>ENA-ORXM01003954-ORXM01003954.1-marine-metagenome-genome-assembly--contig:-NODE-3954-length-13775-cov-3.192072_pt1 | contig 13775 bp, 14 predicted proteins | sample MGYA00237867_ERZ511480 | MGnify/ENA primary metagenome ERZ511480 (study PRJEB26309, sample SAMN06266103) | marine metagenome | isolation source: Algal blade | place: United Kingdom:Sidmouth, United...
GATCCTCATCGACCGTGCGCTTCAAGGCACGCATTAATTCGGGGGCGCGCTGTGCCTCGTCGATGATTGCCCGGTCGAGCCCGCGAATAAATCCCACCGGATCCTGCCTTGCCGCTGCAAGCAGAACATCGTCATCGAGCGTCAGATACCGCATCGTCTCACCCGCAAAACCCCGGACGAGTGTCGTCTTGCCACTCTGCCGAGGTCCGCTCACGAGGACGACAGGTGAATCCTGCAAGGCGGTTTCGACCTGAGATGCCGCAAAGCGCGGGAAATGGGAAGTTCCGGTAGCGCTCAATATGGAAAATACCTTCGTCTAATTTGAAATCCTGTACCGTCTAATATGAAATCTAGCAGCGGACAATATGAAATCATTCAGCAAGGCTATTTGACTTTTCAGAGCAGTTTGACCGTGACGGTATTGAAACACGGTAATCTTCCCGTTCGGGAAATATTCTTATCGTATAGAGGCGGAATGGTCTGTTCATTCCCGAACGGGAAGAATTTATGCCTGCAGATGATATCGGACGGATCGTTGGGATGACACATGAAGCCCAGAAGCTGCGACTGCACCGGTAGCCGCTTCGCCTCCGCGGATCGCTTCTCGCTCAAGGGGTATCAATCGAACTCACACGTCGCGTTGCGTTGCCAATATCCGGGTCTCACCGTCCAGCAATAGCTGTCGTCATCCCTGCCCCATGTCTTGCATTTCTGCTCGGGCGGAACCCATGACTCTGAATTTCCGGCGATGCAGGATTTGCCTTCAAGATCGGTGTACGCCACCTTCGAGCCGCTATGATGCCCTTCGATAGTGCTCTGACGGAATTGGCTGCCGTCGCCATTGATGAAATAGGTTGAGGTACAGGGGTATTCATCGTCACATTCTCTGCCTCGGCAGCAGGTCTGACGGCTGCGATAGTATTCCACCTTCACGCTGCGGAGCGTCCTCTCCATCCGCTTCTCGTCGATCACGCCGAACATGACATTCAACCGATCCGGATGGGTGTCGTGCATCTCGATATCGCGAACCGAGCCCATGGCGCAAAACCCGATGGGGGGTTTAGGCGGAACTCTCGTGATGCGGCGAATGAACGTCTTAAAGGCATCGCCGCATCCGCTCGGGAAGCCGGCGGGAAGACATAGGATGATCTTGCAATCGATATCGTAGCTGCCATCCTGAGCCCGCGGCTGTTGCAGCACTGTTACACATTGAAACAGTGCGGCGAGAGCGAGCAGGCGAACGAGGTGAGTCATCATGTGCCAAAGTCCGTTATTTTTCTACGTGCATTTCCGTACAAGGAGAAACACAGATTGCATTTGCAGATCATCGACGTATGGCGAATCTCTGAAAAGTTGCATCAATTCTGAATGCTGCTACACGGATGTTTTCATTCGTTTTTAGTTGCAAATCCGGGGTTGATTTCGTTTTCCCGCCATAGCACAAGCCGCGCCGGAATCAATGGAAAGCAATCTATGCGTGTATGCTGACGGTTGATCTCAACAGGGCGCTGGCAGGCTGTTGCCTGCCGCCCGTCACCGTATGAGCAAAGGGAAAAAACGGAAAAATGTTAGCAAGAATCGATACCAAAACGGGACTCGTGATGGTCACCATCATCGCGGTCGCCGTACTCACGCTCGTGGAGCCGAGCTACGCGCAGTCGCTCAAGAAGGCCGAGACAGGCATGGAGAACTTCCTCAAGTTCTTCGAAGGCAACTTCGGCAATATCATCGTTGCCTTCGCCATCATCGGCTCGATCTTCATGGTCCTCGCGCGCCGTGCCAGCCTCGGCGCTGGTGTGGGGGTCGTCGTGCTCGCCATGATCCTCGCCAATGCCAAGACGCTGGCAGACGAACTCGACAAGTGGTTCGCGTGACAGCGACCCCTCTCTATGTGGCGCTGGTGCGTCCCGCCTCATGGCGGGGCCTGCCGATCATGCACTGGCTCGCCGTCTTCGTCATCGGCGCGATGACACTCCAGCTCTCAAAGAGTTTTCTGGTGTTGGCATCGGTCCTGATCCCGTTCTTCGCCGTTCTGCGTTACGCCGCATGGCGCGACCCCTGGTGGATCGAGAACTGGATCACCCGACTGCACCAGACGCCGCCACACCGCAACGCCCTTCATTGGAGCGGGAATTCCTATGGCCCTTGGTAACTCCTCTCTCAAATCCCTCGGAGGCTGGAGGGCGATGGCGGACGACCGGATCATGTCGTCCCGCATTCCCTACGTGCGCTTTGTCGATTCCGAAACGCTCGCGACGAAGAACGGCGATCTGGTCAAGGTCTTCCGGCTTGCAGGCCTGCCCTTCGAGACGATGGACGAGCGCGGCATCGAGACCGCGCGCAATCTGCTTGCACGCTTCTACGCCCAGAACGGGGACGAGCGAACCGGCTTCTATCTCCACACGATCCGCCGCCGGGTCCGTGCCGACGATCTGCCTAAGCATGGGCAGGCAAACGGTTTTGCGGGCTACGTCGCCCATATCCGCCACCACGAGATGGCCCGCGCATCTCTCTTTCATATCGAGCACTACCTAACGGTCGTCCGCCGGCCCGCCGCGCTGGAGAAAGTTGGCAATGTCCTCCCATTCCTCAACCGTCGCGAAATCTCCGAGGACGAGTGGCTCGTGCGCCGCCGTGAAGCTATGCGGGCGATGGAAAACATCGCGCTCGGTGTATCGCAGCTTCTGGGACGCTTCGACCCCGAACCGATGCGGCTCAATGCAAGCGAACGTCCTGAGGTGCTTTCGTTTCTCTCCCTGCTGGCTAATGGCATCTGGTCTCCGGTTCGTGCGGCCACAAAAAATCTCGACACGTTGATCCCCACGCACCGGCCCGTGTTCCGGGGCGAGACCATCGAATTGCGCGGTGCTGCGCCCGAGGACACCCGGTTCGCTGCCATGGTCGCTATCAAGGGCTATTCGGAAGAGACGTGGCCCGGCTGCCTGAATGCCATGCTCGGAGCGAATGCCGAGTTCATCGCCACCCAATCCTTCATCCCGAAGGAGATGATCGCCACGCTCGACAGGATCAAATGGGCGCAGCGCACGATGGAGGTCGGCGGCGACGAAGCGCAATCACTCTCGGACGCATTGGTCTCGGCCAGCGACGATGTCTCGGCGGGCCGTGAGGTCTATGGCGACCATCACCTCTCCATTGCGGTCCTCGCCGATGACGAACCCGATCTCGCAAACTCGGTATCGAGCATGTCGGCCGTCCTTACTGCCGCGAACTTGCGTCCCGTGAGGGAGGACGTTGCCCTCGAAGCGCTATGGTGGGCGCAGATGCCGGGGAACGAACCCTATCGCATCCGCAAGGCGCTGATCTCTTCGAGCAATTTTGCGGATTTCGGGTCGGCCCATAACCATGTGCAGGGACATCGCAGAGACCTCCGCTGGGACGAGCCGGTCGCGCTTCTGGAGACGACGAGCGGGACGCCCTACTGGTTCAGCTTCCACACGCCCGGCACGAATGCGAACGGAAGTACCGCCGTCTTTGGGCCGTCGGGCGCGGGCAAGACCGCTCTGATCAATTACCTCATTACCTCCGCCACACTTCTCCCACGTCCGCCACGCATCTTCTACTTCGACAAGGACCGCGGCGCGGAGGCGGTGATCCGCGCATTGGGTGGCGAGTACACGACCCTACGCCCCGATACCGATATTGGGTTCAACCCGTTCCGGACGGCGACCGACGAGCGGGGCCGTGCTTGGCTGCGCGAATGGATCGCCGCACGAGTGGGAGACACGCTGACACCTTTGCAAGATGAGGCCATCGTCACCGCCGTCCGGGAGAACGCAAGCGCGGAGCCGGATCTGCAACGATTCCAGCATTTCGCGCAGCTCTTCAACGCTGTCGATGACAACGGTGCGATCTCCGCAGCTCTTGCCGACTGGCACAGCAGCGGCGCGCGATCATGGCTGTTCGATGCGGTGGATGACGGTCTCGATCTCGAGCCGACCCTCTGCGGCTTCGACATGACAGTGCTGCTGGCCGATACCAAGGGTGCGGAGAGCTTCGTCGATTATCTCTTCTATCGCCTCGACCGGGCGCTCGAAGATGGGGTTCCGACGATCATCTGCCTCGACGAGGCGTGGCGGCTTCTCAGGTCCGGACGATTCGCGCTCCAGATCGAGGATTGGTTAAAGACCATCCGCAAGAAGGATGGTCTCGTCGTCTTCATCACCCAAGAACCGGAAGACGCCGCCCGCAGCGAAATTGCCCCGGCGATCATCGGCTCTACCGCGACCAAGATATATTTTCCAAACGAGACCGCTGACGAGACGGTCTACCGGGAAACCTTCGGGCTGACTGCGCGCGAATTCGATCTCGTGCGCGAGACGCCGCGCGAGCAGCGCAGCTTTCTCGTGAAGCAGGGTAACGCTGCCGCGTTTGTCCGCTTCGATCTCACCTCCGCCCCGGAAGTCCTCAAGGTGCTGTCCGGCTCCGCCGAGTCGCTTCGCGAACTCGATGCACTCCGAGCCGACGATGCCAAGGGATGGCTTCGGCCCTTCATGGGAGTCTGACACATGCGTATTCTTGCAATTTTCGTTTTCCTCATCACAGCCCTGTCGGGCTGCACGGTGCTGAAGGAGACGCTCGTTCCGCATAACGATCTCAAGAGTCCCTGCGCCTGTGCAGACGATGCCGTTCCGGTGAACGACGCCGATGACGTCGCCCGGCTTTTGGGAGTTGCCTGATGCGGGCCACCCTGCTCAAGCTGACCATTCTGGCGACCCTCGCCCTGCCCTTACCGGCACGGGCAGGCGGTGTGCCGACCTTCGATGGTGCTGCCATCGCACAGGCCAGCGCACAGCTTCTGCAACTCCAGCAAACGCACGGTATCGAAGTGCAGGATCTGCAGAACGCAATCCAGCAGCTTCAGACCTTGGTCGACAGCTACAACACCCTACGCGAGCAGGTGACGCAGCTCGAACGGCAGTGGAATGGTATCTCGGGTGCCAAAGGCATCTCCGATCTTCTCAACGGCGCTCTTGAGAGCAAGGCGCGGCGCATCGCGGGTTCTTTGGCCAACATCAATGACACGCTGATCGGTGCGGGCCTGCCGAAGGGCAATCCGCTTGTCACTCTGATCGAGGAGCAAAAGACGGCGTTCGCCATAGAACCGGCCGCGGCGATCTTCGATGAGAAGATGGCCCCGGTTTCAGTCGCCGCCCATGATTTTGCGACCCAATCGACGGCAGGGGCGGTGGCGATGGCGCAATACGGGTTCACCCGTTCCAACGCCCTCGTCGGTGAGGTCGAAACGCTGATGGCAGAAATCGACGCCACGCCTGACCTCAAGGCCTCCGTCGATCTCAACACGCGGATGCAGGGGCAGGTGGCGATCATGCTGGCCGAGATGATGAAACTCACGGCGGCGGGCCAGCAGATGGATGGAGCCCTCGCCAATCAGGAACTGAGAGCCCGCGAAGCTGCGTTCCGTCGCACGCGGTTGCAGGATTGATGGGCTCGGCGATGAAGACGATCACCTCCCTGCTCGCCGCACTCATGCTGACGCTGACTCTCGCTCTGCCCGTTTCGGGCTCTGAGCAAGCTTTGCGCGAACTGCAGGCGATGTCCGACATGACCGATGCCGAACTTCAGGCAATGGCCGACGATCTCGGAAAGACCCTCGAAGAACTGGGCGTGATGGCGAAGGAGGAGATGGGCCTTGGAAAGCCCAAGACCGTCACGAAGACGCTGGATGAAATCCGAGCCATGTCACCCGGTGAACTCGAAGCCTTTGCTGCCGAGATCGGGAGCGCCGCCTGCACCGAAGTCCGGCAGGCGGTGGAATGGTCGTATCCGCACGGCGTCCTCGCGACCGAGCAGCTGTTCTCTAGCTTAGAACGTGTCGAGCGCGATCATGCAGCTTGCCAAGCGGCGCTCAAAGAGAACGAGAAAACCGTCGAGACCTTCATTGTTGGGAAAAGACAGAATCTTGCTTGTCTCAAGCAGGCGCTGCTCATTCCACGACCAGACGCTTTTGAAGAGGACATTCTCGCGAGGGGTCGACAGCTCTCCAGCAAACTTCTCGAAGCGTCGAGCGCTGCGCGTCGTTGCTACGATGCCTACGAACTGAAGTTCAATCGGGGAGCGGATTGATGTCTGTTCTCGCGGATTCCGTAAACACCGTCATCTCCGCCATCGACGGCAAGCTCTATCTGTTCTGGTATCGCAGCTACAAGGCGCTCGCAGACCCCACCTCCGACCTGATGGCGATGCTGCTGGTCTTGTCAGTGATAGGCGTTCTTTACAGTGCAGCCTTCGGCGGTGCGCCCTTCACTTTACAAGGGCTGGCGAGGTTGTTCGCGCGATATGCCTTCGTCTGGGGCCTGATGTTCGGCTGGACGTTCTTCAACCAGAACATCTACGATCTGCTGACGCAGACGCCGGACGATGTCATCTACATCGTAATGGGAGCGTTTGGCTTCGGCGCTGAGACGACAGCGACTGGGATACAAGGGCTGCTTCAAGACTACATCGACACATTGATGAAGATCGGCGACATCTTCGCCGCCGAATCCGCGAGCGGCCTCTTTGGAGACATCATCGCAGGCCTGGTTTTCCTCGCCATTCTGTTCCTCACGCTTCTTCTTTCCCTCGGCGTTCTGGTCATCATTGGCGGCTCGAAGATCCTTTTCGGCCTGCTGTCCTCGATCACGCCGATCATGCTGCTTCTCTCACTCAACGCACCGACACGCGGCCTATTTGACGGCTGGCTGCGCCTATTCCTCGGAACAGTCTTCACTTACCTGCTGGCGATGCTGGCTATCGGCTTCCTTTTGGTCGCTACGGATGCGACGATCAAAGAATTCAAAGACATCGATACAATCGACAGCATCGGCGAAATCACAGGTCTCCTCCTCCTAACGATCCTAATGCTCTTCATGCTGCGATCCATGCCCGCATATGGCGCGGCCATCGCCGGAACGTTGGCGCTCGGGCTGCAAGGCATCGCTGAAATACGCGGTGCCGCAGCACATACCCAAGGAGCGTACAACCGGATGCACGGGCTCCATCCCGACGGTCGCCAGAACAATGCGCCAGCAAATCGCGGGAAGGCACGGGCCAGAGGTGCCCAGCGTCTACGCCGCCTCATCGGACGAGGAGATGGGCCGGATAGCGGCGGCGGCCTAAGTCCGGCCGAGGCGCGTCAGACTGCCAAGATGGCGGTCCATCGCCGCAGCGCCGCAGATGACGTCCGTCCCGAGGCCGCTCAAAGGCTGCATTCCGATGATGAGGCCGCCACATCACTCAACACATGGCAGGATGTCGGCCCCTCCGGGCGAGACGGCCTCGGTCCCGGTGAGCGTTCTGCAGGCGCGTCTCTATGGGATCGCCAATCCGCAATCGATGACGCCAGACCCGGCGCGGCCGCGCGGCTCGTGGAAGGAAGCTGACCAGCATGTTCGGAACCAAACAAACCCCCAACGCCGGGGATATCTGGGAGCGCGATCTCTACGGATTGGCACAACGGTCGGCCCGTAGGGCATGGACCGTCGCGGGTGGTTTCGGCCTGATCGCGCTCGTGGCCTTGGCGCACAGCCTCTACACTCTGTCGCAACACCAAGTCGAACCCATCGTCATCACCGTTGATCGTCAGACCGGGCAATACGAACTGCCCTCCCGGCTTGGCACCGTGACCCTAGACGACGATGAGGCGATCACTCAGAGCTACATCTTCCGTTACATACGCGACCGCGAAACCTACGACCCAGCCGATAACGTGCCACGCATCGAGGCGGTCTATGCGGAATCGACGGATCAGGCAGCGGAGTCGCTCTTCGACATCTGGGGCGATGCCAGGGCCGGAAGTCACCCGTTCAACGTCTACGGCGATGACGGCAAGGTGACAGTGCTGATCCGGTCGATCTCCTTCATCGACCACGACACCGCCAGCATCCGCCTCATCAAGACAATCCGCGACGGCGGGGCGGCGATCACGCGCGAATTCGTCGTCACGATGGACTTCATCTACGAGCGGGCCAGCGAGCGCGTACTCGAAGCGGTCTGGCGCAATCCACTGGGGTTCCAGGTCACGCGCTATCGCATCGATGCCGAAACCTATTCCGAAAGAGGCGCATGATGTTCAGAAGTTCAGTTCTCGCTCTCGCGCTGATGTGCGCAGCGGTGCCAGCCCTCGCCCTCGACACCGGCGAGAGCGGCTACCACGACGGTCGCGTCAAATACTTCACCTACGAGGAGGATGAGGTCTACCGGATCGGAGTGCATTTCGGGTTCGTGACCTCGATCCGCTTTGAGAAGGGTGAGCATGTCGAAAGCGTTCAGGTCGGCGACGGCGTCTCCTACAAGATCGAACCCCTCAAGCGCGGCGATCTGCTCTCCATCGTTCCGCTCGAAGACGAACGCCGGGTGCCGACCAACATGATCGTCACCACACGCGGACGGGGTGGAATGCGGCTCTATGTCTTCGACATCGATGCAGGTCACGCGGCGCTTGGGACCAACACGACATATCTTTACCGCTTCCACTACCCGACCCCGCCTCCCGATGCGACGAAGGACATCGCACAGGCCGATGGCGCGGCAGACGTGGTCGCCGTCGCTCAGGCAAGCGGGCGCGACCTGAACTTCTCCTATCGCGCAGACGGCGACGACCTGATGACCCCGGACATGATGTTTGACGACGGGCAGAAGACGTATCTGCGCTTCAAAGCGCTCTCCCCGGTCCCGGCGGTCTTCGCCGTTGCAGAGGATCGCTCGGAGGCGAGCGTCAATACCTCGGTCCTCCCGGACGGCACCCTCGTCGTCCATACGGTCAGGCCCCGCTTCACGTTACGCGGCAGGGACGGCGTGGTGGTCTGCATTTACAACGACGCGCTGCTGAAGCGCAGTGACACCGGTATCTTCTCATTCATGGAGGCGCATGATGATCGCCACGAAGACAGATCGTAAGGATCCGCGCGCTGATCGCGCCGAAGCCCTGAAGAACTCCGGCAAGCAGCGACGTTTCTCGACTGGCCAGCTTGCCGGGGTTGTCCTCCTCATCATCGGCGGCGGTCTCCATTTCGTGCTCCCTGGAACTGCAGAATCGCAGGAGCAGCTCGGGTTCGAGGTTCCGCGCACATCGGACGACACCGCCGCTGCACCGGCCAGAAAGCAGATGTTCCAGAACTTCGACGAAATACCTGCAACAGGTCCAAGCGCTCTGGAAATCCAGATGCAGCAGATGATCGCCAGTATCGGTGCGTTGACTGCCACGGTCGAGACGTTGGCGAACACACCGCTGAGCGGAACCGACCCTGCCCTCGCCGCCCGGATCGACGAACTGTCCCGCCAGACCGGAGACCTCCAAGCAGCTCTCAACGCAGACAATTCGGGGACTGAACTCCTCGCCGAGCAACAGCGCCGGGACGGTCTGGAGATGCAGATCGCCCAGCTCCGTGCGCAGATCGCGACGGCGAACGCCACGGGCGACACGGGCGCATCAGAGGCGGCAATGGCCCACTTGCGCGAAATCGAACTCCTGCAGGTGCAAGCCGATCTCGAAGCGGCGCGAGAGAACCGCACCTTTCAGCGGGAACGGGCGACCTTTGGCATGCAACGCGATGCCGAGCGCGAAAGCCGGATTCTCGAAGCGCAGCTCGCGGCTCCGGAAAACGGCGATGGCGACAACCTCGATCATTCGCGGGAGATGGAGCGGCTGCGCCTCAGCGCACAGCTCGAAGCTGGAGCCGCCGCCCGTGCCCACGAACGCGAGAAGGAAATGATCACGCTCCAGGCAAGCATCGCCGATGACGGTCAAGACGCCGCAACACTGGATGCCTTGGGCCATGCACGGGCCATTGATCGGCTCCGGATCGAAGCGGACCTCGAAGACCAGCGGGAAACCCGGACCCATCTACGCCAGAAGGAGATGCGGTCATTGGAAGCCGGGTTCGCAGCGGAACAGACACGCACTGAGCAGGCAATCGAGCTTCAGGAACAGCTCCGCGCCGAACAGGCGCGTGCCCGCGCGCAGATCGAAGCTGAGCGCCAGCGTCTACAAGCCGAACGCGCTTCTGCCGGGATCATTCTCGACAATTCAAGAGGCGGCAGCTTCACAGGATCGTCGGGTGCCGGAACAACGCAGGTCGCGGCACTCTCGCCTGCCACCCGCTACCGGAAGACCGAGAACGAACTTTTCCTCGACACGAAGTTTCAGGAAGGCGTCGAGACCGTAACGGCGGTAAATCTCCCGAACCCCGAAAGCCTGATCCCGCAAGGAACGTTCATTCCCGGTGTGCTGGAGACCGCGATCAACTCGGACCTGCCGGGAGGCGTCCGTGCCGTCGTGACCGACGATGTCTGGTCCGCGGACGCTTCGCGTATCCTTATGCCGAAGGGCACTCGTCTGATCGGCCAGTACCGCTCGGACCTCGGCATCGGGGACACCCGTCTTCTGATGGTCTGGACCCGTGCGGTTACGCCCGATCACCGGTCGCTCATGCTCGGTTCGACCGGGACGGATGCTCTCGGGCGTGGTGGCGTAGGAGGGTTCGTGGATACGCACTTCCCGGAGAAATTCGAGGCGGCGCTGCTCACGTCCATCGCTCTTGGCCTCTCCTCTGCCGGATCGACCCGGCTGGTGAACGAGACGGCTGCGGTGAATGACGGGCTCAGCTCCGGGAACGAGGCCGTCACCGACGCCATCACATCGACGCTGGACGATTACCTTTCCATTCCGCCGACGATCCATATCGATCAGGGAACACCGATTCAGGTCTTCGTCCAGAAAGACCTCTACTTGTGACGACAGACCTTGCGCTCGCCCCGAGCTATTTCGAGCGAGCGCTCGGTCCTCTTCGCGAACTCGTCGATGATCGAGAGGTCATCGAGATCGCGCTCAATCCCGATGGTCGTGTCTGGATCGAGCGGGCGGGCGATGCCGTGATGTCCGCGACCGGTCACATGCTCGGCCCCGGCGAAGCACGACTTCTCGCAATGCAGCTATGCGGGCAGACAAGCCTCAGCGCAGAACGACCGATGGTTTCGACAAGCTTCATCCGCCGTGGCGAGAACTGGCGGGTGCAGGTGATCGCACCGCCAGTGGTAGAAGGCGGCTACGCCATCTCGCTCCGGCACAACGTCGTTCGTGACCTTTCACTCGCCGACCTGAAAGCCAGAGGAGCGTTTGTTGAGACACAACGGCTTACCGCCGATGATCCGAAAGGTGCGGATGAAATCGGAGCGCTGTTCGGCTTGGACCGTATAGACGAAGCGCTTCGCGCTGCCGTGAAGGCACGCTGGAACATTCTGGTGTCCGGTGGCACTTCGACAGGCAAAACAACCGTCGTACGGGCTTTGCTGAACGAAGCCGATCCAGCGGATCGGGTTGTCACCATAGAAGACGGGTTCGAACTGCATCCGCATCATCCAAATACCGTCGCGTTGCGAACTTCCCAGAAGGGACCGAATACGGCCAATACATTGCTGGAAGCCAGTCTACGGATGCGTCCGGACCGGATCATTCTCGGCGAACTGCGCGGTGTGGAAAGCTGGGCGTTTCTCGAAGCGATCAATACCGGCCATCCCGGTGCTCTCACCACCATCCACGCCAACAGCCCCGATGCCGCCTTCGAACGTCTCGCCCTCATGGCCATGCGCGCGAACCTCGGTCTCGCGAAAGCCGAGATCATCGACTACGCCCGCTCAGTCATCGACGTCATCGTGCAGCTCGGGCGTCGGGACGGGGTGCGGACGATATCCGAGGTGATGGTGCTCCGGTGATCATCCAGCATTTGCTCGACCGCGTGAGGGGCCGTTTTCCCTGACGATCTTGTCCCCCTAGCGAGCGATTGCCCTGACAAACGCGATCAGCGGTTCGAGGTCATACCCATCCGCCGCCCGCAATGCAGCAATGTAACGGGCCCGATGGTCGCTGTCGGCGATGAGCGTCCCACCGCCCGACCAGTCAAGGAAGATGTCCGGATCAAGTGTGGCAAGGTATGCGTCCGTCATGATCCGCGCCCAGCGTCCGTTTCCATTGGCGAACGGATGGACCCAGACCAGCTTGTGGTGAAAGCGCGCAGCGGCCTCCAATGGGTCGAAGGTGGCGTTCCCGCGCCAATACCGGGCATCGTCCAGGCAGATACGCGTCTCTGTCGTGATGTGCCACACGGACACGCCGATGTTCTTCTCGGTCAGGCGGTAGATGCCCGCCCAGTTCCAGACCTGACCGAAGAGGCGCTTGTGGACCTCACGCGCAGCATCGTCGGTCAGGACATCGAAAGAGCCGGGCCGCCGATCCAACCAGGTCAGCCCCTCGATGATGTTCTCTCCTTCGAGCTCGTTCAACTCGCTCCGCGTGCTGATGTGTCCGGCCTTGAGACCGAGCAATTCGTCAGGCGTGAGGGGTGTCGCACCGGTGGGTTCTTGCAGGTCGAGAGTCACTTCCAGAAATCCCTTGGCATCTCGCGTTGCATCTCGCTGGCCAGTTCCTCGATCATCTCCTCCTCGCTGCGCAGACCTTCGATCTGCTCTTCCAGAGCCATATGAGCGCGGGTACGCTGGACGATGCGTCTGGCCTTCTTGCGGGCCTGGGTCATGACGATCTCTTCGACTGGTCCTTCCCGCGGAACGATCGCATAGACGAGCCTGCCATTCATGGCCTCGGCCATCTTGTCGAGCTGTTTGAGGGAGATTGTCCCCGCCTGTTCGCTCTGGATCGCGCTGTATACGCTGTTTCGGGAGACGCCCAGCCGTTCGGCAAGTGCGAGAACGTTCATGCCGATGGCTTCCTGAAAGGCCGCTATCCAGCCATCAAGCGGCTTCGCAAACAACCGCGCCGCTTCACTTGCCTGATCGATCTTCCCTCTGGCCTGCCGTTGCTTTGCACGAGAGACGGACATCTTGCCACCCTATAGGTTTGCATATCAGAATTTTCTGTAATACATTAATATTACATATTTTGCCGATTTGCAATGCCACAGCATGGCATAATCAATCATTTTGCCAAACTATGATGTTGCTCAATGAAGTCGCAAAGTGCCTTGCATGTACTGGCTTCGAGCGTTTCGCTTTCAGGAGTCAGATGCGTCTCAGTGCACCGAGATACCATACTTTCAACCAATGAGTGCGCAACGATAGCTTTATCGAGCATCACCACCGTCGCGGATAGCGGTCGGCCAAGGCTCTTACGTGCCGCCGAACGGCACATCGCTGAACATCGGCTCCTTCGACCTCGTTCGCGACCATTACCGAACGGCGAGGAAGAGCGCAAAGATGCCATATCAGCCTCAGTTTTCCTCACGTAGATAGCGGGCAACGGCCATAAGATCGTCCTTGCTCCAGAAACCAGTCCCGCCGGATACGACCTCGCTCATCGAGCCGCCAAGGGCGTCGCCTTCTGGCGTGACGCCAGTCTTCAGGGCGATGCCTATATCGGTAGCTGAATAACCTGCTTTGTCGAGCGCGGCAGGCGTGAGGGCGGGAATTATCTCGCCGTTCGCGCCCGTCGTCCCCTTCAATGCCGCCCCGGCCATCGACGCACCAAGCAGATTGCGCGGGGTGTGGCACGCGCCGCAATGCCCCGGCCCTTCGACCAGATACCGCCCCCGGTTCCACTCGAAAGACCGCGCGGGATCGTCCGCCAGCAGGGACGGATCGAAGAATAGAACCTTCCACGTGCGCAGCAGAGCGCGGCGGTCGAAGGGGAATGACAAGTCGTGCTCGGGTGCATTGCCCGCCACGGGGGGCACAGTGCGAAAGGCGGCCCAAAGATCGGCGATGTCACGGTCGGTCAGCGCCGAATCATGGCGGTAGGGGAAGGC
>ENA-ORXM01003956-ORXM01003956.1-marine-metagenome-genome-assembly--contig:-NODE-3956-length-13757-cov-3.692032_pt1 | contig 13757 bp, 14 predicted proteins | sample MGYA00237867_ERZ511480 | MGnify/ENA primary metagenome ERZ511480 (study PRJEB26309, sample SAMN06266103) | marine metagenome | isolation source: Algal blade | place: United Kingdom:Sidmouth, United...
CGCCTTTGACAAAGACTTGTACTGGGAAAGTTGAGACTCAGAGCGCGTATCAGCCCAGAGAATAGCGTTACGAAGCGGTGTTGCGTCTGCTTGACAAAGAACAACGCCGTGCATCTGACCTGACAGCCCAATAGCTTTGACTCGCTCGAGGTCGTCTACCACTAAGTTTTTGACCGCATTGCAAGCGGCTTGCCACCACGCACTCGGCTCCGTTTCAGCCCACCCCGATTTTGCTGAGATGACGTCGTATGCCTGTGACGCTTCTCCTACGACCTCGCCTGAGGTGTTGAGCAGGAGCGCTTTTACGGAACCAGTACCAAAGTCGAGACCTAAAAACATATGAGTGAAAAGTAGAAAGGAAAAAGCAGAAAGTGCAAAGTCGCGACCTCTTTTCCTTTTCCCTTTCTACCAGCCTTCTAAGCTTTCCCCGACGCCTTCATAATGCGAATCTTCTCGCGGGCGACCTCGCGCAGTTCGTCGCGGGCGGTGGTGTAGAAGTCGTAATGGTCGCCTTCGGCTTTGCTTTGAGCGCGTACCACGGCGCGGCCTAAACCTGCGCCGATATTCACTTTCACAACGCCTAGTTTGACGGCCTCCGCTAAATCGTCGGCGGGAATGCCTGTGCCGCCGTGCAGAACAAGGGGTTTCTTTGTAGCGTTGAAAATAGACTCGAGCCTATCAATATCCAGCGTACTCGACTGACCGTGGATGCTGCCCACCGAGCAGGCCACCATATCCGCGTCAGCCTCGCTGTGTAGACGCGCAGCGACTTCGGGGTCGGTTAGATGAACCTCGCTACTTGCGCCCTCTTCACCGCCGCCAAAACTACCACCCGCAGCTTCTAAAGATGCACCCGCTGCATGTGCAAAGGCCGCTAAGTTTTTGGTGCGGCGAATATTTTCATCCAGCGGATACTCCTCGCCGTCAAACATTGCTGACGAGTAACCCGCCCGTAAGCTGCGCGAGACTTCTTCCAAACTTTCACCGTGGTCGCGGTGCAGCATGATGGGCACGGGTGAGCGTTCGGCTAAGGCTTTGACGATGCCTGCCGCCGCCTCGGGTGTGATTTGTTTCAGGTCGCCCGGTGCGGTTTGAATCATAATGGGGGCTTTCTCGAGTTCAGCCGCTTCAATACAAGCCACAATCATCTCGAGGCTGCACACGTTGAATGCGGGCATGGCGTACTGGCCTTCAAAGGCGCGTTTGATTAGGATTCTTCCGTCGGATACGAAGGGCATTGAGATTCCTTTCAGGAAATTGGGAAATTGAAAATTAGAAGATTGAAAAATTTAGAATCGAAAATCTAAGATCGAAAATCAAAAATTTAAGTCAGTTCGTCAACTCCTTTGCCTAAGTTGGTGTAGCATCTCAGCGGTTCGTTTGTAGTTGATATAGCTTTTGGCGTATATCTCTTGCCACGCGGGGTTTGGCTTGTACAGGTTACCAGGTTGGAAGGTTGCGTCTATGGCTGTTTGGGGTGAAGCATAAATACTTGCACCGATGCCTGCTAACAAAGCCGTGCCGAGGGTGACCATGTCGGGGTGGCGGCTTAGCTCGAGCGGACGACCAAAGATGCTTGCGCGAATATCCATCCAGAGCGGGTTCTGCGCCGGGCTGCCGATGACGCGAATCACTTTGCTCGATTTGCCTTGCAGCGTTTCAAATGCCTCGATATGCCGTTTGATTTCAAAGACGATGCCCTCGAGCACCGCGCGTGCAAAGTGGGCGGGCCCGTGTTCGGGGGTGACTTCTAGAAATGCGCCCTTAGCTTTTGAGTCATTAAAGGGAGGAGCCTCACCGTAAAAATGGGCGAGAAATAGGGGAGAGGTGCCAGGGTCGGCGGTGGAGGCTAGCTCGAGTAGCGCATCGAAACTCTCCAGCCCCAAAAGCTCTTTGACCCAGGCGACTGAGCCACCTGAACTGTAAATGCCTCCTAAGTAATAACTGTGCCCTTTTATGACGTGAGGGCCGACGCCAAAACCCTTTGCTTTTCCAGGGTTCGGCGTTTCAGCTAGACCAAATGTAAGCCCCTCGGCAGTCCCCAGGGAATCAAGCGCAACCTCTGCTGTAAGTGCGCCGCAAGCGAGTGAAGCGCAGATGTGGTCATGACCGCCAGCGAAAACGGGTGTACTGACTTTTAGGCCGGTCAGGTCAGCCGCCTCTTGCGTAATCTGTCCGGCAGGGTCTGTCGCGGTCACTAACGGGGGTAAAAAAGAAGGAGGGATATTTGCAAGCTCGAGCAGCTCACTCGACCATTCACCCTCACAAACGTCATAGGCCATCGTCCGCGCCGCCTGCGTTCTCTCCATAAACATTTCACCCGTGAGTTTGTAGCGTACAAAGCCCATTGCGCTTAGCCAGGTGCGGCTCTTTTTCCATATCTCAGGATGCGATTCTTTGAGCCAGACCCACTTGGCGATGCTGTGAATCGGGTTGGGGTAGAGGCCCGTAATGGCGTACCACTTTTCGGGCTCGAGTCTCTCCGCTAGCCGCGCCATATGCGTTTCAGCTCGAGGGTCGTTCCAGGGAATAATTGGGTAGGTAGGTTCGCCGTTTTCATCCAGCGGTAATCCCGCTTCGCCCATGCTCGAGACAGCCACAGCCTCAACGCTTACTTGGGACGCTTCGGTAACCTCTTTAATCAACCCCGCCGCTGTCTGCCAGAGTTTATCTGGCAAATAGTTTTCGTAGCCTTCACTTATTCCTTTGGGGGATACCGCTTTTGCGTGTGCGAGAAGGGAACCGTCGCGCGCGTACTGCCCGACCTTTATATTGCTGGTGCCGATGTCGATGCCTAGCAGCACAGACTAAATTCCCATGTGGTTTGAATGGAAACTGAAGAAGCAGTCAGTAGTCGGTAGTCAGTAGTCAGTAGCTCCGAAACATTCTGACTACTGACTACTGAATTCTGAATTCTGTCCTTCATCCTTTTACAGCCCCAAACGTCAAACCACCAACGATATAACGTTGTGCCAAAATCGCTAGCACGGTCGGAGGTATCAGTGCAATGAGGGCACGGACTGCGACAAACCAGAATTGCACGCCTCTGGTACCTGCCGAACCGGCGACAAGAGCAGGGACTGTTTTTGCATTGAGCGTACCCAGGTTGAGCGCGAACAGCAGTTCATTCCAGCTAAAAGCAAGAATAATCATGAGCGTCGCTGCCATCGCAGGGGCTGTCAAACGTAGAGCAATGCGTGTAAAGGTTGTAAAAAAGGACGCCCCATCGACCATTGCGGCTTCCTCGAGTTCAATTGGTAAATCGATAAAAGCTTGCCGCATGATTACGATTGCAAACGGTAGGTTGAACGTAATATTCACTAGAATAAGCGCCAGCCGCGTGTCGATAAGTTTGAGTTGGCTCATAATAAGTAAGAAAGGTATGACCGTGACAATAGGTGGTAAAAACCTCTGAGACAAAAACCAGAGGGTGACTTCTTCATTGCCAAGCCTGCGCTCGAGTCGGTTGCCGAGCGTGAAAGCAAAGCCAAGGAAAACCACAAAGGCCGCCAAAATAGCTAAGCGCCAATCTGCGCCAAAGGTCGAAGCCGTAAAGGCGAGGACAGCGCACATTAAAAATGCCAGGATAACGCCGACGCGGGGTTTAAATGTAAATCTTGCCAGAGCGTAGGCGGCGGGCGTTCCTAAAATGAGCGTAAAGAAGCTGGCTGCGAAGGCAATGATGGTGCTGTTGGTGAGGGCACGTATCATCTCACGTGAGTTGAGTTCGGTGCGCCAACTGTCAAGTGTTGGGGTGTATTGGGCAATGGGTACGCATAAGCCCGGGCAGTTAAAGGTTTGCGAGGGTGGTCTGAAACTCAGGCTGATGGCCCAGTAAAAGGGCAGTAGCCAAACAAGTGCAACCCCGAGTGCGAGCAAGAAAAAGATGATGGATATAACGCGGTTTCTGCTCACGTGTATGCCTGCCGAATGCGGTTAAAGAAGGTTGTCACAATGAGGGCGACGGCGATAAGCAGCAAGTAAGCTAAAGCCGAGCCGTAGCCAAAGTCAAAAAAGCGGCGGTAAGTGTTATAGGTCAGCATCGTAAAGGTCTCTGTGGAGTTTCCAGGACCGCCATTCGTAAGGCTAAATGGAATATCGAAAACTTTAAATGCTTCCGAAGCGCGTAAGATAATTACGAGAATAATGGTGGGTTGCAAAATAGGTAGCGTGATATAGCGAAATAGCTCCCACTGACTCGAGCTTTCCAGTCTAGCCGCTTCGTAATATTCCTGGGGAATGCTTTGTAACGCTGCTAAAAGCACGATAAAAACAAACGGCGTCCAGTTCCAAATATCTACCAGTATCACGGAGATAATTGCCCAATCGGGATTCGATAGCCAGGGTGCTTTAACGCCTAAAACCGAACGAATAAAGCCGCCCTCTTCGTGAAAAATAGTAACGAACAAAAAACCAATGCCAACGGGTGTGGCAAAAAGGGGCAAGGTCATGATGGTGCGCATTGCCCCGCGACCAGGCAATTCGCGGTTAAAGAGCAGTGCGAATAAAAGGCCTAAAATAAGTTGTGCAGTGACGCCAACAATGACAAAGGTAAGCGTGACCTGCGTCGCGTTTATTACATTGGGGTCAGTAAAAGCCCTTGCATAGTTGGCAAAGCCGAGAAAAGTACTGCCCTGTGTTAAGTTGACCCGTAAAAAGCTGAGCCGCAAACTGTAGAGCAGGGGGAACACGGTAAAGCCCACCACCCAAATAACAGCGGGCATGAGGAAGACGTACTTTAAACGGCTATTCCAGAGCAAAGGTTTTTCCTTTCGAACGAGAGAAGGGGGAGAAGGGGTGAGAGGGAGAGGGGGAGAAAAATCACCCTCTCTCCTTGTCTCCCCCTCTCAGCTCAGGGTTCGAAACCTACAGCTTCTTGGTACTGCTGAAGTTGCGCCTCGAGACCGCGCCTTTCCGTAATGCCTTCCCAGGCAGTGGCGGTGGCGTCAAGCGCTTCTTGAGCGCTCATTCTGCCAATCATCGCTTCAGAGAGGTTCTGGTCGAGTGCACGCCAGTATTCCTCGGTGCCGTTGATGCGGATATAAGGCATCATGGTGTCTGCGAAAAAGTTTTGGTAATAGGCGTTCGTATAAGCCTCAACATCGCTTGCGTTCCAGCCTGCGTCTACGTAGCCCTCTAAAGTAGCCGTGCCATTAGGCGGTAAGAAGTGAATCGAAACACCAGGATCAACGCCTGTCCAGCCGCGCTGCACATTCCAGGTACTCATAGGCTCGGTTGCCATGAGGGCATAGAGGCTGTAGACAGCTTCAGGATTGGGCGAGTTTGCAGAGATAACACCTTGCCACGAGCCGCCAACGGTGTTACCGACGATATTGGGCTCGTCAAGTGTTTCCCACTCATTCGAGCACATGTTGTACACCTCGTTTGAACCAGGCACAACAGATGCACCCAGTTTGCCCTGAATTTTCGAGCGGCTTGGGTCTTGTACCAACGAGCCGACATCGCCCCAGGAAAAGAGGAAGATGGACTTGCCGTTTAAGAACCAGTCCCAGCCTTCGCCTAAATCCCAAGCGGCTTGCGCATCAGGGCCGTACTGCGCGAGTTCTTGAAGTTTTTCTAAGGCGCGCACGTGACCAGGCTGGTTGATAAGTGGTTCCATTGTCGCAGGGTCAAACCAATAGTTATTAGTACAACGGTCTACCGTGTCGCCAGGCCGCACCACATAAGCACCCGACATGGTCATAAAGTGGAAATGACCTTGCGCATTGACTTTAAAGTGCATAACGATACCGCTGTCAGGGTCGGCGTCGTTGTCGTCCCAGTTTTTACCGTCGAAGAAGGCAGAAATAGCAATGACATCATCCCAGGTTTGTACCGGGAAGGGCATGGGCTCGCCAACTTCTTCTTCGTACATGGCTTGCCATTCAGGGTCACTCAAAATGTCATCGCGCCAGTAAAGAACCTGACCGTCTGAGTCATTCATGGTGGCGTAATACTGACCATCCCACTGGTGAATCGCGCGGAGTGAAGGGGGAAACCATTCGGGGTCCCACTGCGGAAAACGCTCGTCAGCAATATAGTCATCCACCGGAATAATAAAGCCAGGTGTGACGTACTCTCCCATATACCAGGCACCTTCAATAAACCCATCAAACTGATTCAAGCCTAATTGCAGGTCGTTCATGGTGGTGGGTAACTGCTCGGGTAGCGGCATCTCGACAATATCAAGTGTCGCGCCTGTTAGTTCTTCCCAGGCGGGGCGGAACTGGTGTAGCGGGCCAGAAATGCCGCCTTTAGGACCGCCCGTATTCACGGTAATAGCAATGTTGACGCCGTCAAAAGGTTTTTCTCCCGGCCCGAACATCGTACCGATTTGGTCGGCGGGAATGGTAATGCGCTCCGCGTCATCCTGGGTGATAATCGTGACGCTACCGTCATCACCCCACTCGAGGTTTTGGTAGTCCTGAGCTAACGCCCAGGAGGCTACCATGATTGCAAAAATAACTAACCATCTCATTCGTTTCATATTTCCTCCCGTACACAAACTATGTTTAAAGTAACGCAACTGCACGACGATACTGCAAGACGATTAATTAGCAATAATCACCTCCCAACCTAATTTCTCAAACTTTTTTTGCTCACCGCTCGGTAACTGCTTTGTCGTTACGAGCGTATGTGGGGTGTTCAGGGGAGTGATTTGCACCAGCTTGGTAAGACTGAGCTTACTGCTATCAGCTAAAAAAACGACGCGGCGACTGCTCAACATGGCGGCCTGCTTGACAGCGACCTCGAGGTGATTGTTATTCGTTAAACCCGTTTTGGCATCGACCCCAGCGGTACTTAAAAAAGCCCAATCTAAATTGAGGTGCCCTAACGCTTTCACAACCTCAGGACCGATAACACCAAACGATTGCGCGTAAATATCGCCACCTAGCTGCCTGACTTGCAACATGGACTGGCCTGCAATCTCGGCTGAAACTTTGACAGAGCTTGTAACAAGATTGAGTTTGATAGAGCGCTTCACAAGATGCCGCGCTACTTCTAAGGCGGTTGTGCCAGCGTCGACAAAAACCGATTGACCATTCTGCACGAGTGCAGCAGCTGCACGTCCAATCGCTTCTTTCTCGAGCCTGTTGATGCGCTCGCGCAAGCCGTAACCAAGGTCGCGGGTGTCAAGAGAAGCTGCCCCACCCCGCACACGCTTAATCAGACCACGGTGCTCGAGGTCGCGCAAATCGCGTTGTATGGTCATGTGAGACACGCCAAAAATCTCCTGTAAGTCCGTCGCCTTTGCGTAGCCTGCGCCGTTAATACGCTCTAAAATGTCACCTTGCCGCTCGGAGGGAAGCACAGCTTCAAATCTCCTCACCTTATTCGAAGCATTTACAACTTGTTTAATAGGGTTATTATTTCACATTTTTGAACATTGTCAAGCTCGAGCTTTGTAAACAAGCGCGAGATGACATCGTAATATAGTAAGGTGTTTGCTAAACTGAGTGACACATGAAGCTAAGTTTCGAATGGAACGCTGCAAAGGCAAACACCAATTTGTCCAAACATGATGTTAATTTCGACGAAGCAGAGACCGTTTTTGACGACCCATTCGCCATTACCTTTCCAGATGAAGAGCACTCTCAGAATGAAGTACGCTTCATAATCTTGGGTTTCTCAAACAAGGCCCGTATTTTGATTGTCGTTTTTACGAAGCGCGATGAAACAATTCGCCTTATTAGCAGTCGAAAAGCAACCAAAAATGAAAGGAAAAGCTATGAGCAGTACCGATAAAGATGACTCTACGAAACAGGAGTACACCATAGACGCCTCAAAAGTGCAACGCAACCCCTACTTTGCAGCGCGTCAGCAGGGTTACAGGGTCAAAATACACCACCCTGACGGAACGCTCGAGGAACGCGATATGCCCGCTAAACCTGATGGCTCTATCACATTGTCTCCAGATATACGCGTTTATTTCCCTAACTCCGAAGCCGTTGATAAGGCTTTACGTTCTCTCATCGCCCTAAGAGAGCTAATACCCAACAGGCCAGAACAGTAGAGCTAAACAGCTTCGTCTCGATTATCTGTAAGCTTTTGATAAAACATAGGGTCTTGCGCTTGAGCACGTTCCCGCAACGCTTCATATTCTTCTTCAGCTTCTTTAAGATAGCTGTCAACCTCACCTTTATGAGCCAGGTAATAAGCTAGGCTACCGTAAACCTGCCCCAGGTCCAAAATAGGAAAAGACTGAGCAATACTCTCAGGTGTTTCGCCCCGCCAGAAAGCGTAAACAATAGAGTCAAGAGAGATACGCGTGTCTTTAACACGGTATCCGCTACTTTTTTCTACATACCCTTTCATCGTAAGCAAGTCCGTTTTCTCCGCGTCGCTGGGCGGGTGAGGTTAGACCCCAAGTATAGCAGCTGGCGTAATATTTTTGCTGATTTTTTAGGTATGCCATGAATGAATTTGTAGAACTGGTGGTAACGCTCTTAATTAGAGAGAAGTTGGTTGTGGACAACACCGAAAATCTCGAGCTAAATATTGAAGGCTATTCAAAACCCCGCACAATTCGGTCAGAAGCTAGATGACGAAGTTGTGTGAGTAGGTCTCTTTTCAAAGCTATACGCAACTCAGGTGATGGCGCAGCTTTATCACCGTAACGCATACTTTTATCTATGACCCAAACAGGTCCAATAGGTCTTAAGTCGTCAGCGTGTCTCGGGAAAATATGCCAGTGCATATGCGGCATCCCGTTTCCAAGTAATTCGTAGTTCAGTTTTTCGGGCTTGAATGCTTTATAAACAGCCTCAGCTACAATTGACATTTCTTCAAGGAAGGCCATTTTTTCTATATGCTCGAGTTCGTGAAGTTCAGTTTTATGCTCTTTGTGTAATAACAGTGCGTAGCCACGGAAAAGTTGATGGTCGCCCACGACAACGTAACCCGTTTGTAGTTCGGCAACGAAGTGTGGATTAGCACCAGTGTTTATCTGTTCAATTCGTTCGCAAATTCCGCAGCTCATGTAATTTCCTTCCTAGCTCATTGCGTTTATTGCAATGGCACATCCCGATAAGCCCCCAGCGTCTTAGTGTAAACTTGCGCGTCACCAGGCGATACGGTCTTACCTGTCGTTTGCTCTGCTACCTTCGTTGCGTCCTCAACCACACCAACGCCTTGTAAAGCCAGCAGCGCCGCGCCGTAAGCCGCGCCCTGATTTTGTTCAGGCCGCTCTAAAGGTAGCTGCAAAACATCTGACACCATTTGCAACCAAAGCTCAGATTTTGCACCGCCACCTGTGGCAAGCCCGCGCTCGAGTTTAGCCAAAGGCTCGATAATATCCAGCGCGTCCCGCAGGCTAAAAGCAACACCCTCGAGCACACTCCGAACAACATCTGCTTGACTTGCTGCCAGACTTAATCCTGTAAATGACCCGCGCAAATCTGGATTCAGGTGCGGCGTTCTCTCGCCTGAGAGATAAGGTTTGAAGGTCACGCCATTACAACCAGGTGAGCTTTGCGCCGCAAGGTCAACGAGTTCATCAAAAGATTTATCCGGTGCAAAGGTATCGCGGTACCACTGGAAACTTCCTGCGGCTGACAGGGTAACGCCGAGTAAGTTGTACCCACCGTCGGCGTGACAGAACAAATGGACTCGCCCCTTGGGGTCGGGTTTAGCTTCGCTAAGCGGTGCAAAAATTACCCCCGAGGTTCCAAGGCTCACACTACCTAGTTGAGGGCGGCGACTCGAGAGCCCCAGGCCCGTCGCAGCGGCAGCATTATCTCCTGCACCTGCAATCACGGGTAAGCCCTCGGGCAAACCCGTTTGCGTTGCCATATCTTTAGTTAACTTTCCCGTTAATTCATGTGAGGCAATGACATCAGGAAATAATGAAGCGGGAAGCTCGAGGCCTGTTAAAATGTCCTCATCCCACTTTTTGTGCTCGAGGTTAAAACAGTTCGTTCCCGAGTTGTCCGAGGGCTCTGAGCGCATCTCGCCTGTTAAAAGGTAGCCCATATAGTCTTTGGGTAAGAGGGAGTGTTTTGTCCTGGCAAAATTTTCGGGTTCATCGTTCCTGAGCCAAATGAGCTTGCAAACGTGAAAGCCGGTGATGGGTGGGTTGCCGCTACGCCCAATGTAGGTCTCGAGTGGCACACGCTCGAGCATTTCCTCCACAGCGCTGCCCGTGCGCTGGTCGTTCCAGAGAATGGCGTTACGTACGGCCTTACCTTCCCCGTCGAGTGGCACCATGCCGTGCATTTGTCCTGAGAGTCCGAGGCTGATGATGTCGTGGGACTCGAGTCTTCCCGCCAACTCCTTCAATGCTGCCAACGTTTCGCGCTGCCAGTCTTTAGGGTCTTGCTCGGTCCAGCCAGGTTTCGGTGTATGCAAGGGATACGTGCGCGTGACCTCGTCAAGCAGGTTGCCCTCAGTGTCAGTCGCCACCACGCGAACGCCGCTCGTGCCGAGGTCGAGCCCGAGGGCAACCTGCGCCATCAGCGCACCCCGAGTAGCAGGTCAATCGTAAGCTGGTCTAAGTTTTCTAAGCCGGGGCCGCGCTCGCCCAGAGCCTTGCGGTCGAAGCGTTTATTTTTGAGCGCTTCCGCCTTTTTCTTGCTGAATTTTTTGGTAAGTTTTTGCAATTCCTTGTCTTTGACCTTATAGGTTTTAACAGCCTCTTGAATTTCAGGGTCTTTGTTGAACTGCGCAACTTTCTCTTTCAAGATGAGGTAGGTGCGCATGCAGCCTCTGGCAAAATCCCAAACACCCTCTTCATCCTCAGTACGAAGTGCATGGGCGTCAAAGTGGCGCATACCGTCGTAACCAGAATCCTCGAGCAATTTCACGACGAAAAAGGCGCTCTTGATATTCTCTGCGCCAAAGCGCAAGTCTTGATCGAAACGCCCCATTTTTTGGTCGTTCAAGTCAATGTGGAATAGTTTGCCAGCGTCGATCACCTGTGCAACGGCGTGAACAAATGACAAACCCGCCATCGTATCGTGTGCAAATTCTGGGTTGACACCGACCATATCGGGGTTGTCGAGCGTGGCGATAAAACCGAGCATCGAGCCTGCGGTGGGCAAATAAAGATCGCCGCGTGGCTCGTTGGGTTTGGGCTCGAGGGCAAATTTATAACCGTACTTTTGCGACTTGTTGTAAGCGCACAAATAATTGATAGCGTCACGAAAACGTGCTAAACCGTCGAGCGTGTTACAGCCTGCGTCAACTTCAGCACCTTCACGCCCTCCCCAAAAAACATACGTTTCTGCACCGAGTTCTGCGCCCAAGTCCATCGCTTGCATCGTTTTTTGTAGGGCGTAAGCGCGTACTCGAGCATCGGCAGACGTGAATGCACCATCTTTAAAGGCAGGGTCGCTAAATAGATTGGTCGTCGCCATCGGCACTTTCATGCCTGTGTTGTCCAGCGCCTTTTTAAACTTTTTGACGATACTGGCACGCTGACGTGAGGTTGCGTCTATAGGAACTAAGTCATTATCGTGAAAGTTGACACCGTAAGCCCCCAGTTCTGAAAGTTTCTCGACTATATACGCCGGGTCCATCGGCTCGCGCGTCGGCTCGCCAAAGGGGTCGCGTCCAGGGTTGCCGACCGTCCAGAGGCCGAAGGTAAACTTGTGTTCGGGTTGCGGTTTATAGTCCATAATATTCTCCCTAAAAACTTGAGTTGCCTAATAACGATTGTGAGGATAACGTATATTCGTTGTTCCTGACCAGGTTTAGAGTCTTTCTAAAAAGCAGTGTAACCGTGAATCTTCCCCAGCTCGAGACAGCCCTTAGCAGTTTTTACACCCGCTGACGAAGTCACATCTTGCAGTGAGGACGCGGCGCAGCAAACGGCTAGCTCGAAGCAACTCTCTAGCGTTTGCTTATTGTGAAACGCAAACAAAAAGCCTGCTGCAAAGGCGTCACCTGCGCCGGTTGCGCCTTTGATAAAAGATTGCGGCAGGTTGACCGAGGCTTGTATTGCCATCACTTTCTCTGCATTCGCAACACACGCTCCCGCTGAACAGTGCAAAACGACGTAGCCAGGACAACCAAGTTCAGCGATGGAGAGCGCGGCTTTCTCTAAGCCTCGAGCTGTCGCATCAACTTTAGTACCGAGTAAGCCGCTCGCCTCGAGTTCATTGGCAAAGAAAATATCGGCGTGGGGGAGGGCGGCTTTCGCAATAGCCGGAAAGCTATCCAGGTTCGCGCTGACAGAGTCTACCGCCGTAATAAAACCGAGGGCTCGAGCCTGCTCGAGCGTCTGCGACGTTCCTGTTATGCCATCTTCTAGAACATCCATCGCGTCGAGCAGCATAAGGTATGCCAGGTAGAAAATTTTCGCATTGCTTTGCTCGAGGTCGATATGCTCAGGTGATAACAAGGCGTTCGCACCGCGCTGATGGAAAAAGGTGCGCCTTCCTGTTGCCGTTACGGTCATCGCATCGGTGTAAGAGGTTGGCGCGTCTGTTGTCGTGCGCAGTTGGGTCGTTACTATGCCCAACTGTTCGCAGTCTTGCCGAATCAGAGCGCCGTTCGCATCATCCCCAACCAGACCGCAAGCCTCTAGAGGCGCTTGAAACCCCAACGCTACCAAATCTTTGAGTAAGTTGTAAGGCCCGCCGCCATTCCCTCGAGATTCATCCAAAATAGACGCGAGCGTATCCTGCTCGGGCCAACGGTCAATGCGTTTGACATAGTCCATTGTGAAGTTGCCGGCGGCGAGTATGCCGGAGCGATTAGGGGGCATGGTGTTCTGTTAGTAGCCAGTAGCCAGTAGTCAGAATTCAGTAGCTTCGAATTATACTGTTTACTGACTACTGAATTCTGACTACTGCTTTGACCCTTTCCACTTCGCCTTCGTCCACTTCTGTTTACTCTTGGAACTCTCGACCGTTTTCTCGATAAAGTGAACGCCACGTGCTCCGTCATAAATGGTGGGGTAATCACCCTCGAGTTTCTTCAATTTTTTACCTGCTTGCTTGGCGCGAATTGCCTCGGCAGCGCCCAGGTAAACATTGGCAAAAGCCTCTAGAAAGGCTTCGGGGTGACCAGGCGGAATGCGCGAGGCTTTCTTTGAGGCTGCTGAAAGGTAGTCGTTGTTCCGGGCTAAAATTTGTCTGGGTTTGCCGAGTTGGTCGTAAATCAGATAGTTCGGGTTTTCCTGATACCAGGCGACGCTGCCCTTCGTGCCGAACACACGCAAACGAATGTCATTCGCACCGCCGATTTCAATTTGGGAGGCAATGAGTACACCCCTCGCGCCGTTGCTATAACGGATGAGCATATTGCCATCATCATCCAATTTGCGACCTGGTACAAAAGTGGTCAAGTCGGCGCAAATGCTGTCAATCTCTAAGCCTGTTACGGTTGCTACCAAGTTCTCTGCGTGCGAACCAATATCACCCATCGCGCCTGCAATGCCCGAGCGTTTGGGGTCGGTGCGCCACTCGGCTTGCTTCGCGCCTGATTCCTCGAGCTTGGTGGCTAGCCAACCTTGGTTATATTCCACGATAACTTTTCGAATCTCACCGAGTTGGCCCTTTGACACCATCTCTCGAGCTTGGCGCACCATTGGGTAGCCGGTGTAATTGTAAGTGACGCCGAAGACTACATCTTGTTTTTCAACACTTCTAATAAGCGCCTTGGCTTCTTTTGTCGAGTGAACCAGGGGTTTGTCACAAACGACGTGAAAGCCCTTATCCACAAACGCTTTTGCCACCGGATAGTGAATGTGGTTAGGCGTGACGATTGAAACAAGATCGATACGGTCATCTTCTGGTCGGGCCAGTTCACCCTTG
>ENA-ORXM01003957-ORXM01003957.1-marine-metagenome-genome-assembly--contig:-NODE-3957-length-13754-cov-3.945968_pt1 | contig 13754 bp, 9 predicted proteins | sample MGYA00237867_ERZ511480 | MGnify/ENA primary metagenome ERZ511480 (study PRJEB26309, sample SAMN06266103) | marine metagenome | isolation source: Algal blade | place: United Kingdom:Sidmouth, United...
TAAGACTTTAACTCCATTGAACTTTTTATGGTTTAAAATTGGAATACTTCTTGGATCAATCTTTTCTCCGTTAATTATGGCAATAGTTTTTTTTCTTTTAATTACCCCAATTGCGATATTTTTAAGATTAAAGAAAAGAGATATTTTGAAATTAAAAGAGGACAATGATAGTCTGTGGGTAGAAACTAAAAAATACACATTAGATATGACTAAACAGTTCTGAAGGATTTTATGATCGATTTCATACAAGAATTTTGGGAGTTTTTAAAAGTTAGAAAAAAATTCTGGCTTTTACCAATAATTGTAGTTCTTGCATTAATGGGTGGACTAATTTTAATGACTCAAGGAACAGCAGTTGCACCATTTATTTATACTTTATTTTAAATGAAGATCTTAGGAATTTCAGCATTCTATCATGACAGTGCAGCTGTACTACTTGATGATGGTCAAATCATTGCGGCTGCTCAAGAAGAGAGGTTTTCAAGAATCAAGCATGATCCTAAGTTCCCCATTCAAGCAATAAAATACTGCCTAGGAGAGGCCAATACAAATCTCAATGACATAGATCATATAGTTTTTTTCGAAAAACCATTTTTGAAATTTGAAAGATTACTTGAGACTTACCTTACTTTTGCACCTAAAGGTATTATCTCATTTATGAAGGCAATGCCCGTTTGGCTAAGAGAAAAACTCTTCCAAAAAAAAACTATCTTTGAAGAGTTGAAAACTATTCAAGTAGACTTGAAATTAAAAAACAAGCTTCTTTTTTCAGAACATCATTTAAGCCATGCAGCAAGTGCTTTTTATCCCTCTCCTTTTAATGAAGCAATCATTTTAACTATTGATGGTGTTGGAGAATGGGCAACTACCACTGTATCAATTGGTCGTGGGAAAGAACTCACAATGCAAAAAGAAATTCACTTTCCACATTCTCTGGGATTATTATATTCAGCTTTCACGTATTACACTGGTTTCAGAGTCAACTCGGGAGAATATAAAGTCATGGGACTTGCCCCATATGGTAAAGCTCTCTACAAGGAGAAAATTCTCAATCATATTGTAAGTTTAAAAGACGATGGCAGTTTTCAATTAGACCAAAGTTACTTCAATTATTGTACTGGTTTAACCATGACTAATAAAAAGTTTGCTAATTTATTTGGGAGAGCACCAAGAAAACCTGACGTTGAAAAAGTTGAACAATTTCATATGGATATGGCAGCATCTATACAAGCTGTAATCGAAGAAATAGTCCTTAAAATGGTAGAGTCTATCCACGGGGAATATAAAATTGATTCTCTATGTCTAGCAGGAGGCGTTGCTCTTAATTGTGTGGCTAATGGTAAGATTCTTAAAGAAAATATCTTTAAAAATATTTGGATTCAACCTGCTGCAGGAGATGCCGGTGGTGCACTCGGTGCCGCACTAATGGTTTGGCATCAACATCTTAACAAAGAAAGGATTGTTAATAAAAATGATTCTATGAAAGGGTCCTATTTAGGTCCAAGCTTTTCTGATGAACAAATAAAAAGAAGATTAACAGATCAAAAAGCTAATTTTCACTCATTTTCAGAAGATGAGATTTTATCAAAAACAGCTCAAGCTATCAGCGAAGAAAAAGCAATTGGCTGGTTTAATGGTCGAATGGAATATGGACCAAGAGCATTAGGGGCTAGATCAATTCTAGGAGATCCAAGGTCTCCAAAAATGCAAAAAGAACTTAACCTTAAGGTGAAATTTCGGGAATCATTCAGACCCTTTGCTCCTTCTATACTGCGCGAGCATTTATCTTCATGGTTTAATTTAAATATTGATAGTCCCTACATGCTTTTAGTGACCGAGCTTCTTGATGACAAACAAACGCCCATGTCCTCACAAGAGCAAGCATTATTTGGGATTGAAAAACTAAATATCATTAGATCTGAGGTTCCTGCAATAACTCACGTTGATTATTCAGCTCGAATTCAAACTGTTCATAAAGAGACCAATGCTAAATACCATAAGCTGATTAATAAGTTTTATAAATTAACTGGTTGTCCAATAGTAGTTAATACTAGTTTTAATGTAAGAGGAGAGCCAATTGTGTGTACCCCGGAAGATGCTTTTCATTGCTTTATGGGTACAAACTTAGACATCTTGGTTTGTGGAAACCAAATTCTCTACAAGCAAGAGCAAGACACTTCTCTTGCCCAAGATTATAAAACGAAATATAAATTAGACTAAAAGTTATCATCATACTTTTTGACACATACAGTCCCAAACATAATACTATCAGAGTTAGTATTATTATATTCAGGTGAGTTCATGTCTACTTTACATAAAGAGTTTAAATTTTTCTTCTATGGGGTTTTAACAGCAATACTTCCATCCTTTTTTCTATTTTTTATTTTCTTACGAAGTGATTACTTTACAGGAAAATTTCTTAATTCATTTCCTCAATATAAACAATACCCTCAGGTACTAAGAAAAGTTCCTGAAGGTCAATTGCTCCAAGAACTAAAAAAGATTGGAGCTTACTATGATGAAACGAAACAAGTTTATGAATATAATCTCACAGAACCAAAACTACATATTCATAATGATGAATTAGATGTTAAATTCCTATTACCAGGAGCATCACTAAATGGTTACAGAATGAAGTCATCGTCACCATTTATCATTGCTCAGCCTCAAATGTATATAGAATCAAACAAAGATTTATCGCCAATCGTAAAACAATATATTGCCGAAGAAACAATTGGTCAATTTCAAATAAATGTAGATGAAGATGGTTATAGAATGAACTCTCCACGTATTAAGAGCGATGACAAGGTACTTGTTATTGGAGACAGTGTGGTCTTTGGCTATGCAATTTCAGATAGTTTTACGATCTCAAGTTACTTACAATCAAAAAATAATAACATTGAATTTGTAAATGCTGGTGTCAGTGGTGCCAATACAACAGACATTTTAAAAAGACTTAAGCATGAAATTGCTAAATATAAGCCAAAAGCAATAGTCTATGTATTATTTCAAAATGATTATTCTCATGGAGGGGTAGGCGGAGATTACTTAAGCACAATTATGGAGGTGAATCAATCCTTCATAGATTTAAACCTAGCAGATATCCCCAAATTGATAATTTCTCACATGTTTATAAATCACTATAATTCTAACTTCGTATGGCAATTTACTCCTTTAGAAGATCAATTTTTATCAGAACAGGATGAACTTCAATCATTTATGAAAGAAGTAAATCTAGGGTTTAAGAATTATACAGATCAGTTTGAGAACTTAGATTTCATTAGCTCAGTTAATATATTTGATAGCAGTCTGGGGCATAATACTGGGACACCTTTTTCATATATGTCCTATTTTGTAGATGCACTGCATTTATCTCCATGGGGCACTGAGCTTTTTGCTCTTGAGATTTATAAATTCTTACAAGACAGCTCCGTTGTAGAATAGTTACAATATCAAAACAATAGATCAATCTATCTTATACTCTTTAGAAATACTCAAGAGATTGTTTAAATTTCTCCTGCATTTTGATTAATCAGTTCGACTTTTTTCTTAACTTTGTAGTAGGATATTTCCCTATGAATACCTCTCAGTTTAAATTTTCAGTACCAACTAGACAGGAAATGTGTATTAGAGAAAATCACCTACCCATGAAGCATGTTCATTTTTTCATGAATGAATCGCAATGCAATGCGTTGATCAGGGAGGACTTCAATCAAAGTATTATAACTAAAGCGACAATTGTTAAAAACTTACCTGAACTACCTGAAAGAGATATTACGAAATTAGACTTCACTATATTTAATTTGAGGTTTGATAAGATACCACCAAGATTACTTGATTCATCAATTTTCTATTTATTATTTTTAAATAGTATAGATCATCATGATGCTGATACATTTTTTCCAGATCTTGACCTAAGGATCCGTTCAGAAGTTGGATGTCTCCTCCATTGGAACAACGGTTTTTCATTGAAGTTTCATGAATCTCCAGATTTAAATGAAGATAAATTTGTATTAGTTATTAATCAAAAAACAATGACTAGATCCAATGATATGAGTTTGGCTAAAGTTTCTAATGCTAATGAGCTTCCACTATTTACAAAAAATGGATATGAAGTTCAAAAAGTTCCCAGTTTTATTTGGGATAAAATTTCAAATGATTATACTAGCCATAGAAATTCTTTTACTGATGAATATACTTTAAACTCTGATAATAATTCTTCTGAAATTTTTGACTCACAATTTTTTGAAATTGCTACTACTATATCATATATCTCTGATAGTTTGAGGTTTCAATTATTAGATGACTTTCACTCATTTGCTCAGCAATGGAGCGGTGAAGAGTTAATCAAAATCAACACTTTTGGTTACCGTTCATTTAGGGCAGGAACTAAAACCACTTACGCCAGAGATGATATTCAAAAAAACATTATTAGTATCTTAGTTAAAGTTGATGAAGATACCAATAAAGCCTGGCCTTTAACATTTAGAGATCAAAACAAAGTTGAAAACAGTATTACTTTCTCAACAGGAGAATTATGTTTCTATGAAGGTGCTAAACTTGAATATGCATTTCTAGATAGATTAGACGGTAAATACTCTCGATATCTATACTTTCACTATCTTCCAAAGAGACTTATCTAAAGAAGGAACAATATTATGCTCAAAGGTCTTAAAAATTTCTTCAAAATTTTTGAACTTCAAAACAACTCTAGTCTTAACAGTTCTACTGAAATTAATAAAAACACAGCTCTGAAAAGCTCTTCTGATTTTGAGATTATAAAAAAACAGATGGAATCTCTCAAGGAAGAAATAAAAACTCTTAAGCAAAACGTAGTGACTCAAGAAATCACTGAACCAAGTCCAAAGAAGTATGAATTCAAAGAAATTTTTCCTAATAAATTATATTCTTTTGACAATTTTTTAAACGAACAAGAATGTAATCAAGTTATTCAGTATATAGATCAACATAAAGTAAAATCAAAGACTGTCAACAGCTCTAGTGGAGTTGACGAATATTCTGATTATAGAACAAGTAGTACCTGCTATATTGAAGATCAAAATATAGATTTTATAAAGAAATTGGATGAAAAGATTTGTCTAGCCAGCAATGAAAAATATGCTTTAGGAGAGAGAATTCAAGGACAATTCTATGAAGTAGGCCAAGAATTCAAGGAACATACCGATTGGTTTCAAGGTAAAGGCTATGAAACAAATTGCGCAGAACAAGGAAATAGAACAACGACTTTTATGATTTATCTTAACGAAGTCGAAGAAGGTGGAGAAACTTTTTTTCCTCGCCTAAACTTAAGATTCAAGCCCAAAAGAGGCATGGCAATTATGTGGAGAAACCTTGATATCTATGGAGAACCTGATGATATGCTCCTACATTCCGGTGAGCCTATTCTAAAGGGAAACAAATATATTGTTACCAAATGGTTTAGAGAAAGAGTTCGTGGAACTCAAATAACACAAACGCCACAAATCCATAGTAATCAAACTATTTGTGGTAGAGCTGGTTCGGAAATACTTCATGAACACAATCTTCTTAGCTCTCAAGAATGTAGCCAATTAATCGAGATGATTGATCAAAATAAGCAAAAATCTACTGTTGTTGAAGGTGAAGGTAGAACTGCTTACTCGGAACATAGAACAAGTAGCTCATCATACTTTGATGGAAATGATCAATTTGTTAAAGCTATAAATAAGAAATTATCAGATTTTCTAGGTATTCATCCAGGATATTCAGAAGGTGTACAAGGTCAACTCTATGAAGTGGGCCAAGAATTTAAACATCATCATGATTTTTTCCACAACACTAATGGAAAAGATGAACAGTTTAATATCCAAGGTGATAGAACGTGGTCAATCATGGTATTTCTGAATAAAGTTGAAGAAGGTGGAGAAACTGATTTCCCAGAACATAATCTACAAATTATACCAGAGCCAGGCTTAGCTGTTTTTTGGAAGAACACTGATATTTATGGGAATCAAAATTTTAACACTCTCCATGCAGGCCTCCCAGTATTAAAAGGCAAAAAATATATTATTACTAAGTGGTTTAGACAATTTTCTTATGAGAGAAGAAGACCACAAAATTATTTGCCCGAATCATTTCAAGCAAGATCCAAAGAACTTTTAAAAGCTCACTCAGTGAATAATCTAATTAACAATGAAGTCAATCAAAATGAAGCACAGTCGCAACAAGTATCTTTTCAATTAGAAAGACAAGATAGAGAAAGAGTAGATTATCAGAAAATTAGTGATGTACCCATTTTCACAGATGAAGGATTTGTTAAAATTAAAGTACCTCCCAAAACATGGTCTATTATTCAGGACGCTTATCAGATTGCAAAACCTCACTTTAAGGATGAATACAACCTTATAGATGAAGATCCTGAAAACCTAGGTTCTCGAAAACATTTAAATAGTGATAAGTTTCCGGTAGGAACCCTTTTTTCTGGTATTGATGATGAAGCTAGCCAAATTATAACAGAAGATCTTAGGCTCATTCTTCAAGAGTGGTCTGGTAGAGACCTCACTCCTACAGCGACTTATGGCTTTAGGTCATACCGAGATGGATGTGAACTAAAAATGCATGTAGATCGACTTCAGACCCATGTTATTAGTGCTACAATTTGTGTAGATCAAAAAGTTAATAAACATTGGCCTCTAGATATTTTCAATCATGAAAGTGAAGAATTTAATGTAAATATGGAAACAGGTGAAATGATTCTTTATGAAAGTGCTCGATTAGTGCATGGAAGACAACAAAGACTAGATGGTGAATCCTATGTTGGTCTTTTTGTTCACTTTATTCCGACTTAAAAATTGAATAACTCTCTAAGTCTAAAAGTTAGCTGTCACAAGAAACAGCCCATTTCTATTATCACTTTTTAATCTCTCTATTTACTCTAACTACCTTAAATCTCTTAAAACTTGCATCTTTTAGCTCCAAGATGTAGTGCCGGAGCTTAAAATATATGTAGGGAATAATTTGGGGGGCAAAATGAAACTTTTAATATCGACTTTACTTTTCATCAACTTAATCAATCTTGCAACTGCAAATAATTTACAAGTAACTAAGAAGTTAGCTTATTTATCTACTCACTCTAACTTTAGTTCATGGGGAACAAAAGCTGGAATAGGTGGAATCAAGGCTTTCGAAGCTCTTCAAGGTTTAAAAGTTAAAAAAATCCCAAGAATAGCCATAATAGATACAGGTATCGATCCTCACCATACATTTTTGAGTAAGAACATTTTTACTATCGTTAATGGTAGATTCGCAAAAGCTACAACAAAGAACTTTGGAAGAGATTTTTCTAACGCTTATAAAAGTGAAAAGGTTTCTTATACTCCTTTTGATAATCATGGTCATGGTACTCATGTTACCGGAATAATTAAATCTGTATTTCCAGTAGCAAAGTTTTTACCAGTTAAATTTTATAATGAGAAAGCTTCTGGTGATGATAATATGATCAATCTATTAAAGGCATTAGAGTTTGCGATTAAAAGCAATGTAGATATCATTAACTACTCAGGTGGTGGTAAAGTTGCAAAACATGAATTAATGGTTAGAGAGAAAAGACTTATTGATCTTGCAAAAAGAAAGAACATCCTAATAGTTGCTGCTTCTGGAAATGATGGGAAGAACATAGACATTAAAAAGAATAGATACTTTCCTGCCAGCTACAAATCATCAAACATCTTAAGCGTTGGTGCTTATGATAAAAATTTAGAATTTTTTAACAGATCAAATTATGGAGTAGATACAGTACATGTAATGGCACCTGGGAAATCAATTGAATCTTCGCATATTAAAGGAACGTATATAATGAGTGGAACAAGCCAAGCCACAGCATTTGTTTCTGGAGTGGCAGCAATGCTTTTAGCTTCAAATCCTAATTTAAGTGTTGAAACAATCAAAGAGTTAATTATCAAAAGCTCAACTCATAAAAATCACTTCAGTGGTAAATCTCAAGGTGGAAAATTAAATGCTTATAATGCTTTAGCTCTAGCTTCTAAGTAATTTTAGAATAAACACAACTGCCTTTGCCACTAAAAGTTTACATGTCTAAAACCCATTAATCGCAATAACTCAATCTAACTAGTTAATTTTTAATAGAGTTCACAAATACCTTACACTTTATATCAAGAACTATGGAATTCAGGAAGAGTTTCTCGAGATAAATGCCATCTCGCAACTGTTGTACGTTTTGTTAAGGAATAGATTTGGAAATATTGAAATTACTATTGATTCTTCCCATTGCTTTTATTTCATGTAATTCATCACAGGAATCAGAAGAAACAAACGCAGTAGCCTTTGACTCTACCAGATGGATTGATTCCGACCTTCCAGTTTCCTTAAAAATTGCAAGTGATTACGCAAGTGGTGTTGAACTAGCAGCAATTTCTTCTTCGGCTCAAGAATGGAGTACAGCAGTTGAAAATAAGCTTCAGTTTTTTAAGATGGGTGGTTCAACTCCCAACAAAGAATATGCAAATCTTTCAGATTACAATGATAATGAAATGGGAGTTTATAAATTAAATACTTGGAGTCCAGAACTACCATCAACTGCTCTAGCAGTTACTCAACTTTTTGGATTTCAAAATGAAGCCGGTGGAGTTGTGATTTCACATGCTGACATATTAATGAATGAAGAAACTTATACTTTTTCAACTGATTCTGACGATTCATTTAATTATGATTTTGAAACAGTCATGCTTCACGAACTAGGTCACTTCATTGGATTATCACACAGCTCGTTTTCTGAGACTTCGGTGATGATTCCATCAATAAGCCTAACTGACTCCAATAGAGTTTCCTCAAGTCTAGATAGAGCAAATGCTGCCTATAACTACGAATTAGAAACGAGTTATTCTAATGCTCTCATTGCAAGCGGCCCATCAACTGTTGCAATACATTCTAGTATTGAGAGTGAAGAAGAAGATCCTACTGGGATCAATCAAGGAAAGATGGAAAAAAATGGAATTGGCGAAGTGAGAATTCTTATTCACTTAATGGCCAGTGGAGAATGTATTCATGAAGTTAATGGAAAAGTCATAAGCTCTCACCAAGTGGACTTACATTCTAAGCGGACACTCAATTCCAAGTAACGATAACGCATTTTTTAACACTTCAGAGAAATTTCTAATTAGACTTAATCTTGCATGCTTAATATTTTTTTCTTGATTCATGATCGGGTGATCGGCATAAAAACTATTAAACTCTTGGCAAAGCTCATATAAGTAATGGCAAATTAAACTTGGAGCAGACTTCAAACAAGCTTCTTGTAAAACACATTGATACTGAGATAATTTAAAAACTAATTTTTTCTCTTTATCTGTTGTTAAAAATTCATGAAAGCTATTATCTATCACTCCTGCTTTATCACAAATAGATTGGATTCTTGCAAAAGTATATTGTAAATATGGACCAGAATTCCCATCTAATCTTAACCACTCATCCATTTCAAAAATAATTTTTTTCTGAGAATCAATTTTTAACATCCCGTACTTGATTGAACCGTTTGCTATAATCTTAGCTGTACTTTCAATTTCATCTTTAGACCACTGATCTTGATACTTATGTAGATATTTTTCTTTAATTGCACTTTGCATTTGTTCTATCAAGTCCTCAAGAGCAACAATATTTCCTTTCCTTGAACTAATTGCCCCATTGGCTAGCTCAACAAACTCATAAGCAAGATGCTCACATTTATCTGCATGATCAAATCCCATAAGCTCAAGAGTTTTAAATACTTGTTTAAAATGCCTCGATTGTCTTTGATCAACAATATATAGATTTCTTTCAATCTTATAATCTTGAAACTTTCTTCGAGCTAACTCTAAATCCTTCGTTGAGTACAACCCATTACCATCAGATTTTCTAACCATAAAAAATCCAAGTTTATACTCGTCAAGATCAATCCCTACAGCTCCTTGATCGATCTTAAAAAATCCTTTTTCTAAATATTGCTCTACTAATTCAAGTGAATCTTTATTGACATCGGATTCAAAAAACCAAGCATCAAATTCTACGTCTGCCCACTGATAAATTGACTTCATTAAATCAATTGACCATTGTCTAGTTTCTTTCCATAGCAAGAAATACTCTCCTTGCTGCGCTTTTAATTCTTTTAAAATTAACGTCAACTCGGCCCTATTTTTGTCTTCAAGCTCTGTTCCAAGTTGGTCTTGTAAGAGTGCATTTGCTTTAGAGTACTGCTCCCCTAACCAGGCTCCTTTATTTTCATCTGGTGCTTCTAAGTTATTTTTCTTTAAATACCAGAGGGCCTTAGCAATATGAGTTCCTACATCACCTGGATAGGTAGCTGAAATAACCTCGGTCCCGACTTCTCTTAGCATTCTAACAATTGCATTGCCTAAACATAAGTTTCTCATATGCCCGACATGAAGTTCTTTATGAGTATTGGGTTGAGAGTATTCAATCATCGTTTTTTGCTTATCTAGAAAATATTGTTTATTAAAAAAGCTTTTATCTGAAATACTCTTTAGGGTGCTTGGAATAAAAGTTTTAAAGTTTAATTGAAAATTAACATAAGGCCCTAAATTTTTTACCTCAAGAAATTGCCCACTTTCTTTGGCATTCATAAAGCTTACAAACTCACCAGCAAGCTCGACAGGTTTTTTCTTTAATTGCTTTGAGAGAATAAACATTGGAAGGGCATACTGACCATCCTCAAACTTAGGAGGGGCACTGATTTGCTCATAGAGCTTCAAATCCGAAATATTTGCTTCATAACCACAAGAGCTCAGAAAGTCCTTTAAATACTCTACTATGGCTGTTTTTGTTTCATTTATAAGTTCTTTTTTCATATCTATCTCTAAAAGCTTAGTTAATAGTTAATACTAGAGAGTATAATTAAACTATTAGATAAAGTCTTCCGATAAAGACTAAAAGGGTAATTTTGAGGGGAAATGAAACCACAATTTAGAATTTTAATTTATATTTTAATGTTTGAGACAATTTCTGTGCCTCTACGTGCTGATATCAAAGATACTCTAAGCAGTGTAGGAAAAACTATTGAAAGTGTTGGAAACAAGGTTTTACCTTATGCTCAAAACTATTTTGGAACCAATACTGCTACTCAACAAAGTCAAACTCCTTCTACTCCCCTGGAAGCTTTAGGATGTTACTTTGGTCCTTTAGAGACTTTAGTAGTACCAAATTGTGCTGAGGGATCTAACGCTATATCAATGGATCCTAATAAAGCAAAACAAATTGAATATGCTGGCGGGCTCATCCAAAATGCTCAAAATGCAATCAATGCCTGTATACGAAATAAAGAAGACACCATGAGAACTCTTTTTGATGAAAGTATTAAAAATATAGATTTAGCCTGGACAAAAATAGAAGAAGAACATGCGCAATTTTCAAGTGAGGAGTTAATTCCTTTTCGAGCAGCTTTAGAAAAAGATTATAATTATTTATACACTGGAAAAGGTGTTGATTTTTCTAAACTCTTTTCAGGCAATACCTGTCGCTCCATTGCTTCTGCAAAAATGTTTGATCAACAAGGTAGTGTTGGTAAAGGTGGCCTAAGATCAATATTAAAAGAAAATGAAGAGATCAGAGAAAAACAAGAACAGTTTTCTAAAGATCCTTCACTTCCAACGAGATTAAACAACTTCATCAGCGATGTTGCTAATAGAGCTGAAGATGGTGGATTGAGTGAGTTTGGAAGTTTAGATTTGAAAATGGATGGATCAGATGAGTTCTCAACATCACCTACTTACCAAAAAACAGTAAAAGATCTTCAAACTCAATATAACACTCGATTTAAAGCTTATGAGAAATCTTTAACAAAGTACCTTGGTGGAACTGATCATGAGGGTATTATTGCAAAACTCTCAAGGGCAAATCTAGATACAATTGATATTGATAAAGAAATCACAGCTTGGACAAATGAAACACAAACAAAGTGCCTTTACAGTTCAATTCAAGGTGGCGAAGAAAGCTTCGGGAAAATCTTCGGTGATGTCTATGATACCGATAGAAATATCACTTATGATAATACAAAGTATAAGACTGGTGATTCATCACCGAGTTCTGAAATCTCAAGAAACATTTCTTCAATCTTAGAAAATAATCAAACTGATATTAAATCAAAATTAAGATCTATAAAAAGCTATATTTATGACCCAAGATATAGAAGAGATGAAACTTATGTGAAACTTGGATCAAAGTATGGCAATAAAGGAGCCTATCATAAATGGAATCCTTACCAATTAATTTTACAATTTTACAAGACCTGTCAGTCTGGAAATACGAATGAGTCGAGAATTAATAATCAAAAAGTTGGGACTGTTATTTCAAATGTGAAGGCCATTGCTGCAAAAATGAAAAAAGATAAAGAAAACTTCACTAAAGTTCTCAAAGTATCTCTTCAGAAAACACTGATTAATTGCCAGAGTTCTAATACAGCGATGAAGGGAGAATTTTGTAGCCCAACGAGTGATCCTTTTTCTCTAAGTGGAAATTTTTGTTTAAAAAAAGCAAATATCTGTTCAGAAAATATTGAGAGTTGTTTAGGTAAGGCCCAGGTAGATTATGATAATAGAAGACAATCTTTAGGCGAGAATGCTAAAGTTTATAATACAACTGTCTCAGATTATGTAAAAAAGAGAAGAGCTGATCTATTAAAAATGAAAGCTGATTTAGATGTAACTTTTGAAACAATAGAATCATTTGGAATAACAAGAGATGCAAGTGGTGATTTTAATTTACATCAAATTGATGATTTATTAAATGGAAAGAAAACAGATGATGACTTTGCTGAGTTAGATCAAGACTTGGATATAAAGCTTTTAACAATGAATGGTGATGAACTTTTAGCAGCATTTAAAAGCCAAAAAGAAGTCTTAAAAAATCAACTTTTAAAATCAAAAGATAAATTTGAAGAACGACTAGATAAAGAAATGGAAAATGTTGGCCTCCTCATTAAGTCTAAAGAGGAAGGGATGGCCCAGTGTAATGCTGCTATCCAATCTGCTGCTGGTTTAGTGAAAGAGCATAACGGGAGTTGTCAGTTGGTTCAATCAGGTAAGGCTGCCTCAACAGATAAAGTTGAACAGATTATTGCTGCTTATGAGGCATTGCCATCAACTAGTACTTCTCAAGTTAGCGATAAGTATTCAAAAGATAGAGAGTTATATCCTAAGATCCAATCAAAGATTGAAGACCCAACTAACGAGATCCCTGTACCTCAAGATGTTTGTCAAAATGATATTGGCTGTATAGATAGCTTAAAAAAACTTCAGACAAAAATATGTACAAAAAATGATAAAAATGATGCTGAGGTGACAGCATGTAACGATGCAATTAAAAAAGCTCAAGGTCATTTAAGAATTGTTCAAGAGAAGGTTGGCACATCCATTGTCACTCAAATTGCAAAGTATTCCGAAGATATCGACATATGTAATCAAAAATCAGCTCAATCCTCTTTAGGTCGAGGCGATGGAAAAACATCAAATGATAATGTTTGGGACAAAATCCTCGAAGGTGCAGGTCGAGCGATTGGTTCAGCTAAAGGTCTTTAGAACCGAAATAAGAAACTAATATTTCCACCAATAACATTTGCTGAAAGACTTTCAGGAAACTTACTATTGATCTGATTACCGGTTGTAATATTTGTATTTCTAAACTTTGTATATCTCATAGGGATAAAATCACCTTCCATCATCATCCCCACATTCTCAGAGAAAAATAATTCATAACCTAAAGCGATTCTA
>ENA-ORXM01003958-ORXM01003958.1-marine-metagenome-genome-assembly--contig:-NODE-3958-length-13751-cov-4.017917_pt1 | contig 13751 bp, 8 predicted proteins | sample MGYA00237867_ERZ511480 | MGnify/ENA primary metagenome ERZ511480 (study PRJEB26309, sample SAMN06266103) | marine metagenome | isolation source: Algal blade | place: United Kingdom:Sidmouth, United...
GGTTTCAGCAGGAAAAGCACAAACAAGACCTGCTACCCAACCATCGGCACCCATAAAGAGACTTTCTAAAGCTAATGGGTCTACTCCCGTTAAAATGCTTAAATCGGTACCAAATTCATTACGCAAACGTCCAATATTTATGATATCTCTTGTTGACTCTTTTACCGCCGTGATGTTTTTTAATTCAAGTAGTTCTTTAAACATGCTTACGGTTACTTCAATTTTGTAGTCTACAGGATTATTATAGATCATAATAGGAAGCTCGGTACTACTGGCTATTTCTTTAAAATATTGAACGGTTTCATTATCCGTAGACTTATAGCGCATTGGAGGAAGAATCATAAGTCCGTCTGCACCGCTATCTTCAGCATCCTTAACCGCCTGAAGCGCTACCTTCGTTGCCTGCTCCGCAATAGTCATTATTACCGGAATCTTACCCTCAACTATTTGAATTGTTTCTCTTATAAGCCCCTTTTTTTCATCTGCGGTTAAAGTACTTGCTTCTCCTAGCGAACCCCCCAAAACAATACCGTGAACCCCTGCTTTTACTTGAGCTTCTATATTGGTGCGGAACATCTTTAGATCAAGCGTATCATCTTCATTAAATTTTGTAGTTACCGCTGGCATAACACCTTTCCATTCAAATTTCATTTGGTCAATTTTTAATTACACCCTCAAAATTAATAGAAGATAGTCAGTACTATTTAGAGCATATTATCAAAAATATATACTATATTATCCATCATTAAACCAATACGCCTATTATTTGACTTAAATACGCTTAATTTAAACAATGAAAGTACATCCTTTTCAAATTCCGAAACCGCTACACCAGAATCTAATAGTTCAGGTAGACCGGGAGATGGTGTTCTATGATAAACTGCATCAGCATGCAGAAATACAACTGACTCTAATTGTTAAAGCAAAAGGGAAATTGATTGTTGGCGATAGCATTCACCCATTTGAGGATGGCGATTTTTTTGTGATTGGTCCTCATAGTCCGCATTTATTCAAAAATGATACTACAGATGAAATAGCCCATAGAATTTCTTTGTTCTTTACGGAAACCACATTTGGCGAATCTTTTTTTGAATTGCCTGATGTAGATGAGTTATTCCCTCTTTTAGAAACATCAAAAGAAGGCTTTCAGGCTGTAGGAGACACATCTAAGATTCAACATATTATGATGCAACTTCCCCATTTAAAAAAACTGGAGCGTTTCATAAGCTTTTTTCAATTATTAAAAAACTTATGTTATACCGAAAAAAAGATGTTAACCAACTTTGTGTCTTCAAAAAAAATGGGCAGTTCTCAAGGACAGCGCATGCAAACCATTTTTGATTATGTAGTGACCAACTTTCAGAATGAAATTGATTTAAATACAATTTCCAGTAAAGTATATATGACCCCAAATGCATTTTGTAAATTCTTTAAACAGCATACCAACAAGACATTTTTTCAATTCCTAATAGAGCTACGCATTGAGCATGCCTGTCAACTCCTAACCCGAGCAGACCTACAGCTTTCTATTCTAGAAATTTCAGAACAATCAGGATTTTCTTCAATTTCTAACTTCAACAGACAATTCAAGAAATTAAAAGGTGTGATTCCTTCACGGTTTGCTGCGCAACAAAAAAATAAAACTACTTAAAGCTGTATTTAATTCTTGGTAACACCAAACTTATAAGTACAATAAGACGTGTATGTTTCTGCTGGGTCTAATCGTGTACTGGGAAATTCAGGATGGTTAGGCGAATCTGGAAAATGTTGTGTTTCTAAACAAAAAGAACCTCTGCGCTCATAAACATTACCACTTTTACCAATATCAGAGCCATCTAAAAAATTACCTGTATAAAACTGGACTCCAGGTTCAGAAGTATAAACCTCTAAAGTACGACCGCTAGTAGGCTCTACAACCCTAGCTGCAAAAGTCAAGCCTTCGCGGTTTTTAGGCACTTTGCTTAAAACTAAGTTATGATCGTAACCATTACCCAATTCAATTTGGTCATAATCAGTTTCAATATCCTTTCCTATAAGTTTTGGTGCTCGAAAATCAAAAGGAGTACCTGCCACATCTCTCAATTCTCCAGTTGGAATCAAGCCCTTATCCACCGGCGTGAATTTATCGGCATTCAATTGCACCACATGATCATAAACGTTACCCTTACCTTCTCCTTTAAGATTAAAGAATGAATGATTGGTAAGGTTTACATACGTGGGCTTATCCGTCTTTGCTTCGTAGCTTATTTGTAATTCATTATCATTTGTTAGTACATAACTAACCCTAACCTCTAAATTACCAGGGTAACCTTCTTCCATATCAGGAGATGTGCGGCTAAAGCTTATTGCATTTTTAGACTGTTCCACAACTTTCCAAACTACACTTTCAAATCCTACTTCTCCTCCGTGAAGGTGATTTTCATTGTTATTTATAGCTAAATCATACAATTTACCATCTAAAGAAAATTTTCCTTTAGCAATACGATTTCCATATCTACCGATTGTAGCACCATAAAAATTCTTTTTCGCCCTATAGTCTTCTAAATTATTAAAACCCAGCACTACATCTTCAAAATTGCCGTCCCTATCAGGTATATATAAAGAAACTAAACGTTGCCCGTAGTTCGTAAAAGTAACCTCCATTCCATTGGCATTGGTTAGAGCATAGAACTTTACCGAATCTCCTTCTATAACTGTAGTAAAATCTTGGGGGTTAATATTCTTCTCGTATTTTGCTTTTGGCAGCTCGGAAACGGATTCGGTCATTTTTTCTTTTTTAGTTTGATTACAGGAAAGGTTAATGGTTCCTGCTAAGCTACAGGCTATTAGTAGTTTTAAAATTCTCATATCAATAAGTACATCTGGATTTGGTCAAACCTCAGGCAAGTTAACTAAAAAAGTAATAAACCAACACACGTAATTATTGCCTAGCCAGCAGACCTGTTCTATTTGTTTTCGTTAATTTTGGGAACTTTTGAAAGCATAACTCATATAACATGAAAAAACTCATTATCCTTGCCATAGGATTGGCTATGGCCTGCAACTCATCACAAACAACTGTTTCTGATGGCGATAAAAACGCAGTTGCCAAACCTACCAGTACCCCTGAAACTTTCGCAGAAACTATTACCGAAAGTGAACTTAAAGAACACCTTTACACCTACGCTTCCGATGAATACGAAGGAAGGGAGACCGGGAAACCAGGTCAGAAAATGGCTGTAGAATACCTAAAGGCACAGTATGAAAAAATGGGTATTCCTGCCGCACAGGAAAACGGAAATTATTTTCAAACAGTACCGCTTCAAGTCAGCCAATTGCCTTCTGGCTCTCTTACAATTGATGGTAAAGAGTACCCACTAGGAGACGATTTCCTTACTTTTTCTAAAGCAGAAGGAACTTATGATAATATTGTCTACGTTGGCTATGGTATTGAAGAAGGTGATTATTCCGATTATAAAGATATTGATGTTAAGGACAAAGTGATCTTGGTTAAATCTGGTGAACCAATAGCTGCTAACGGAAACTACCTTTTATCCGGTTCCTCAGAAAAATCTATCTGGAGCAACATGTCAGAATCTTTAGGGAAACGACTAGAGCTAGCTACTTCCAAAGGAGCTAAAGGCATTCTTTATTATGATGAAACTAACTTTGCACGTTTTAAAAGTAGGTTTGAATGGATGAAGACCAACGAAAGTGGCAGAATGGAACTGGCCAAAGACGATTCTGATGCGTTTTTTAACTTCTTAATCGATGCAAAATTGGCAAAAGCAATTTTACCAAGTATTTTATCTGATAACAAACCGAAAAGTTTAGCTAAAAAACTTACTGTTGATGTCAAAAGTGAAAATGGCGATATTGAGTCGGAAAATGTAGTTGCTATATTAAAAGGTTCTGAAAAGCCTGACGAATACTTAGTGATTTCTTCTCACTTGGACCACATTGGTATTACCGCAGATGGGGAAATAAACAATGGTGCGGATGACGATGGTTCTGGAACCGTTGCCCTTCTAGAAATTGCACAAGCTTTTAAAAAAGCTGCCGATGCCGGACAAGGACCAAAACGATCAGTAGTTTTTCTACATGTTACAGGTGAAGAAAAAGGACTATTAGGTTCTCAATACTATACAGATATAGATCCAATATATCCATTAGAAAATACAGTTGCCAATCTTAACATTGATATGATAGGCCGAATTGACCCAGAACGTGAAGGTGACCGTAATTATATTTATCTAATTGGCTCCGATAAGCTTAGTACAGACCTCCATGAAATCTCCGAAGCTGCCAATGACAAATACACCCATATTGAGTTAGATTACACCTATAACGATGAGAACGACCCAAACCGGTTTTATTATAGAAGTGATCACTATAATTTTGCAAAAAACAACATTCCTATTATCTTCTATTTTAATGGAACGCACGCAGATTACCATAGGCCTGGAGATACACCGGACAAAATAAATTATGACCTGCTAGAAAATCGTACTCGTTTGATTTTTTATACAGCTTGGGAAGTAGCGAACAGGAATGACCGTGTTGTGGTAGATAATGCCGCCAAATAAAAAATGTATATTTTTAAAAAACCTGCCCTTAGCGGCGGGTTTTTTTGCACCTAAGTTTTCCGAAACCAATTAAACCAAAAAAGCCCTGTCAATTAAGACAAGGCTTTTTATTTTGGGGTGGAAGACCGGTTTCGAACCGGCGACCTCTTGAACCACAATCAAGCGCTCTAACCAGCTGAGCTACAACCACCATTTGTAAGCGGTGGCAAAGATACTTTTTTTCATGTAATCTTTCAAAATAAAACTACTGTTATTTTTACCTGCTCACTACATTATCTTATAGAACGGATTGATACTGAATATATAATGTTCAATAAAAATTTTAAAAACATCGATAAAATGCATCTTACAATCGTTAAAACACACAATTTTTAGCGTTTCACAACAAATTTTAGAATAATCTGCATGGTCTAGATACTTTAGATGGATAATTAATTTTATAAATGCTTTTTGTCAAACCGCATTTTTCAACCTCTAAGTTACTGCCCAAAATATGCACTTTGCTCTTTGGGTTACTTCTATTATGTACCGTAAATATAAGTGCGCAACAAGATGCTAAGGATAGCTTGCAAACACTCATAAAAGAATTAAGAAGCGCCCCTGATTTTTCAATTAAAGATACCACCCATATAAATTTACTAAACAATTTGGGTCGTGAATTACGGTTTTTTAACACAGATAGTCTTTTATTGCTCTCACAACTCGCTCTTGATTATAGTAAATCTTCTAATTACAAAAAAGGAGAAAGCTATGCTCTATTAGGATTGGGCAATTACTATTCGGATCAGGGTAACCATACCAAAAGTATGCTCTACTTTAAAAATGCTCTTTCCATGAGTATTGTTCTAAAGGATATAGAATTGAGATTAAGGGCACAAAACAACCTTGCTTCTGAATTTGCTTATATAGGAGACTATGCAAAATCATTAATTTACTACTTAGAAGGTATCGATCTTGCAAATGAAAACGATGACAAATTCTGGCTATCTATATTTAATGAAAATGTAGCTAACCTATATGCATCACAAAATGATTTCGTTCAAGCATTAGAATTCTATAAAAAGGTTAAAAAGATAAATGAAGGCTTAGGAAATGAATCAATTTCTGCTGAAACCATGAGTAACATAGCCTCTATTTATGCAGATACCGGAGAACTAGAGCATGCAATGTACAATGCTAATACCAGTATAGCCGTTTTTGAAAAAACAAAAAAAATGGAGTGGCTTGCCTATGCTTATGCCACTAAAGCTAAAATCTATTTAAAAGACAGCAAATTTGAATGGGCCCTCTACTGGTACAGACAAAGTGAAATGCTCCATGAAAAAATTCAGGACGATCGTGGTGAAATTGAAATGCTCAATGGTATGTCTCAAGCCTATTTAGGCTTAGGCAATGACGCAATGTCCGAAACATATGCGTTAAATGCTTATGCTATCTCTTATAGAATTAAAGACATGGAGGGTTCTAAGCAGTGTGCCAAAACATTGTATCAGATAAACAAGAACAAAGAAGACTATACGGAAGCCTTAAAGTACCACGAGATATATCAATCATTATCCGACACCCTATATCGAAATGAAAATAAGAAGAGTCTAACCATGCTTAAAACCAAAATGGAGCATGAAAAACAGAAAGTAGACCTTATTAAAGAAAACACCAAGCAACTAGACACACAAAGAGCTTATGTAAATGTAGCCTTGGGCATTCTTTTAATTTTTATTATCGTAACACTATTAGTTTTCAGAAGTGAGAAAGTTCAAAAGAACTTAAATTCAGAACTTCAGAAAAAACAAGAAGATTTAAAACTGAACGAACTTGAACTACATGAAATAAATCGTACAAAAGATAAGCTGTTTTCTATTATCGGTCATGACCTTCGCGGACCAATAGCAGCTTTTCAAGGCCTTTTGAAACTGTTTAAAGATGGTGAAATAGAGCAAAATGAATTTATGGGTTTTATGCCAAAACTCTCTAATGATATAGACCATATATCCTTTACATTAAACAATCTATTAACATGGGGTCAAACCCAAATGAACGGAGCTGTTACTAAAGCAGAAGTAGTGGCTTTGGAGACGGTGGTCAAAGAAAACATTGACTTATTATCAGAAGTAGCAAAGAACAAATCCATTCGTCTTATAAATCATTTGGAAGCAAAAACATTGACGTGGTCAGATAGTAATCAAATAGATATTGTTATTAGAAACCTCATCAGTAACGCCGTAAAATTCACCCCCGAAAACGGTATGGTAACTATTACCGCCATTGAGAAAAAGGACCAATGGCAAGTCTCTATTCGTGATACTGGCATAGGTATGAACCAAGATACCATCGATAAAATATTTTCAGATAATTCTACCTTAACGACCTATGGTACAAATAATGAAAAAGGTACAGGCCTAGGACTATCCTTATGTAAGGAAATGATAGAGAAAAACAACGGCAAAATCTGGGTAGAAAGCCTTTTGAGAAAGGGAAGTACCTTTCATTTTATTCTACCCAAAGCTAAAGACAAATACCAAAGGACCGCCTAAATAAGATCATCTATATTACTAACTGCAACAAAACGTTCTGTAGTAAATCCTTCGGCATACTCAACTCCTACCAATCTTCCCAAATCCTTTGCTCTGTAGTTGACACTTTCAATAAAGTTCTTACTGCTTATTGGTGTCTCTGGTTCTTTGCTCATGGGATCATGAAATTGAGATGAATAGGCTAAAATAGCTTCAGTTTTCATTTCAATAAATTCTGAAACATCAACAACAAAATCGGGTTCAATATTTTTCCATTGAATATAATGGTAAACTACCTTTGGTCTCCACTTTGCCTGGTTTGCTTCTTTACCCTCTAACTGGGTTTCAATCTTTATCAACCCACTTAAAAAACAAGCATCACTCACTAATTTGCTGCCTTTTCCATGGTCTATATGACGATCATCTATGGCGTTACACAATACCATATCCGGTTGGTATTTACGCACCATTTTAATAACCTCTAATTGGTGTTTCCTATCATTTACAAAAAAACCATCTGCAAAACCTAAATTTTCTCTTGCGGATACCCCAAGAATCCTAGCAGCTGCAGCAGCTTCACTATCCCTAATTTCCGCAGATCCCCTGGTACCCAATTCACCTCTTGTCAAATCTACGATTCCTACTTTTTTTCCGTTTGCAATGGCTTTGGCAATAGTTGCTCCTGCACCAAGTTCTACATCATCTGGGTGCGCACCAAAGGCTAATATGTCTAATTTCATTCTTTGTAATTGAGTATTGTTCTTCTTTAAGGGCTAATGAAATTAACTAGTCGTAACTGTAGTACCTATCCTTACTTTTTCTAAAGCATGTTCAATATCCGCAATTAAATCTTCCGGTTCTTCTATACCCACAGAAAAGCGAATTAGACCATCTTTGATACCTTGTTTCGCTCTTTCCTCTGCACTTAACAATGAGTGAGAAGTTTTGGTTGGAGAAAGTACGGTGCTTTCCACACCAGCCAAACTCATGGAAGGTTTTATCAACTGTAGTTCTTTTTGAAATTGGGCCGCATCATAATCTTCATGCAACTCAAATGATAACATACCTCCAAAACCGGACATTTGCGCTTTTGCCAATTCATGGTCCGGGTGACTTTCTAAACCTGGGTAGTATACTTTGGTAACAGCATCATTTTTATGAAGGTATTCTGCCATACGCTGAGCATTCTCATTTTGAGCTTTTACCCGTATTCCCATGGTCTTTAAACTTCTTTCCAAAAGCCAGACCGTATAATCACTAAGACTACCACCAAAATTCTTGGCAAGTCCAAATATGCGTTTGATATTTTCCTCGGATGATGCAACAGCACCTGCCAGAATATCAGAATGGCCTCCCATATATTTCGTAGCACTATGCACAACCACATCAATTCCAAAATCGATAGGATTCTGATTCACCGGACTAGCAAAGGTATTATCAATCATAGAAACTAGATTGTATTTCTTAGATAGCTTTGCGATGGCATCTAAATCGGTTATCGTCAAAAGCGGATTAGAAGGTGTTTCTATGTAAATGACCTTTGTATTGGATCGTATCTCTTTTTCAAAATCTTTGGCTTGCCATCCTTCGGTAAACGAATATTCTATACCAAATTTCTCAAACTCTTCTACAACAAGATTATAAGTTCCCCCATAAAGTACCTGCTGAAGTACAATATGATCACCAGCTCTAAGAAAAGCCATTAAGGTTGTTGTAATAGCTGCCATTCCGCTTCCGAATATAAGACCGGCTTCTGTATGCTCTAATGCAGCAATCTTTTTACACAAGGCCTCTTGGTTAGGTGTATTAAAGTACCTAGGATACCTTTTTACATCTACATCTTCAAAAGCATACGAACTACTCATGTAAAGCGGTGAAACGGCTCCTTTAAATTGTTCATCTTTAACTTCGCCCACATGGGTACAAATTGTATTGAGGCCTATTTTCTTTTGCTGCATATTTACCTAAATTTTAGAAAGATAAAGTTACAAAAAGAGTATTAGACACTCACCTTTTTCCAGTTGCCTTTTTTGAACCAAAATATAGATATTATGGCTAGTAGCACCTCGGCAGCTGTAATAGCGACAAATACACCCATAGCGCCCATCTCAAAGGTAATAGCGCCTAGATAGGCAAACGGCAATTGAAATAGCCAAAATGCGATGACATTAATCTTTGTAGGAGTGCCCGTATCTCCCGCTCCATTAAACGCTTGGGTTACCACCATGCCATATGCATAGAATATATACCCTATAGCGATAATCTGCAGACACAAACCTCCATTCTCAACTACAACAGGATTGACACTGAACCATCCAACAATATCATATGAAAATAATAGATAAACCAAAGAAACAGCCCCCATAAAATACGCATTGTATTTTCCCGTCTTCCAAACCGAAGTTTCTGCCCGTTCCGGTTTTTGGGCACCAAGGTTCTGCCCCACTAAAGTAGCCGCTGCATTACTCATACCCCAAGACGGCATTAAAGTGAATAACATTACACGAATGGCAATCGTGTAACCAGCCAATACCTCGCTACCGAACTCGGACATCATCCGCATTAAAAATACCCAGCTAGAAGTGCCAATTAGAAATTGAGCAATTCCCCCAAGGGAAACTTTAATAAGGTTCAACATCACTCCAAAACGAATGACAATATCTTTGAACCCTATTTTTATTCGGCTCCATCCAAAGAATAAAACCGCTAGTTGAAACAAAACGGCAGTTCCTCTTCCAATATTGGTTGCTATAGCAGCTCCCATTACTCCGTATTCCGGTATTGGACCCCATCCGAATATAAAAATAGGGTCAAGAATAATATTGAGTCCATTAGAAAGTACCAAGGCCCACATGGCAACGGAAGCGTCACCTGCTCCCCGGAATATGGCATTGATAAGAAACAGGAGTAAAATAGTAATGTTCCCTCCCAACAAAAGCTGAGTGTATCCATACCCTTCTGCTATCAAATCGGGTTCAGCGCCCATTAGGCCAAGTATATCTTCGGCATATTTAAAACCGAATACACCAACGATTATCGAAACCAAAACACCTAAAGCAATGGCCTGTACAGCAGCTTCTTGAGCGCCCTTTGCATCTTTCTCCCCTATTCTTCTGGCTACAATAGCAGTTGCAGCCATACTGAGCCCTATAGCTACCGCATAAACCAAGGTGACTACAGATTCTGTCAAACCAATAGTGGCTACTGCATTTACACTTACCTGTGAGACGTAAGCAATATCTACAATGGCAAAAATGGATTCCATCATCATTTCCAAAATCATGGGGATGGAGAGCATAAAAATAGCCTTACGGATGCTTCCGGTCGTAAATTCTGTTTCTTTACCGGTAACGGCAATTATAAAGTACTGAAACAGCCTTTTTAAAGTGATTCTATCTGAATGTGGCATTTGTAATGAAGTTATGTTGATGAAAAGAAAAGTATGTCTTAACCGAAAGAAGAAAGCTCGATTAATTTATAGGTGAAAACCTAGTGACATTTGTACGGAACATAATTTCTATAACTTCATGATGTAACAAAGATGCAAAAAAAAAGGTATTGAGTCTATTTAAAAAGTAGATAAAATAAAACCGTTCCAAGTATAATATGCTCAAAATGAACAACAATTACACTTAAAACGGTCTGTATTACATGTATGTTGAGAATATTTGACTGTTTCAACTATAAGAAACAGAACACCTCAACATTTTCTATTTCAATTCCAATTCTTTGATTTCAACATCAGATGTACCCCTTATGGCCTCGTAATCTGCAATCAATTCTTGAAGTTTTTCTGGATTTTCTTTTGCCAAGTTTTTCGTTTGGCTTAAATCCTCCTTCACATTATACAACTGGTATTCACTGTCGTTACCCAATTCAATATTAACCTGCGTATTAACTGCTGCACCTTTGTAAGGTGGAATCATTGCCCAGTCTCCTTTTCTTAAGGCTGTTCTAGAACCGGCCTCTAACACCAACTCACTTCTAGCTTTATCCGTTTTCCCTAAAAAGGCATCTAAAATGTTCTCACTATCCTCACCCTTTTTATCACTCCCTACCAATGCCGCTACGGATGTTAACAAATCTACCTGACAAACCAAAGCATCTGATTTCCCCGGAGCTATCTTTCCTTTCCAATAGGTAATAAAAGGTACACGAGTACCCGCTTCAAACAAGCTGTATTTTCCTCCACGTAAAACACCTGCTGGCGTATGCTTACCAAGTTTCTCTTCAGAGTCATCATAATAGCCGTCATTTACAACAGGGCCATTATCACTAGAAAAAACAATCAGCGTATTTTCTAAAAGACCTTGAGCCTCTAACGTTTTCATAAATTCACCTACAACCCAATCCGCTTCAAGAATAACATCACCACGAGGGCCCATTCCTGATTTACCTGCAAATCTTGGGTGCGGTGTACGCGGTACATGTGGTTGCTGTAGGGCATAGTATAAGAAGAAAGGTTCATCTTTATGGTCTGTTACATAGGCCTTAGCTTTCTCTAAAAAGTGATCTGCCATATCCACATCCTTCCATTTAGCAGCTTCACCACCTTTCATGTAGCCAATACGCGGAATACCATTTACAATACTATTATTATGACCGTGGTGCCATTTCATAGTTGTCAACTCCGGGTTATCCAAGCCTGTTGGTTCTCCTTCAAAGTTCTTTTTATAATCAACTTCTATAGGATCGTTAGGATCAAGACCATCTACGTTTCCATTATCAATATATACAGTTGGAACTCTATCTTGTGTTGCTGCAAGGATATACGAATAGTCAAAACCAACTTCGTTAGGTCCTGGAGATACTCTCTCGTTCCAATTTACATTTCCACTTCCTAAGCCCAAATGCCATTTACCGACTATACCCGTAGCATAGCCTTTTTCTTTAAGCATTTTAGGTACGGTAAGTTGATCTGTACTGATAATCAACGGAGCTGTACCCGGAAGTATTTTTGCATCTTTATTTCTCCAAGGGTATCTACCCGTAAGGATGGCGTAACGACTTGGTGTACAGGTAGCCGAAGTAGCATACCCATTAGTAAATTGAACTCCGCCTTCCGCTAAAGCATCAATATTAGGTGTGTTTAATTCGGTTGCTCCATAGGAACTAAGGTCTCCGTAACCCAAATCATCCATGTAAATAAAAACAATATTTGGTTGCTTCGGACTCTCGTCCTTGACCACTGTTTTTTCTTCCTTTGACTTACAACCGGATAACACCAGTAACAAAATGGCGCTATTCAAAAAATACTTCCTTAAACTTGTCATGAACTGTTTTGTATTTATAAATTAATCTACTCTCAAATTTATTCCTTTTCGCTTAAATAGAAATTACCTTTTTAGGATCAATGGTTATTTCTATACCACTTATGGTTTTTTCTGTTGCCCCTTCCCCTATAAGTAGAGTGTATTTCCCCTTTACGTAAACGGAGGGCGTATAACTATTCCCTTTAATCCGCATAGCATGAACCAATTCTTTGGTATCTTCATTTACAATTTTCAACAATTGATCGGCTGCTTCTACTTCTAACTTTGGAAGATAACCAATAGGTCTCCTTCCATCATTATCCGATTGCTGAATAGTCAATGGCCACCCAGGATACGTATTCTCTTCAGAATCAACATCTAGATTTGCCAAAAATCGGATGGCTTCCATCTTTATGGTCCGGGCGGTGGTATCAAAAGTAACTATACCATACCCCGATGCTTTCTTCTGTGCCTTTTGGTAACGGTTAAATTCTTTATCAAAATCATCTGTAGGGTTTCCTACCGCATAAATATAATTATCGTTTCCAAAACCATCACGATAACATCCGGTGTTCGGTAATCCGTGTTCGGGTCTATCCGTATAAGGAACGTTCACTGAATCTGGCTGTCCCCATCTTGGGTAACCTGTAGAAATAGCTGGCGTACAAAATGTCCAACCTCCATCCCTTGGTTCATTTACACTGTATTGGACCATAAATGGCAAATGCTGATCACCATTAATGTGAAAAGCACAAGCTTTTCTAATTGTTTCAACAACTTTATCCCGTTTTGATTTTGGCCATCCCCCAGAATCCAAATCGCCGAACAAAAATTCTTTTGTTGGCCCGTGATGTGTTCCCACGTTGGAGAAAAGCGTCTGGCTCAGTAATACTTTCATATTGGCTCCTTTCCAATCTGTAACCCAATTTTCTAGAAAATCCAGTTGTCTTTGCCCCATAAAAGAAAGCGTTTCCGCTTCCAATTCCCCTTCTTTTGCAGGAGCGGTCAAGTGATCTATTCTACCCGCTCCTTCCCTAACCATTTCTGGTCCGGATTTAAAAAGGCGATCACTGACAATGGCAAAACTGACCTTACCATATACCAGCTCCGTATACCAAGTGGTCATACCAGATTTTAAAGGTGTAGCATCATAAGCGTCGGGCATATGACCACATTGCGTTTGGTTTACCACATTCACAAAATTGGGAGTCTGTACCAAACCACCATGGGCATCACGCACTTTCTCCCATTCTTCAAAAGAGATTCCTTCACCGCCTTCTCCCCAAAGGTTTCCTTGATATACATCATGGTCATCCGGGGTGCATACGCTGGGTCTGTTTCTTAAAACATCACCAAATGCCCAACCAAACATATACCATTTGCCTAAATAGTTAAGAATAGCCTTGTTTTCTGGTTGTCTT
>ENA-ORXM01003959-ORXM01003959.1-marine-metagenome-genome-assembly--contig:-NODE-3959-length-13750-cov-4.670153_pt1 | contig 13750 bp, 2 predicted proteins | sample MGYA00237867_ERZ511480 | MGnify/ENA primary metagenome ERZ511480 (study PRJEB26309, sample SAMN06266103) | marine metagenome | isolation source: Algal blade | place: United Kingdom:Sidmouth, United...
GCAGGTACTTCTACCATTGATTTAAGCAATTATGATTTTACTTCAGGTGTCAATGAAGCAGCAGGAAGTTTGACAGGTGTGATGATTATGCCTGGTGAATATATCATTTTTGCTTTAAATGCAACAGCTATTAGCAGTTGTGGCTATAGTATTCCAGCAGGCACGCAAATTATTGATTTATCTAACGGACTTACTAATACAGGAGAAGAAATTTTACTGACACAATTTGGAATGGTAGAAGAGGCTTTTCTATATGATGCTAATTGTGGTGGGAATGGAGATTGTAATGCTGTTACCTATATTGGTATGCCTACACCTGCTAATACAGCTTCAGATAATAGTTATACTTGTGATTTGTGGACACCTGCTCCCCCATCACTTGGTAGTCCAAACCCAACACCTTTCTTAGAATTAACTCAACCTTCAGGTTGTATTGAAGCAAATACAGATTTTAATTTAACAACATCTTTATTAATCACTACAGATAGTACTCTTGTCTCTAGCTATACAGGTCCCATAACTGTTACTTTATCAGATGGAACAATCTTAATGGGCAATGCAGCTGCAGGTGTGGTCAACTTAACAGGAAATCTACCTACAGGAACTTATACAGCAACTGCTTCAACACCTAATACGACAGACGCTGCTGTTGCTACAGATTCTGCTCCTATTACCTTTACAGTTGTTCCTATTTGCGATGTCTTCATCACAGAAATTAATGCTGATAATGGCTCTGGCGATGGACAAGGAAGTTCTGAATGGGTAGAATTGTATAATCCAACAGGTGGACCTATTGACATTAGTTGTTGGGTTTTGACTGATGGTGATTGGGCTATTACCATGCCACCAGGTACTATGATTGGCGCAGGAGAGTATTTTACGATTGGGGTTGATGCCTTTGCAGAATGTCCTGACTGTGATAATTTTGCAGGTCCAACGAATGTACCTGCAACGGCTAACCCCAACAATACAGTCCCCCTTGCAGGTGGTAGTAGTTATGATATAGATGTTGCAGCTTTAGACGCAGCAAGCTACTATACGGGTCCTACTGTCACCTCTACTTGTCCTGATGGTGCGAGTGGTCCTACTTATCCCAATTTCACCATTAATAGTGCGAGCGCAGAACAACTTGCTTTATTTGATGGAACAGGTGGAACAACTGATCCTGTCTATGCAGTGAATTGGATGGGTGGTCAATTTTCTGCGAGCAATGGCAACCAAACAGCCGTTTCCCCTGCTGGTGCTGCTTGTGCGACCAATGGTGTCAATTATGTTTTTCCAACAAATACGACTGACCCTTTTTACGATAGCGATATGCCTTTGATTGACGACGAAATTAATTGCTCTACTTCTTGGGCTTTTGTCGATGGTGAATGGATAAAAGACGATACGCCCTCTCCTGGTTTAGACAATACTTCTTCTTCCTATATCATTACGGTTGATGGTGTTCCTTATGATTTAGGAACGGTCTATGATGTCAATGCACCCATTCAAGGAGATTTTGGACCAAGAATTTTAGTGTGTGGAACAGGTGAATTAACGATTGGATTTCAACAATTAGATTATCAGTATTTATTTGTTGATGAAGTTATTAATGGCGTTGATGTTTGGGCAGATCCAGGACCATTTACAACAGGCGGTGGTCGTGGTTCTTATATTGATGTCAATATCAATGGAGTCACTACGCAATATCCTATCAATAGTGGTACCGTTTCAACCGGTGCTTTGAGCGCAGGAGATGCAGGATATATTGAATTACAAATTAGAGAGCATGCTTATGGTTCAAGTAATTTTGATACGCCTACTTGCGCTCCAACAGATATTACTTCTCCGATGTCAGCAGATTGTATTATGACCATTCGAGTTCCATTTGAAGTATCAGAAGAACCGATGATTACAACAGCCGTACCTTCCGATTGTTTTGGTGCAAATAACTATTCTGTTGATTTAGCTATTACAGATGGTTCTGCTCCTTATACTATAGAATATGATGGTGCTCCTGCTGGAACACTTACAAGTACCAGTGGTACAGTCGGAAATTTCACAGCAGACAATACAAGTCATACGATTACCATTACAGATGCAGATGGTTGTACAGCAATGACAACAGTAATGGCAGCTGATCCTGCAAATTGTACCAATACTTGTCCTGATGCATTGGGTACGACGGCTGCTGATGTGCTTTATTGTGAAGATAATGCGCCTTCGATGATTACCCTTGAAAATATAGGTAGTACCTTAAATGCGCCTTCTGCTCTGGGCTGGGCTGTGTCAAATGCGCCTATCAGTGACGCCAATGGTGTCAGTCCTGCGAATATTATAGGAATCGGATCTTCTTTAAGTATTACAGCTCCTACAACAGTAGGAACTTACTATTATACACCATATATCAGTGGTGGTGGTTCAACAGGTGAATTTATTGATCCTAATTGTCAGGATTATGGTACACCTCAAGTTGTTACGGTTGCTCCTGTTATTTGTATTTTAGCAACTAATCCTATTTGTGGAGCTACGGGAGCGACTTACAATGTTGTTGTGGAAGTTGCTGGTGGATTGCCAAGTGTCGATAACAATTCGGGCTATACTGTTACCTCAACTGTTGGCGGTATTTCTGCGGTTCAAACAGGAAGCAATACGTATGTTTTAGGTCCTTTTCCTTATGATATGGCTTGGGATGTTTCGGTGGATGATGGAGGTTGTATGATTGCTATGGCAAATGGTGCAAGTCCAAACTGTTGTCCTGCTTGTATTATGCCTGAATTAGTTGATACAGTACGAGCTTGTAATATGATGACAGGCATTGACATTATAAGTTATGCAGAAAGTGTAACAGTTAATGAATTTTCAGATAATGCTATTTTTAATTGGACAGTTGATGCATCCAGTACAGCGACTATTGTTTCTACTGATTTATCAGATGTAACTGTATCCCATTCTGGCACTGGTTGTACACCTGATACCGCTTTCTTTAATTTGGAAATTGACTGTGTGAGTGATGCAGACTTAAATCTTTCTGGTGGTGAAATTGCTATTATTGTTTATCCACAATTAGATGCGACTTCTGTTATTACCAATGGTACAACTTGTGATCCTGTCGTCAATCCAGATGCTTGTAGTGGGCTTATCACTATTACCTATGATATGGACGGAACAGGCAGTTATGCCTTAACAGCACCACCCACAGGTTTAGACGATGGTGACATGGTCTTTTATCAATTGGCGTCAAACGATGTGAATGCCCCAACAAACTGTAATTTTCAAGGAATGTTTGCCCTTTCCAATTGTTGTGATGCAGAGGCAGGAGAACCAACAGGTGGACCAGAGGATGTTTGTGAAAGTGATGCCGATGCAGTTGATATATCCGCTAATTTTACAGTATCTATGGGTACAAATGTTATGACAACTTATGTGGCTACTGATGCGACTGGTGAGATTATAGATCAAAATGGAACAGGTATTTTCGATTTTTCTACTGTTGCAGCAGGTTCACAAGTTTGCATCAATTCTATTGCTTATGATCCTGCAACAGTCAATGCCTATATTATGGAACTAATTGCAGAAGGTCAAAATACATGTCTCCCTCCAGCAGCAGGAACAATGTTGTGTTTGTTTGACGATATAACCACTACTAATAATCCCAATATTATAGGAATATTCAATGATATGATTTTTTCAGGAATTATGGATATGGAATCACTAATTGCATTATTATCTAATAATACAATGACCATTAATACACTTGCAGACCTAATGAGTGCTTTGGATAATGGAGTTGATTTATCACTCTCAGGAACTTCAACAGGATTCGATTTAGCAGCAACTCCGCCAGGTGTTGGCGCAGGCTTGGTTTGTTATGATATTTCTACAGCAAATTACTGTGTTAATATTATAGCTGATCCGACTGCAAATCCTACAACACTGAAAGTTTGTGCAAACCCCGATGGCACTGGAACATTTACCTTAACTGATGCAGAAGATGCAACCGCAGCAAGTAATACAGGAATGATGGATGTCGATGATGGCGCAATGGGTGTTACAGTTACTTATCACTCTGCTACGCCTGCAACTACAATAAATGCAATTACTTCCCCCTATACAGGCACAGCAGGAACAATTTATGCTTTGGTAACAGACAATACAACTATGTGTGCTGCGGAAACAATGATTACTTTAGCGGTGAATCCTTTGCCTATCATCAATCCAACAACCTTAACAGTTTGTCCCAATACAGATGGCACAGGTACTTGGACATTGACCGATGCGGAAGATTCAGCAGCAACAAGTAATACGGGAACAATGGATGTTGATAATGGCGCAATGGGTGTTACGGTTACTTATCACTCTGCTACCCCTGCAACTACAATAAACGCAATTGCTTCTCCCTACACAGGTGCAATAGGAACAATTTATGCTTTGGTTACAGACAATACAACCATGTGTGCTGCGGAAACAATGGTAGCCTTAGCCCTCTATCCCTCGCCAACTTTAGCAGCAACAGGAAATAATCCAACTACTTGTCAAGGGAGTGATGGCTCTATTGATTTAACATTTATGAATATTATTGATGGAACTTATACCATTACATATATGGGTGGTTCTGCCAGTCTTGCCGTCACCAATAATATGGCAATGATTACAGGATTAAGTTCTGGGACATATAGTGGCTTAACCATTACCGATATGAATGGTTGTGTTTCATTGGAAGATGTAGACATTGTTTTGGTTGATCCCAATGCACCTATACCACCGACAGCAATGGGCGCAACTTATTGTTTGAATAATATGCTTGCTGATGTAATAGCAACAGGAGATGCAAATGCAATATTCAACTGGTATACAGATCCTGCTTTAATAAATGCAGCAACAGGTGTGAGTGGAACAAATAACGAAACTTGGACACCTTCTGGAACTGTTGGAACAGAAACAGTTTATGTAACCCAAACAGTTGCGGGTTGTGTAAGTACTGCTACTCAAGTTGATATAACTATCAACGATTTACCAACTGTCGATTTAGGGATGGATGTCGTACAATGTATCGGAACTGGAGATGTCATTTTAGATGCTGGTCCTGGATTCAATGCATACGCTTGGATGCCAAATGGTGAAACAACTCAAACTATCACCATCTCGGATGCGGTAATGGCACAAACAACTTATTCTGTTACCGTCACTGACGCAAACGGTTGTATGAATACAGATATGGTTGATATAACTATCAACGATTTACCAACTGTCGATTTAGGGATGGATGTCGTGCAATGTATTGGAACGGGCGATGTCATTTTAGATGCAGGGGCTGGATTCAATGCATACGCTTGGATGCCAAATGGAGAAACTACGCAAACAATCACTATCTCGGATGCAGTAATGGCACAAACAACGTATTCCGTTACGGTCACTGACGCAAACGGATGTATGAACTCCGATATGGTTGAGGTAACTATCAACGATTTACCAACTGTCGATTTAGGGATGGATATTGAGCAATGTGAAGATGGCAATAGTATTATTTTAGATGCTGGTGGGCCTTTCATAAACTATCTATGGAGTCCAACTGGTGAAACGACTCAAACAATTGCAGTCAATACAACAGGAACATATAGTGTAACTGTTATGGATGCCAATGGTTGTATGAATACTGATATGATTGATATTACTATCAATCAACCACCAATGGTTTCTATTGATCCTGTGTCTACTTTCTGTACAACAGATATGGCACTCAATTTAACAGCAAGTCCGACAGGTGGTACTTTTAGCGGAACAGGTATTACGGATGGAACTTTAGGAACATTTGACCCTGCAATGGCGGGCGTTGGAGCGCACATCATTACTTACAACTATACCGACCCAATAACGACTTGTCAAGCCTCCACAACTGTTTCTATCAATGTAATCAATTGTGATGATCCTTGTACAGCTTTAGCAAATATTTCACCCTTGCTACCTACTGCTTGTGATGATGGAACAGGAACAGCCAACTTTAATTTCACCTTAGGAACGGATGGACTTTATGAAGTCTTGGTCAATGATATAAGTATACAAGGACCTAATAATACAGGAACTTACGCTGCCGATTTGAGCGATGGAGATGAAGTTTGTGCGGTTTCTTTTCAAACCAATGAAGTGGCAGATTTCACTTTTGATGGTTTAATTAACGAAACTGAATGGGGCATGCCTTTATCAACTTCCGCAGGTGGTCCTACAAGTGGATTTGGAGCAGGCTTTGAATTGAATGGACTTTATGCCTCTTTTGCAGACAATTCGATTTGTTTTGCTATTGCTGGCAATGTTCAAGATGGTAATCGTATTATTTTGTTTATTGACTCACAAACTGGCGGTTATACAGATGGTAATTTTGGTAGAAACAACGCTCCTCCTGGCATTGCTAATTTCAACAGTAGCACTACTTTTGATGCAGGATTTGAACCTGACTATACTTTAGTTATCGGAACAGAACCAACGAATACAACCTACTTTTTTGACTTATATACACTTTCTGGCGTTGCCTTACCGACGGGCATGGGCGGCGGTCCTAACAACTATTTAGGCGATAATAATGCTCCCAATATTGGCGTTGCTCCGATTGATGGAAATGCGGCTCAAGGTTTTGAAATTTGTATCAATGCGGCTGATTTAGGTTATACCAATTTTGAGGATATTCAAGTACAAGCCATGTTAATTTCGGATGCTGGTTTCTTAAGCAATCAATTCTTAACACCTGCGGGTTCAGGTGATGGAAATTATACAGATGGTGCGGTTGTCTTCGGGGCTGCGGCTCCTGATCCACTGACGATTTCCGCTTGTTCTGATACGGTTTGTACAACTGTTACCGTCAATCCTTTACCAATGGTTGATGCAGGAACTTATGGCAATCTTTGTGAGACAGATACACCAATTATCCTAACAGGCACACCGACAGATGCAGGTGGTTCTTGGACTGGTACAGGCATTATGGACAATGGCAATGGAACAGCCAATTTTGACCCTACAGGCTTAACAGCTTCAAGTCCCATTACGCTTACTTATATGTACACTGATGCCAATGGTTGTACAGATATGGCTACGACAAGTATTATTGTAGAAAATTGCTTTACGCCTGCTATTACAGTCGATAAAGATGATTCTACACCGAATGATCCCGACACCGACGGCGACGATACACAAACGGTTGCTGCCAATGGTACTGCGACCTTCACGATTACCATCACTAATTCTGGCGACGAACCACTTTGCAACATTACCTTAACCGATGTCGCTACCGACATGGGACTCAATGTTACAGGCTGTCAGCCAACTTTTGCCAGTATTGATACCGACAATGGTACAGTGGCAATGGGAACAGGTGACAATATGTTAGGTGTAGGGGAATCCGAAACTTTTACATGTACAGTAAACAATGTAACGACTGATTTCACCAACGAAATACAAGTCAATGCACAAGGTTGTACCACTGGCGATATGGTCAATGATACAGATGATACAATTGTCGATGTTGTAACGCCTGAAATCACAGTCGATAAGGACGATTCTACACCGAACGATCCTGACACAGATGGCGACGATACACAAACAGTCACACAAGGCGATATGGCAACCTTCACGATTACGATTACCAACTCTGGCGATGAAGATTTATGTAATATCGTCTTAACAGATGTCGCTACCGATATGGGACTCAATGTCACAGGCTGTCAGCCAACATTTGCCAATATTGATACCGATAATGGTGCGGTTGCGATGGGCGCAGGCGATGGCGTTTTAGCGATTGGTGAGTCGGAAACATTTACGTGTACGGTAAGCAATGTGATGGCTGATTTCACAAATGAAATACAAGTAAGTGCACAAGGTTGTACCTCTATGGAGCTGGTCAATGATACGGATGACACAGAAGTCATCGTTGAAATATTAGCCTTTGATCTCGCTTTGATTAAAACCTTTGCAGATTTCACCGATAATGATATGAATGGATCAATTAGTCCTGGCGATAATGTAATTTTTGCCATTACCGTCTACAATCAAGGGCAAGTTGATGCATACAATATTGACGTAATCGACTACTTTACAACAGGAGAATTAATTTATGGTAATTCGACATTAAGTCCTTTGTCTTCAAGTATGCCAACCATCACAGATAACGGTATCAATGGCTTTGAAATAGACTTCTTAGCCATTGGAACAAATGCAACTGCTTATGTAGAATTCACGATTGACCCAGCGTTTACGGGTATGATGATTACGAATAATGCGGAGATTGTGGATGCTTCCGAAACGGACAATGGCCCTACGGCTATGGACGAAGATAATACGATGGGAAGTGGTCCTAACAATGAAGTCAATGACGAATTGAATGATGATAGTACAGGCGGCACGGATGACCCAATGGACAACGATGCATTTGACCCAGAGGTCTTAATGATAGGCTGTCCTCCTTGTCCCAATATCGCTGATTTGGGTAGAGTTTGCGATGGCAATATGATTTACATTATTGATGCAAATGATCCTGACAATCCCGTTCCAATGAATGCAGGAATCACCTACACTTGGTACATTTTGGATGCGATGGGCAATTGGCAGATTGTTGATATGATTCAAGGGCAACCGTACTATTCACCACAAGCTCCAGGCACGTATTCCGTAGAAATTTCTTATGGTGCTACTTGTCCTTGTACTGCCGTTGGTACTTTTACATTTACAGTTGAAAAAGTCATTAATTGCCAAGATTGTGGTCAATAGATAATACGAATAATATTTTATTTTTAATGATTAAAATAAGAGCTTATTGAGGCTTTGAATTTAAAAGTAAAAATAGTGTATTTTTTAACTGAATGAAGCATTTTTTTGAATCGGACTGGCGACCCAGTTCGTAGCAGGGCTACGGTGCTGAAAAAAAAATGAAATTCAGGTGAAAAAGACGCATTTGACCGGCAGGCGTTCCTGTTAAATCTGAAAACCTCAACAAGCTCTAAGGAGAGAACGGTAGGGAGCTTCGTCGTAACGGGGCTTCCTGCTATCCACTATTATGGTGGCTGCTTGGCTTAATTGCCATACCACACCACCACCATACCGTTTCTATCAGGTCTATTTTAAGTGGAATATCCCACAGGCAAAAGTTTTTTCAAATGTATTTACCGATCAAAATAATACAGAAAAAATTGCCCCAAATAAACGATGTGTCTGTAACGAGTTAGACCCGATAGTAGTGGTATGGTGGCAGCGTTGGCGTGGGGCAGACTTGTGCGTTTGCCCAGAAAGAGACTTGCCACCATAAGAACGAATAGCGGGAGCATGCGTCACAACGGAGCTACTGTCCATTCTCTCCATAAACACAACATAGTTAATAAAAAACACAATGTCAGTTGTCAATATAGATGGCTGACATTTTTTTTATTTAGACCACCCTCATCATTGGTGGATTTATTTTTTTCAGATCAGATACTTCTTTTGTTTTTTTGGGCAATGTGAAATAAAAACAAGTACCTCTTCCTAAAGTTGATTCTACCCAAATTTTTCCTTTATGCATTTCTACAATTTTGCGACAAGTTGCCAGCCCAATACCTGAGCCACTATATTCCTCTTTATTGTGTAATTTTCTAAAAGGCTGAAAAATCACTTTTGCATCACTTTCATTTATACCAATACCATTGTCTTCAATCATAAACTCCCAATGATTATAAAATTCTTTCACAGCGATTTTCAAGACTAAATGCTCTTCTTTTTTTCTAAATTTAATAGCGTTAGAAATCAAATTTTGAAAGAGTTGATTTATTTTCACAGGAACAATCGGCAAACTCGGCAAATCATCATAAATGATGGTTGTTTGTGTTGATTGAATCGACTCAAACAAACTTTCTTCCACCGAAGCCAATACATCATTTAAATCAGTTTCGACATAAGTAGCCGAATCATTCGCCACACAAGCATACTTCAATAAATCCGTAATAAACAAATTCATATTATCAGAACCTTTCACGATAAAATCAATATATTCTTCCGTATCTTGATCCATCCAACTTTTATGGTTTAAATGATTTTTTAAGATTTTTGAAAAACTTTTAATTGTACGCAAAGGCTGTTTTAAATCGTGAGAAGTCGCATAAGCAAATTGTTCTAACTCTTTATTTTGGGCAGACAAAGCATATTTTGCTTCTTCTAAATCTTGGTTTTGGGTAAATAAAGTAGTTTTTGATTCTTCTAAGGCTTGATTTTGAGTAGATAAAATGCATTTAGCCTCTTCTAATACTTTATTTTTTTCAAGTAAAGCATCTTGTGCCTCTTGTAACATTTTGGCTTTTTTCAAAGTTTCTTGTTCTTGTTCCCAAAGCAGTTTTTTTTGTTCTTTTAACTCCTCAATAATCAAGTCATTCCCTCGCTTAAAAATGGCTAAAAACACCCCTATAAATACAAAAAACAAAGTAGTGACAATAAAATAAAAGTGAGGATTTTGGAATGGAATCCTAAAATTCTCCATAGCATTTATTTCTAGAAAATGTAAAATAAAGCCATAAATAACAATAACTCCTGTCCAAAAAAACCCCGATTTTAAATTTGCAAAACAAAAAGCAATCATTGGTATTACAATTGCCCAAACCAATCCTAAAAAGTAGACTCCTCCTGAATTCATAGTACCTATTATTTGCAAGATAAAAGCTCCCAAAGCCATTAAATTGCCAATAAACACCAAATCTATTTTATACCTTAAAGTATAGATGTAAAGAATAACAACGATACAGTCTAACCACAAAACTCCTGCGTGATGAATAGGTACAAATATATTTAAAACACTAAAAAGCACTAAAAATACAAGCGTAAGTAAAGTAAAATAGATAATTACATAAGCTTTATATTTATTTTCTCTTGTTTCTAAAGAATCTACAGGAAACCATTTGTTTATATAAGTATGGGCATTTTTCATGGCGCAAACAACAAAATTATCAATAAAAGTACATTTTGAATTATTGTAATATATACGTCGTAAAAGTCATAAGGTTGCCCTTTAAATTTATATTTACATAGTTTAAAAATGTAATAAATGATACACTTATGAATAAAGATAATTAAACATTGTGATATAAATGCATCAAAGAAATGACTTCAACAGCTTCTTTTACATCATGAACTCGCAATAAATTCGCTCCATTTTGTAAAGCGAGTACATGTAATACAGAAGTTCCATTCAAAGCCTGTTTGGGTTCTATATCCAATGCCTTGTAAATCATAGATTTTCGGGAAAGACCTGCCAGTATAGGCAATTCAAAAAGCTGAAAATCATTTAGATGTTTTAGTAATTGATAATTGTGTGTTTGAGTCTTTCCAAAACCAAAACCGACATCAATAATAATGTCTTCAACTCCTGCGGTTTTCAACACATCAATTTTATCTCGGCAAAAGTCAATCACCTCTATTACAACATCATCATAGGTTGGCGCATGTTGCATTGTTTGGGGCTTTCCTTGCATATGCATCAACACATATGGTACTTTCAAACGCCCTACAGTTGGTATCAAATCTGCATCCATACTGCCCGCCGAAATATCGTTGACCATCACTGCTCCAGCCTCCACTGCTTCTTGGGCAACCTTCGCTTTGACGGTATCAATAGAAATCAATATATCGGGAAATTCCTTTATCAATTGTTCTATCACTGGAATTACTCGTTTTAGTTCTTCCTCCGTTTCTACCATTTCCGCATTGGGACGACTGGACATGCCGCCTACATCTATGATTGTTGCGCCATCTTGTAGCATTTTTTCGGCTTGTTTCAGTATTTTGTCTATCTGGTTATATGCGCCTCCATCATAGAAGGAGTCGGGCGTAACGTTGAGGATGCCCATTACTTTAGGAGTACTCAAATCAAGTAATTTGCCTCCACAATTTATCGTATGTTTCTTTTGGAAAAAATTCATTTATTTTTCGTTTAAGTCATTGTTGCCTGACACGGTTTTAGAAAGCGGTACATATCGTATTAACCGCAAGGTTCGCAAAGGTTGCGCAAAGAGCGCAAGGTCAAATTTCGTTATAATTCTTTGCGAACTTTCCGTGACCTTTACGCCTTTGCGTTAAAAGGAACATTGCAGAGGAAACTCAATAATCGTACCAGTCAACAATGATTTTTTGTTGTTTGAGTCGTTTTAGTGGTTTATACAACTACGGCACTAAGAACCAAGAACTACAGCACTCAAAACCGTTCCATCAATGCGTAAACATAAGGATTTCCCCTCCTAACTTCAATACTAAAATCATCTAAAAGTATGTATTCTTTGTGTTTGTTCCAGTAAAAAATCTTTATTTGTGCGTCTTTCAAGGCATTCTCTTGTTTGAAAATATCTATTAAACGTAAGGAAAGGTAGGCTTTTTGCCATTGATTTTGTTTTTGTGCATCGTAAAAACTTGATAAAGAGACGCTTCGCCAATCAAGTACTTTTTCGTTTTTGGAGATTTCACAAACGATTTCGCCTTTGGGTAATTTTTCGCTTTTGAAACCGAGACCTATGTTTATGAAGTTGTGCCTGTTTTTGACAATATCTACAAGTTTTGTCTCAAAAGTTGGTCCCCACTCTGTTTTGCTATCTACTATACAGATAAATTCGTCTTTTTCTTTGGTTCTTTCTTTGATTTTAGACCATTTTGAGCTTATTTCTTTGCAGTTCATCTTGTCTTTAAAATGCCAATAACTAAACAATGTGGCATTTTCCATATAGTGTTCTTTCTTTGAAAAGATATAGTGTTCGTAGGTAAATCCTCTTTCTTCATTTATAACGAAAGGATAATATTCTCTCACAATGGGAAGATAAGCTAATGGAATGTTTCCGACGATAAGATACGGCTTATTTTCTTTTTCAAGTCGTTTTCTAAATTCTATGGAACTCAAGGGGTTTTTGAATAAAGAGGTGAAAGTGGCTGTTGGAACTGCTTTTGATAAATAATGAGCTATATACTTTATATTTTCTCCGTGTATGATGTCCACTTCTTTGTCAATATCCTCTATCCTATAATTTTCCAAAAAACCTTTGGTAAATATTGCAAACTCTTTACAAGGTTGTTTGTAAAAGATGGTATAGTGTTCTCTTTTTTCTATCAATGTCCATATATTTATAGATAATGCGCTGATGATTAATAATACTTTGATTTTCAACGAAATATCTTTAAACGAGAACAACAAAAGTAAGAGAAAGGGAAAGGAAAAAATCAACATTGAATGTTGTATAACGGGCTTGACATAAATCGAATAGAAAAATCCTACCAATAAAGGTGTTAAAAACCAGAAAAGGGCGACCAATCGCAATTTATGCCCACTTTTAAAACTATCTTTACTCAAAGCGAAGCCACACAAAGCAAGGATAAAAGTACCAATATACACAAGTGGATGATAGTGGAAGATATATTGAATATGATCTATTAGAAAGGAATTTTTAGGGGGTGCCAACCAACTCAATCCTCGATTCGATGTAAATTGATAGAAAAATATTTCTACATGGGGAATGTACCATAGGAGAATCGCTATTAAGGATGTAAAATAAGGTTTTATCGTCTCTTTTGTCAAAAAGAAGAGACCTGTAAACCCAACAATAAAGGCAAACAACAAACTAAAGTGATGGTTGTAACAACAAGCCACTGCCGCCAAAACCCAGCCAATCAAAACGCCTGTTTTTCGCTCCTTCTCTACAAAATAGCGAGTCCAAAACCATACCATCAATAAACTAAAAAACAAGCCACTTATATAAGGTCGGGCGATTTGGCTATACATCAC
>ENA-ORXM01003961-ORXM01003961.1-marine-metagenome-genome-assembly--contig:-NODE-3961-length-13737-cov-3.070717_pt1 | contig 13737 bp, 16 predicted proteins | sample MGYA00237867_ERZ511480 | MGnify/ENA primary metagenome ERZ511480 (study PRJEB26309, sample SAMN06266103) | marine metagenome | isolation source: Algal blade | place: United Kingdom:Sidmouth, United...
ACGCGCGTGGCGACGCCCTTGGAGGCAGTCAGGAGCAGAACCAGCCGCTCGGACGTCAGCGCCGCGCGACGGACGGGGGAGGGAGGGGGGCGGCGGCGGCGGGTCGGCCGCCTCCAGCCGCCGCCGCTTGTGCGAGCCGCCACGGGGGCCCTGTGCTCCGCATTGCTCCGCTCGGGCAGCAGGCGCTACTGCCGACCCATGGGCTGTCGACGGCGCCGTCCCTTTGGGCGGTCGCGCCCGCCCCGTCGCCCCCCGCCGCGGGGGCGGCGGTCACCACCGCCACGGCGGCGACGGCGGGGGGCACCCGCCCGCGGCCGACGCCGCAAAAGTGCACCACGGCGATGCGCGGGGGCGACCCGCCCGCGGGCCACCGAAAGAGCCGCACCGTCACCCCGGCAGCGGTGGCGGCGGGCGCCCAACAAAACTCATTGAGGAGGACGTTGTCGCCCGCCGCATCGTCGCTTCCTGCCGCTGCCGTCGCCGCCCCATGCCGCGCGCCGGCCTCAATGGGTGCCCTGGCGGGCGTCGACGTGGAGCCGTCGGCGGCGGCCACGGTTGTGGCCGCCCACCGACGGACGCCGGTCGGCGGGAGGACCAAGTCCCCCGCCGCGGCGGCGGCGGCGGCGGCGGCGGCGGCGGCGGCGGCGGCGGCGGCGGCGGCGGGTTGGGCATTTGTTGCGACCGGGGGAGCCACCGCCACCCCCGACGGCACAGGGACCGACGCGTCAGAGTGCCCGACCGGGGCGGCGACGCCGAGGAGGAACCCCCGCACCCGCCGCGTGGCCACCCGCACGTCAGAAAAGACGAGCGTCACGTCGGGGGGTGGCCGTGTGCCGCCGCGCGGGTGCCGCCGCGCGGTCGTCGACTCCCCACCGACTCGGTGAAGACTCCCAACGACTCTGTGAAGACTCCCAACGACTCCCCAACAACTGTCAACGACTCTGTCAACGACTCCCCAACGACTGTGGGGCGTCGACCACCCCGCCCGAAACCACCGCGCCGCGCGCGAGCCGCCCGACCGCCCCGCCCGTCGGCCCGGCGGCCCAGACGCCCGCCCGCCCGACCGGCGGGGGCACTCCCCCCACACGTCATTTGGCTGGCGAGGGGGTGGGCGGGGGCGCCCCACGCTGGCGGGGGCGCCCCGCGCGGCCGCGGTCGCGACCGTCGCCGGTACGTACTTCCGGAGTCTGCTCCCTCGCGAATCGTTTCGAGTTGGGACCCCGCCGGCCGGTCGCAGAGGTGGCGTGCGCGCTTGCGCCCCCACGTCCCCGGCCCGTCGCCGTGCCCCCGTGTCTGCGCGGCTCGCGCCCGCGTCGCGGGGCGGCCGCCGACGGCGCCCGCCGTGGGCGGCGTGCCGACGCGCTCGCCCCCCAAGGAGAGGTCTTTTACTATGTGCACCTCGCCGACGAGGCGGAAGCCGCCGCCGCCGCCGCGCGCTGCGTGCTCGTCCGCGGCATCCTGCGCCCGATTGCGCACGGGGCGGTCATCCAAGAGTGTGTGGCGGGGGCGGTGGGGGCGGCCGACGCCGACGACCCGGCCTACGGGGGGCTCCTGCGCCCGCTCGTCGGCGGGGATGATGGCGGCGGCGGCGACGGCGGCGACGGCAATGGTGGGGCGGCCCGGCCGCCGCCCACCTTCAAGTGCGTGTGCGAGTGCTTTGGCCGCACGCTGACGCCCGAGGACCAGCTCGCCCGCTTTGAGCACCTGCGCCCGGTGTTGACGCGGTTTGGGGGGCGCGTGCGCATGAAGGCGCCCGACGTGGAGGTGTGGGTGGTTGAAGACGGGACGCCCCTCGGCGCCCGCCGCCCGCTCGGCGGCAAACAGGTGCGCCTTCCACGGCGCATATGGGGAGAAGACGAGGACCTTGCCCGACGCGTCCGCCTCCCAGCGGCTGCCGAGAGCGGCGGCCACGACGGTGCGGGCGGGGAGCCACGAGGCGACCACATCCACGACCGTCGCCGCAAACTCCCCGCCGGCAAGCACCGAGGCGGCGAGGAAGCGGCCGGTCGGCCCGCCAAGCAGATCCGTCGCCGCGTTGACGTCCTCGTTCCACCGGCCGTTGAGGCGGCCGACGCGCGCCGACAGGCGCTGCGCCGACCACGCGTCACGCGGTTGTGGTTGGCGTTCCGCGCGCCGTTGGGGGCCACCCCACCGCGGGGCGGCGCGGCGGGAGCGGTCGCAGGTTGGCTCGCCACCGACGCCATCATCATCGAGCTCGACGAAGCCCTCTATCGCGACGATTTCGAGCGTGAACTCGTCACCCTCATCGACGGCCAGCGCGATCTCGCCAAGGTCGCCGCCCTCACGAAATACGAAACCCTCCTCGACGCCATCGCCGCCGACCAGAAGGCCGTCTTCAGGACACCGGCAGAGCGGTTTCTCAGCCGCTCCCTTTGACGCTGGCGCACAGGTCCATCACGACCTGTGAAACCAGTTCAGGCTCGCTGATCTGGGGCATGTGACCGCTCTTCTCCGCGATCACCCGTTCCCCGAGCGGAGACAGCGCGACCAGCTTTCGCTGGGCCTCCCGGTGCTTTTCGAAGGCGACGCGGGGGACGTACGGCATCTGTCGCCCGCCCGTGACGACCCGCAGCGGGATGCCCGGAAACGGCCCTGCCGCCCCGATCTGCGCCACCGTTGCCGGAACGCCCCGGAACTCCGAATAGGGATCATCCATGAAGCCCCGCCCGGTCAGTCGCCGCAGCAGTCGCCGGACGAAATCGCCCGCAACGGGCAGCGGCTCCGCCTCGTCGGGATGCGCGGCGTCCACCAGCACCATCCCGGCCACCCGCTCCGGTCGCGTCCGTGCATAGAGATCGGCATAGAGACCGCCCAGCGAATGAGCGACGATCACGACCGGCCCGTCGATCGCCAACCGCTCCAGCAGCGTGTCGAGCGTGGCCAGTACCGCCAGCCCGTCCTGCGGCGCATCCGCCGGATCGCTCGCCCCGGTGCCGGGGCGGTCATAGGCCAGCACCCGCGCCCCTGCCGTGAGCATCGGCCACACCGCGTCCCAGCTCGCCATCGGCGTCCGATGCCCGGCGAGCAGCAGCACGACCGGCTCTCCCTCGCCCTCCAGCACGTAGGAGAGCGAGCGCCCCCCGATATCCAGCGCGCGCGGCGTCACCTCACTGCGGCGTCAGCGTGATTTGCGACAGGTCGTATCCCGCCTCGCTCAGCACCGCATAGCCCCGCTCCAGCCGGGCCTGCGAAATCTTCGGTTGTCGCGCCAGCACCCACCCGGCGGTGCCATCGGGATTGCCGACCACGACCGTTTCATAGGCTTCGTCGATATCGAGTATCCAGTAATCTCCTGCCGTGAACGGAATATACGGCACGAAATCCACCTTCAGCTTCGCATTGCTCGCATCCACCGCCTCGGCGGTCGCCTCCGACGAGCGCGGGGCGGCGGAAAGATTGCCCTCCCGGCAGGTGTTGACGACCCGGACCGTCCCGTCGGGCTTGAGCGTATACTCGGCGGTCACGCCCACGCAGCCTTCCTCGAAGGACACGGGGAACCGCGCGATCTCGTACCATAATCCCTGATAGCGGTTCAGATCGACCTGCATGGCCGTCGGGATCGGCACGGTCGTATCGCGGAAGGATGGCCCGATCGAACAGGCGGCGAGAAGGGGCAGGGCGAGGACAAGGCGTTTCATGGCGCAAGGGTCTCCGTATGGCCGTCGACGGGGATGACCTGTCCCGATATGCGACGCGCGGCAGGGGAAGCCAGAAATAGGGCAGTCGCCGCAATATCCTCCGCCGTCACCCAGGACCGCATCGATACGCCTTTCACGTATTGCTGGCGCATTTCATCGACGGAGCACCCATGTGCCGCTGCCTCTGCCGCCAGCACCCGCTCCATCCGTTCGCCCTCCACCGCGCCCGGCGCGATGGCGTTGACGCGGATACCGTCACCGCCCAACTCCATCGCCAGCGTCTTCGTCATCCCCGTCAGCGCCCATTTCGCCGCATTGTACGGCCCCCGCCCCGGATAGCCGAACAGCCCGGCGGAGGACGAGGTGAACAGCAGCAAGGGGTTCTTCCCCTTTCGCAGATGCGGGATCGCGTGCTTGGCCGTCAGGAACGCCCCGGTCAGGTTCACGTCGATACAGGCCCGCCATTCGGCGGCATCCAGCGTCTCCAGCGCCCCCGCAGGCCCGCCCGTACCCGCATTGGCACAGACGACATCCAGCCCTCCGAACGCCTCGACCGCCTGCGAGACGGCCCCCGAAATCGCTGCCTCGTCCGTGACGTTCGCCTCGACTGCCAGAGCCTGCGGATGCACCGCCCGAAAATCGGCCAATGCGCCGGGGTCGATATCCGTCACCGCAACCCGCGCTCCCTGCTCCAGAAACGCCCGCGCATGAGCGCGCCCGATCCCCGCAGCCCCCGCCGTAATGAACACGCGCATCAAGGGGTCGCCCATGGATCGATCAGCTCGATTCGAACATCGTCGAAAGCATAAGTGTCGCGGGATGCCAAACCGTAACCACCGGCAAGGGCAATACCGGCGATATTGGCATCGGGGATCGCCATGACCCGTCCTGCCCGCACCCGTCTCGCCCGATATTGGGCACTGTGCTTCGCAGCGGCTTCATCGAAAGACACGATCGGCAGTGTGTGGAACAAGAGATCGAAGGCCTCTTCCATACCGCGCCGACGCTTACCCACAGGCAGGATCGAAAGTCCAAAGGTGATTTCCTCGACTGTGATCGCTGTCATTGCTAGACCGCTGAGATCCTGCGTTTCCATCCAAGACAGGACGGCGGCATCGGTGTTCGGCTTCATCAGTTCGGACGCTACGTTCGTATCGAGGAGGATCATTCCTCCCCCATGAACGGTCTCTCCCGACCGGGCATCCGCGACGGCAGGTAGGGGTCAAGGTCAATCCCCCCTCCCGAAATCGCCAGCATCCTGTTACGCAGGTCGAGCAGGGTAACGAGAGGCTTGTCCGCATCCGCCGGTGTCACGTTTTCCGTAAGGTCGTTCGGGCTCGTGAGCGTGGTATCCGTCATATCTACCTCCCTGAACTTTCCGTGAACATAGCCCGATTCGGGCTGTCCCGCAACTCACACCGGCGCGCGCTTCGTGAGTTTCAGCATCTCGCGCACCGCGTCCGGCCCGATCACCCGCGCGCCCATGCCTTCGAGGATCGTGACTGCCCGCTCGACCAGTTGCGCGTTGGTGGCGAGAACGCCCTTGGACAGATAGAGATTGTCCTCCAGCCCCACCCGCACATTGCCCCCGTGCAGGGCCATGGCGGCGACATAGGGCAGCTCGTCGCGCCCGATGGAAAAACCCGAATAGACCCAGTTCTCGGGAATCGCGGCGACCATCGCGCCCAGCGTCGCCATGTCGTTCGGCGCGCCCCACGGGATGCCCATGCAAAGCTGCACGAGGGCAGGGCTGTCGATCAGGCCCTCGCTCGCCAGTTGCTTGGCGAGCCACAGATGCCCCGTGTCGAAGGCCTCGATCTCTGGTTTTACCCCCAGATCGCGCATCCCGGCGGCCATCGCGCGCAGCATGGCGGGGGTATTCGTCATCACGTAATCCCCCTCGCCGAAATTCATCGTTCCGCAATCGAGGGTGCAGATTTCGGGCAGGCACGCCGCGATATGGGCCAGCCGCTCGGTCGCCCCGGCCATATCCGTCCCGGCCTCGTTCACCGGCAGCGGTTGCTCCACCGACCCCAGCGTCAGGTCGCCCCCCATCCCGGCGGTCAGGTTCAGCACCACATCCGTGTCGGAGGCCCGGATACGCTCCGTCACCTCCCGGAACAGTCCCACATCGCGCGAGGGTGCGCCGGTCGCCGGGTCACGCACGTGACAATGCACGATGGCCGCTCCGGCCTTGGCCGCCTTGATGGCACTGTCGGCGATCTGCTCCGGCGTGATCGGCACGAGGTCCGACTTGTCAGTGGTATTGCCCGAGCCGGTAATCGCGGCAGTGATGAAGACGTTTCGATTGATGGGGCGGTTCATGGCGCGCTTTTCCGTCCTGAGAGTTACAGTCCCCAAGCCATGCGACGGAATGCCCCCCCGGACAATCGGAAAATCAGTCTTCCCCGGCAGGTGTCCACACCGCCATCTCCGTCCCGCCCGGTTCCCGGAACTGGAACCGCTTGCCGCCCGGAAACTCGAAGATCGCCTTCGTGATCTCCGCCCCCGCCGACTTCACCGAGGCGAGCGCCCCCTCCAGATCATCCGCCCTCAGCACGACCAGCGGAGCGCGTGACGCCGCCCGCTCGACCCCACCCCCGGTCCCCGCATCGCGGATATCCCGATAATCCGGCCCATATTCCACGAACGACCACCCGAACGCCTCGGCAAAGAACGCCTGCGTCTTCTCCAGTTCGGGCGAGGCGAATTCGATGTAGTCGATGGGGAGGGAAGTCTCGGTCGCCATGTCTCGGGTCATCCTTGCGCTTCAGGGTCGTCCGACACCCGATCCCCTCGATTCCAAACGGAGCTGTTTTCTCTTACTCCACACTTTGTTTTTGAAACGTTCCATATAAAATTTGAAAATTCAAGAGCGAATTTCGGATCGAAGGCGCATTCCCGCAGCGCATCCCACGATCCGGTATTCATAATCCCGCCGTTGCCAGCCCGCCCAGACCGTGCATGAATACGCGCGGGGAACGGGAGAGAAGCCTTGGACGCAATACCGGCACAGGAAAGCACCGCGCAACGGCGACTGCGGACGCTGAACGATCATCTGGCGGCGGGGTTGATCGCCCGCGAAGCCGTCGTCGAGCGCCTGCTCGTCGCCTTGCTGTGCGGGGGGCACGTGCTGCTGGAGGGCGCGCCGGGGCTGGCCAAGACCCGCGCGGTCAAGCTGCTCGCCGACGGCCTCTCCACCCCGTTCTCGCGCATCCAATGCACCCCCGACCTGATGCCCGCCGACCTCACCGGCACCCCCGTCTTCCGTCAGGATACCGGCGATTTCGAATTCATGCGCGGCCCCGTCTTCGCCTCGCTCGTCCTCGTCGACGAGATCAACCGCGCCCCGCCGAAAGTGCAATCGGCCCTGCTCGAAGCCATGGGCGAGGGACAGGTCACGGCGGGCGGCACCACCTACCCGCTGCCCGAGCCCTTCATGGTCGTCGCGACGCAAAACCCCATCGAGCACGAAGGCACGTTTCCGCTGCCCGAGGCCCAGCTCGATCGCTTCCTCCTCCATGTCGTCATCGAGCCGCCGAACGCCGAAGACGAAATGCGCATCCTCGATCTCGTCGAAAGCGAAGCCTCCGCCACGGGGCTACCCGCCGCCGATCCCATCACCGGAGCCGACGTCCTCGCGGCGCGGGAGGAGGCGAAAGCCGTGCATCTCTCCCCGGCCCTGAAGGATTACATCGTCCGTCTCGTCACGGCCACGCGCGGGCGCGCGGGCATCGCCGCCTCGGTCGAGCATCCCGTCTCCCCGCGCGGCACCCTCGCCTTGGCTGCCGGAGCGAAAGCCCGTGCCTATCTCCAGGGGCGCGACTACGCCGTGCCGGAGGACGTGTCGGTACTGGCCCCGGATGCCCTCGCGCATCGCATGGTCGTCACATGGCGCGCCTCCGCCGAGGGCGAGACGGCACGCGGCATCGTCGCGACACTGCTCGACGAGATCGACCCGCTGTGAGCGCCGCACTGGCCACCCCCGGCATCGACCTGACGGCGGAGCATCTGCTCGGCCTGCGCCACCTCCTGCGCCGGATGCCATCCCCGCGCCTGTCGGATAACGCGCTGCCCGGCGGCATGGTCAATCGCAAACGAGGGCGCGGATTGGAGGCCGCCGATATCCGCCATTTCGTCGAGGGCGACGATATCCGCCTCATCGACCGCAACGCCACCGCCCGCACCGGCAAGCTCCATGTCCGCACCGTCCATGACGAGCGCGACCGCACGGCCCTCCTCATGGCCGATTTCCGGTCCTCGATGCTCTGGGGAACCCGCCGCGCCCTGCGCTCGGTCGCTGCCGCCGAAGCCCTCACGCTGCTTGGCTGGCGCGTCGTGGCCGCCGGAGGCCGCGTCGCCCTGCTGGCCTTCGGTGCCGGAGAGCCGGTCATCATCCCCCCGCGCGGGCGCGACCGGGGCATGGTCGCCGTCATCGGCGGGCTGGTCCGTGCGCACCGGGCCGCGATGGACCGGCTCGACGCCCCGGAACCGCCCCTGAGCGACGCCCTCGCCCTCGCGCGGCGGATGATGCCCTCCGGCTCCGGCATCTTCCTCGCCTCGGCCCTCGATGCCCCCGACGATCTCGACCGCGATGCCCTGGGCGCGCTGCACCACCGCTGTCCGCTGACGATCCTCCACATCCGCGATGCCTTCGAGACCGCCGCGCCGGGGGGAGCCTACCCCTTCCGCCTCGCCAGCGGCACCGGCGGCGTCGCGCGCATGGCCGATGTCGCCGGGGATGACATCATCCGCGAAACCCTGCGCGGCTGGCGGATCGATACCGCCGAACTCGACGCCGCCCTCGCTCCCGAAGCCATGGCCGATGCGCTGGGCCGGGCCGATGTCTGAGGATGATGTCGTCCTGAAGGCTCTCGCCGATATCCGCCGGCCAGCGGTATCAGAGGCCGCGCTCTGGAGCGAGGCGCTGCTGGCGCTGGGCATCGGTCTCCTGCTTGCGCTTGTCGTTGCCGCGCTCCTGCGCCTCGCCATCGAGCCGCGCGCGGCGACAGAAACACCGCTGGCGGAGCGGGTCTCGGCTACCGTGCCCCTGCCAGTCTCCGCGCGCCTCGCCGCCCTCGCGCGCCTGGCCCGAGAGAGCGGAACCGCCATCCCCGACGATACCCGCACCGCCCTCTACCGCCCCACCCCCGAGGCCGAATTGGCCGGTCACGCCAGCCGCCTCGAAGCGGCCCTTCTGAGCCGCTGACCATGTGGAGCCTCGCCGACCCCCTCGCCCTCCTGCTGCTTCCCCTGCCGCTGTTCGTCCGATATTTCTCGCGAAGCGGCGGGGCCGGGCAGGGCGGAGATGCCCTCGTCGTCCCGGCGGGCATCGGCGCACGGCTCGCGCGCGGCGGAGCAGGCACGGGCAGCATCGGCAGCGGCCCCTTGCTGCCCTCCCTCGCATGGATCGCCCTCGTCCTCGCCCTTGCCGGACCCCAGAAGCTGGTGCCCGACCTCGCCGCCCCCGTCTCGGGCCGAGAACTCGTCCTCGCCCTCGATCTCTCCGGCTCGATGGTGCGCGAGGATTTCGAGATCGACGGCAAGACCGTCGCCCGCATCGACGCCGTCCGCCATGTCGCCACCCGCTTCGTGAAAGGCCGTACCGGCGACCGCGTCGCCCTCGTCCTCTTCGGCTCGACCGCCTATTTCGGTACGCCCCAGACATGGGACGTGAACGCCGTCGCCCGCGCCATCGACGAGGCCACCATCGGCATCTCGGGCCGCGCGACGGCCATCTCCGAGGCGCTGGGCGTCGCCATGAAACGCCTCGTCCCGTCTCCCGCCACATCGAAGGTCATCGTGTTGCTGTCGGATGGCGTCAACAACGCCGGACCCGTCCGCCCCCGCGATGCCGCCCGCCTCGCCGCCTCCCATGGCATCCGCATCCACACCATCGCCATGGGGCCGAAGGAACTGGACGAGAACACGATCAACCGCGATGCCGTCGACACCGCCACCCTTGCCGCCATCGCCGACCTCAGCGGCGGCGAGACCTTTCGCGTCCGTACCACCGCAGATCTCGAACGGGTCGCCACCGCCATCGACAGGCTGGAGACCGACGAGGACGACGGCCCCGCCGCCGATCTCCACCGCGAATACTGGGCATGGCCTGCCGGATTCGGCCTCGTCGCCCTCGTGGCGATCCTGCTGGGCAACGTGGGAGTTATACCAACGATCCATAAAATTGCTCTGTTGGCTGCCATCGCCGCGCCTGCGGCGCGCCCCACCACCTGCGGTGCGCCCATCGATCCCTCCCCGCAAGCGGTGGAGGGAGGCGAAATCGGCGCAGCCGGTGCAATGCAACTCCCTCCCCGTTCTTCACGGGGAGGGCAGGGGTGGGGCGCGCCCGAAGGGCGCGAGCAGTATCGGCCACCATCAAACACCCGAAATAGAGCAGCGCACTCCAGGGCCGCTCTCCGCCCGCGCGGAGACCTCGCATGACCGATTTCATCCTCCTGCGCCCGTACTGGCTCCTTGCCATCCCCGCCCTGCTCGTGCTGGCCATCCTCGCCCGCCGCAATGCACGCTCCCTGGGCGCATGGGACCGCGCGATGGACCCCGATCTCATGCAGGCCATGCGCGCGATGGGCCGGGTCGTCCCCGGTAGGGGCGGCGGTACGATCCTGCCCCTCCTCGCCGCCCTCGCCACGGTGCTGGCCCTCACCGGCCCCGCCAGGCAGACCCGCGAGGCCAGCGGCTACCGCAATCTCGACGCGATCCTCGTCGTCATGGATATCTCCCGCTCCATGGTCACGGACCCCGACTTCCAGCAGACCCTCGTCGCCGCCCGCACCCTCGCGGCCACTGCCGGGTCGCGCCAGACCGGCCTCGTCGTCTTCGCCGGAGATGCCTACCTCGCCAGCGCCATGACCACCGACTCCCGTGCGCTCGGCAATACCCTCGCCCTGCTCGATGCCGAGACCGCCCCCGACGCGGGCAGCGATGCCGCCAGCGCCCTCGTGCTGGCAGGGCAGGTGATCGCCGAGGCCGACATCGCCTTCTCCGATATCGTCCTCGTCACCGATGGCGGCGGCCTCTCGGGCGCGGTCCTCGCCGAAGCCACCCGCCTCGCCGAGCGCGAGATCGTCCTCTCCGTCCTCTACGCTCCCACCGCCGAGGGCGGCCCGCCCGATGCCGCCCGCAGCCTCGCCGAAGCCGGACGCGGCGTCTTCGCCACCGTCACCGACCCCTTCCCCCTCGCCGATGCTCTCGACGCCCGCGTCGCCTCCGCCCTCGCCCAGACCGATTACGCCCTCGTCCTCATGCGCGATTATGGCCGCTACCTGCTGCTGCTGGCCCTCCTGCCGCTGCTCCTGACGTTCAGGAGGCCCGCATGAAACGCCGGACGGCCATCGCCTTCGGAGCCATCCTGGCCGTTGCCATCGCCCTCGCGAGCGGCGGCAGAGAAACCGCCGGTCGCCTTGCCCTGCGCGCCGGATTTCCCGGCCTCGCCGCCCCCTTCCTCGCCGATCCGCATTGGCAAGGCATCGCCGCCTATCGCGCGGGCGACTGGGACGGCGCAGCCGCCCATTTCGCCGCCGCCGACAGTCCCTACGATCTCGGCAATGCCCATGCCCGCGCCCATCGCTATGCCGAGGCGCTCATCGCCTATGACGAAGCCCTCGCCCGCAACCCCGACGACGGCGCGGCCCTGCGCAATGCCGAACTCGTCACCGAACTCTACGGCGGCACGAAGATCGACGGCGTCCCCTTGCGCTTCAGGCTGGCCGAGCGCGAGGGCGAGACCCTTGCGGCACCCGAAGGGCAGGGCGGCACCCGCGCTCAGGGTACCGGCGACGAGGCGACCAATACCGGCACCTCCTTCGATGCTCCCCAACTCAAGACCGACGGGGTGCGCAGGATTTCCCGCACCTTCGACGACAAGTACATCGCCGCCAGCGATCGCTGGCTTTCAGGAATGCCCGACGAACCCGCTGCCTATCTCCGCGCCCGTCTCGCCGCCGAACGAAAGCGCCGCAGGAAACTCGGCCTCGCTCCGGTTACGGAGAAGGACGCATGGTGAGATCGTCCCCTTGTCGTTCCCGCGAACGCGGGAATCTCTCCCGGCTCCTCGAGATTTCTGCGTTTGCAGGAATGACACTGCTTTTATTGCTCCCGGCCCGTGCCGAAATGACCGTCGCCCCCGACGACCTGCGCCTGCGCATCGAGGTCGAGCCGCATACCGCCACCCCCTTCACCGAGGAGATGATCCTCATCCGCATTCGCGGCACCTACAAGATCCCCATCACTCTCGAAACCCTCGAGAACCCTCCACTCGACGGCTTCGGCTGGATGCAGCTCGGCTCCGACCGCTGGTTCCATTCCCGCGAGCGGGGCCAGAAGGTGCTCGAACTCGAACGGGTCATGGCGCTCTTCCCCGAGCGCGCCGGAACGCTCACCATCGCGCCCTTCACCCATAACCTCACCCTCAGCGAGCCGGACGGCACCCGCTTCACCCATGCCCTCGAATCCGAGCCGGTCGAGATCGAGGTGGCCGAGGCTCCCGGCCCCCGCGAGACATGGCTGCCGGTCCGCAAGATCAGGGTCGAGGATCGCTGGAGCAACGCGCCCGAACAGCTTGCCCCCGGCGCTGCCGCCCTGCGTCTCGTGACCGTCACCATCGAAGGCGTCCAGCCCGAGACCATGCCCCCCATGCCCGAGCTGACCGGCGCGGGGGCGGTCATCCTCCCGCACCCCGAGCGGCGGCTGACCGAGCTGCGCCATACCGGCCCCGTCACCCGTGTCTTCTGGCGTTGGAGCATCCGCCCCGACCGGGGCCGCAGCGGCTATGTCGATCCGCTGACCTTCTCCTATTACGATGCCGAGGCCCGCGAGCCGCGCTCGATCACCCTCTCGGCCCAGAAGATCGCCTATGCCGGAACCGACCTGCCCGTCGGCGAGCGCCCCGGCGACGCGGTCGCACCCGTCGCTGCATCGGCCCCGCGAAGCAGCGCCCCGATCGCAGCGGCGTTGATCCCCGTGGCTCCGGTTTTCGGCTTTCTCGCGGGTCTCGCCGTCCTGCTCGGCGGCACCCGTCTCGCCTCCCGCGCCACGCTCCGGCAGAAGTGGCATGGTCTCGTCGGCACTCCGCCCGAGCGCGCCTTTCGCCGCGCAATCCGCGCAGGGGACGCCGCAGCGGCAAGACACGCCGCCCGCCGCATCATCGACGCCGATCTTGCCGCCGCGCGCTATGCTTCTGATCGCCCATACGCACCCCTCTTCGCCCCCTTGGACGCGGGTCTCTACGGCAAAGGTGCCCAAGCCTCGCTGACCAATTTCGCGAAGACTTTCAAAACGACCCGCCGGGCTCTGCTGAAATAAAGAACTCCACTATCGGTCCTTTCCCGCGAAAAGGTGGAGAGAGAGGCGAAATCGGCTGAGGCCAGAGCGATAGGACTCCCTCCTCGTGAAACGGGGAGGGCGGGGGTGGGGGCGACCCGCAGGGGCGCGGCCCGAAGAGCACGACGGAGGCATGTGCGATTTCCGCCATGCCCGAAAACTTACCCCACCCACCCCGCCTTGCGCTTCTCGAAGAACGCCGCGATCCCCTCGCGCGCATCCGCCGTCTCCCAGGTATCGGCCAGCCGCCGCACGCTGTCGTCGATCACCGCATCGTCGATTACCGGCCCCAGATGCCGCGCCAGTGCCTTCGACGCCGCCACCGCCACGGGCGCGAACACGACGTGGACGGCGAGGGTGGCCAGCGCCACCGCGGAGAGAGCCACTGGGGCGGCGGTGCGGCGGGCCCGTGATCGGCGAGGGCGGGCGGTAGAACGGGCATTTGGTACGAGCATGGCGATGATTCTCCCAGCTTCCGGGGGGTGAAGGAAGCTAATTCATTCTATCCGAGAAATAGGGTTTTCCCTAAACAATTCGATCGGTGGTCAGATCGGCGGTCGGTGTAATAGAGGAACGTGAAGCTGAAGTGGAACTGGTGCGACCCGTCGGATGTGCCGGCGGCGTCTTCCAAAGCCACGCCCCAGTCGGCCCGCAGGTTCAGGTTCCGCTTGTAGATGAAGTCCAGGCCCAGGCCGGCACCCACCAGCGTCTCGTCGTTTTCAAACACCTCCCGGTC
>ENA-ORXM01003963-ORXM01003963.1-marine-metagenome-genome-assembly--contig:-NODE-3963-length-13730-cov-3.593789_pt1 | contig 13730 bp, 11 predicted proteins | sample MGYA00237867_ERZ511480 | MGnify/ENA primary metagenome ERZ511480 (study PRJEB26309, sample SAMN06266103) | marine metagenome | isolation source: Algal blade | place: United Kingdom:Sidmouth, United...
ACTCCGCTTGCTCGAAGACATTGGCAAAAGCGTTCCGCCTGAATCGATTCGCCCGATCACCGAAGTCTTAGTTCAGCATCTAGCCGAAGAGTTGCAATCCGATAACACGGTCGCCATCGACGCGATCGCCCAAGCCCTCGTTGCGATCCCAACGGATTTGGATCGACTGCTCGCCACGTTCAATGGCGACGAAGTGATCGCGAACAAGATGCGGGCACTGCTCCGCTAAACAATCGATGGCGGGCGTTGAAAAGGATACAACCGGTATCGCCGGATCGCGTGGTTTTCTTCCCCGGCATCTTTGTGGTGGTATCCCGTCCAGCGATGCCGGTTCGAACCGCCACGCTCGGCCTCACCTTTCGCCGGCAATCAACTCAGCGACTATTTTAAAAAAGGTCTGAGCCTTTGGCGAATGGCATCGCTGCGGGTAAAAGTAATACGAATCTTTTGAAACACCGCACCGTCCGGCGGATTCTTGAGAGGGTCAGACCCCTTTTAAAACAGTCTCTAAGCTTTGGCGACGCGGGCATGGTGGCATTTTGGGTGCTGTTTGGTTGTCGTCTGTACCATGGCTGACGCTGGGGCCGGTGCCGGCGGCGGTGGGGAGGAGGATGGGTCGGTCCGGGAGCTGGACAAGTACCTGCCGACGGCCAACATTGCGCGCATTATGAAGAAGGTACTGTTACGCGTGCGTGGTTGGGCCCGCTTGCTGGTTCTCTGGTGTGATGTCTTTGCATTTTATGGGCTTGAGCCGCTGGCGGACTGAGCCCTTGGAAAGGGCCTCGGCGACCTCCCATTGGATTGTTGGCGGACTGCGAACGCTTTCATGTGCTTGGTTTCTCTTGCCTGTTAAAAGCTCCTTGTGCACCAGGGGGTGTTCCCACCCTCGAAATACAGGCGTTTGTTTTTCTGAGCGGTGCTTCGCTGTGCTTCCTCACTGTTCAACTCGCTGACACATCTGCAATTCTGCATGCGCTTTGGTTTACTCGATGTGCTGGACTGGGCACCTTCGTTTCATCGGTTTGTGTGTCACTGTATGGCAGGCGTTGCCCTCGTCTGCCAAGGTGGCCAAGGACGGCAAGGACACCATCCAGGAGTGCGTGTCGGAATTTGTCTCCTTCATCACCTCGGAAGCGTCGGACAAGTGCCAGCGGGAGAAGCGCAAGACCATCAACGGTGACGACATCCTGTGGGCGATGAGCACGCTCGGCTTTGATAAGTACATCGAGCCTCTCAAGGTCTATCTGTCGAGGTATGTCGGCGTGCAGAGCGGACGACTGCGGGTGGTGGCGTCCGGCGGCCTCGCGAGGATTTGTTACTTCGATTGCTTACTGCAGTATGCGCGTGTCTTCAACTTGCGACATAGTGCGGAGCTTTCGTGGTCGGACGGTTCTTGTGGCCCTTTGTTCGTTCATGTCGCCGCGACGTACTCTGAGTTGTGTTGCGACTGCGTTCTAACTTGAGGACATCGCTTTAACTCTGTTGCATAGTGGCTGGCTCTCTTCTTCCTTCGTTTGGGGCCGTGCTCGCATACCCTGGTTCTTCTCACCCACAGGTACCGTGAGACCATGTCGCAAGAAAAGGAGGAGGAGGCTGCGAAGAATACGGAGCAGCCATCCTAAGGAGCGCAGCTGTGTTGGTGGCTGGCATTCCCCGTTTTCTTTCCGTCAAGTGCCACCATCGCGTTTAAGCCTCCCTGTCGACGGCTACTGGTCGTCAATCTGGTCAGGTATTTTTCATCTGTCGTTGCGCTTGACTGGGCTGGTTTTGCGGCAGGTTGTTGTCGGCACCACACTACGTGCCTTGGGCGGTGTTGGGCTGTCCCATTCGCTTGTCTTTTGTCGCTGCACATTCTCTGTTTCTGTTGTCTCAAAAAGGCGTGTGTTTGTCCTTGTTAGTGAGCGGCTCGCCGGTGCGCTGGGTACAAACTGCGCGCTGCTCGCTGCTGCGATGTGCAGGACTGTCGTCCCATCCTACGCATGCGGCGGTCTGTCAATGTGTGCGTACGCATGCCGAACCCGTAAGAAACAAAAGGGTGCCGCCCGAAAAGGCCCAGATACGCAAAAGAGCGGCAGTGAGCACCTACATACGCATCATACGACAAACCCTCAGGCGTAGGAGGGCTCCCATCCGCCGCCGCGCGTATCACCACCCCGACAATTTCTCACACGTACGGCGCAGACTCGCTGTGCTCCATTGAATAGGGGTCCGCCGCATCCGTCACCGTCGCCGCTGCGCTTGCACTCCTTGAGTAGAGCTGCAGGACCTTGTCCTCCTCGTCGCCCCCAAAGTCGAGCTCCTCGCCAACCAACCGCCCGCGGGCGCCGCCCTCACCCGTCTCCGCCTCAGCCTCCTCATCCAACAACCGCCCGTTGACGGCCATGAACTCAAGCAGGTCGTCGTTCAGCGGCGTCATGTCGCCGTCGCGGTCGTCAGCCTCCAGCTCCTGGAACTTCATGTTGTCGTACACCCCTGACTCGAGCACCTGTGAGATGGGGAAGTTGTCAGGCACGAGGCCGGGCTTGAGGGTGCCAGGAAAGTCTGGCGACCACGTGTAGTTCTTTGGCGGCAACATCTCGGGGGTCAAGGGCGGCTGGAACGCAGTCGAAGGTGGCAGCTGCATGGTCACACAGTAGGAGAGGCGGCGAGAAGGTGAAAACTTCCGCCGAGGGGCAGCGCGCGTGAGCGACAGCGGTTGGCGGAGGGTGGGAGTGCCCACGCACGGGGGGGAAACCGGGATGAACGCCGCGGTGTCCATCGCCACGACGTATGAGAGGGGGCAAGCGGGTAGAAATAAAGCGAAGTGATGGGGGGGGAGGATTCTAATACAATAAGAACGGTGCAGTGGCGCTTGTTGGGGCACGGCTTCGCGGGAAGCGGGCCACCGAGGGAAGGACGTCGAGCGGGGGGAGAAAGATGGCCGGTGTTTCTGCGGCGTTGCCAGTGGCGACGACGCGCCTGCCGCGACAGAGGCCCGCGGGCGCGAAGGAGATTTTGGTGGCGGACCCAACCGGAATTACTGTTCGAGTGGAACAAGAAGCAACGGATGGTTGGCTACACGCAATGGTAGCACCCCTCCATGTCTGTCAGACAAGGTCGAAATGCCTGATTTTCTGTGCGCGCGTGACGGCGCAGTACTGTATTAAAACTGTAAATAGGTTGGGGAGCGTGGAACCCTCGCGCGACAGTGTCGTGACAATGGTCCCCGAAGTTTGCGTGAGCCGACTGCTTCACTATGAAGAACTAAAAACGTAGACAAGAGGGCAACGACGACCACCCCATCAATGGAAAAATCGGAGTGCACCCAATGCCACGACGGGGGCGCTATGGAAGCGCCAACACCGGGGCGCCACCCAGTTGGCCAACCGACCGTCACGACTGCCGCACGCCCGCCGCCCGCCTCGGTGCCCGCCGCCATGCCGACCAGCGCAAAACCCATATGCCCGATCGAGGAATAGGCCATCAGGCGCTTGATATCGGTCTGGCCGATGGCGGCGATGGACCCGACCAGCATCGACGCGGCGGCGAGGAAGGCGACGATCTGCTGCCAGTCCGGCACTGCCGCCGGTCCGAAGCCATCATAGAGAACGCGCACCATGAGGACGGCGGCGGCCATCTTCGGGGCCGTGGCGAAGAAGGCCGTGACCGGGGTCGGCGCGCCCTCGTAGACGTCGGGCGTCCACATGTGGAAGGGCGCGGCGGAGATCTTGAAGGCAAGGCCGGCGAGGATGAAGGCGAGGCCGATCACCATGCCGATATTGGTCTCGCCAAGGGCCGCGACCTCGGCAATGCGGACAAATTCGGTACTGACCGCTGCGCCATAGACGAAGGACATGCCGAAGAGCAGCAAACCGGACGAAAGCGCGCCCAGCACGAAATACTTCAGCCCCGCTTCGGTCGAGCGCACCGAGTCGCGGCGGAAGGAGGCGAGCACGTAGAGCGAGAGGGACTGAAGCTCCAGCCCCATATAGAGCGCGATCAAATCCGCCGAGGAGACCATCATCGACATGCCGAGGGCGGCGAGAGCGACCAGCACCGGGAATTCGAAGATCATCAGATTCGCGCGCAGGAGATAGGTGCGCGAGAGGATCAGCGTGACCGCCGTGCCGAAGAAGATGAAGAGCTTGGCAAAGCGGCTGATGCCATCGGATACGAAGACGCCGCCGAAAGCATATTGCGGCTCTCCCCCACCGGCATAGGCGACGATCCCGGCAAAGCACAACAGGCCGACCGTCAGCCAGAGTACGAGCTGCGCGCCCGCGACCGTCTGGCGGAACACCCCGAGCATCAGCAGAGCGAGCGCGCCGATTGCCAGCACGATTTCGGGCGCGGCGGCGAGAAGGTTGAGGTTGTCCCCGTTCATCAGTGCGTGCCCCCCGAAGCCGGAGCCATGACGGCCGCCTCACCGCCTCCCGGCTGGATCAGCAGGGATTCAGGCGTGCCGACGGCGGCATGGTAGTTCTGAAGCAGGTCTGAGACCGCCGGGCTGAAGACGTCGATCATGGCGGAAGCGTCGATCCCGAAATAGAGGGTGGCGGCGACGAGCGGGGCGACGGTGACGATCTCGCGGGTCGTCATGTCCTCGATGCCCTCGACCGCCGGATTCGTGACGACGCCGAAGACCACCCGGCGATAGAGCCAGAGCGCGTAGCCAGCCGAAAGGATCACGCCGGTCGCGGCCACGAAGGCGATGAAGGTATTGGCCTTGAACGCGCCCATCATGGTCAGGAATTCGCCGACGAATCCGCTCGTTCCCGGCAGGCCGACATTGGCCATGGTGAAGAGCAGGAAGATCGTCGCGTAGATCGGCATTCGGGTCACGAGACCGCCATAGGCCGCGATTTCGCGGGTGTGCATCCGGTCGTAGATCACGCCGACCGACAGGAAGAGCGCCCCGGAAATGAAGCCGTGGGAGATCATCTGGAAGATCGCCCCATCCACGCCCTGCTGGTTCGCCGCGAAGATCCCCATGGTCACGAAACCCATATGGGCGACGGAAGAATAGGCGATCAGCTTCTTCATGTCCTCCTGCATCAGCGCGACCAGCGACGTGTAGACGATGGCGATGACGCTGAGCGCGAAGACGAAGTCGGCGAGCTGGTCGGAGGCGACCGGGAACATCGGCAGGTTGAAGCGCAGGAAGCCGTAGCCGCCGAGTTTCAGCAAGATGGCCGCAAGGACGACCGACCCCGCCGTCGGGGCCTCCACATGGGCGTCGGGCAGCCACGTATGGACCGGCCACATCGGCATCTTCACGGCAAAGCTGGCGAAGAAGGCGAACCAGAGCAGCGTCTGTGCGCCTGCGCCGATCTCGATGCCCATCACCTCGAAGGGTACGGACGGGAATTCGTGGGTCAGCAGGAACTCGATATCGGTCGATTGCGCGAAGTTGGCCATCCACAGCATCGCGATCAGCATCAGGATCGAGCCGAGCAGCGTGTAGAGGAAGAACTTGAAGCTGGCATAGACGCGCCGTCCGCCGCCCCATACCCCGATGATGATGAACATCGGGATCAGGCCCGCCTCGAAGAACAGGTAGAAGAGGAAGAGATCGAGCGACACGAAGACGCCGATCATCAGGGTCTCCAGGATCAGGAATGCGGCGAGATATTGCGCCACGCGCCTGTCCACGTCCCAGCTCGCGAGGATCACCAGCGGCATGATCCCGGTCGTCAGCAGGACGAAGAGGATCGAGATGCCGTCGACCCCGAGCTTGTATTTCAGGCCCGCGAGCCAGTCGATATCGGTGACGAACTGGAATCCGGTCGCCGTCGGCTCGAAGCCGAGGAAGAGAATGACCGACAGCAGGAACGTCACTACGGTGATGCCGAGCGACCAGCGCCGCGCGGCCTGACGCTCGGCCTCGCGTCCGCCGCCCATCCAGAGGAGGACGAGACCACCGAACAGCGGCAGCCAGAGGATGAGATTGAGCAGGAACCCTTCGCTGGTCATCGGCTCAGCCCCCCATCACGGCGAATGACACGAGCACCGCCACGCCGATGAACATCGCCAGCGCATAGTGGAACATGTACCCGCTCTGTACGCGCGAATAGAGGTTCGTCACGGCGGGGATCAGGCCCATGGAAAGACCGTCGATGGCCCCGTCGATGGTCTTGCCGTCGCCCTTCTTCCAGAAGAACCGGCCGAGCGCCATGGCGGGGCGGACGAAGATCGTCTGGTACAACTCGTCGAAATACCACTTGTCGAGCAGGAACTGGTAGACGCCCGGATTGGCCCTGCGCGTGCGTTCCGCCACGCCGGGATGCAGGATGTACATGTAGAAGGCCAGTATCGTCCCCGAGAGCATGGCGAAGAACGGCAGCGATTTCACCCAGAGCGGGGAGTAATGCGCGGCATGAACGACGTTGTGCATCTCGTCGTATTTCTCGATGAGGACGTAGTTCTCCTTGGCGTGGACGATGGAATGGCCCCAGAAATCATGGGCGGCATCACCGACGAACATCTCGTAGAACACAGCCCCCGCGACGATCGATCCGAGGAACAGGACGGCCATCGGAATCAGCATCACGGGCGGGCTTTCGTGGATATGGGCGTAGGCTTCCGGGTCGCCGTTGCGCGGACCGTGGAAGACCTTGAAGATCAGACGCCACGAGTAGAACGCCGTCATCGCCGCGACGAGGATGCCGAGGGCAAAGGCGTAGGTGCCGCTGGTCGAATGGGCGGCATGGGCGACCTCGATCACCATGTCCTTCGAGAAGAACCCGGCGAAGGGGGGAAACCCGGTCAGGGCCAAGGTTCCCACCACCATCAGCACATAGGTCGGAATGATCATGCGCCATAATCCGCCCATCCTGCGGATATCCTGCTCGTCCTGCATCGCGTGGATCACCGAGCCACAGCCGAGGAACAACAGCGCCTTGAAGAAGGCATGGGTGAAGAGGTGGAACATCGCCGCCTCGTAGGCTCCGACACCGGCGGCGAAGAACATGTAGCCGAGCTGCGAACAGGTCGAATAGGCGACGATGCGCTTGATGTCGTTCTGCACGAGGCCGACGGTCGCCGCAAAGAGCGCCGTGGTCGCGCCGATATAGGTGATGAAGGTCGAGGCTGCCGGGGCGTATTCATAGAGATGAGACATGCGACAGACGAGGAAGACCCCCGCCGTCACCATGGTCGCGGCATGGATGAGCGCGGATACGGGCGTCGGCCCCTCCATCGCGTCGGGCAACCACGTGTGCAGGAAGAACTGTGCCGACTTACCCATCGCACCGATGAACAGCAGCAATCCGATCGTGTTGAGGACGCCCATCTCATAGCCGAGGAACGAGAAGGTCGCGCCGACCATGCCGGGGATCTGGTCGAACACCACATCGAAATCGAGCGAGCCGAAAATGGCGAAGACGCCGAAGATACCGAGCACGAATCCGAAATCACCGACGCGGTTGACGATGAACGCCTTCATCGAGGCGGCATTCGCGCTTTCCTTGTGATGCCAGAAGCCGATCAGGAGATAGGAGGCAAGGCCCACGCCCTCCCAGCCGAAGAACATCTGCACGAAATTGTTCGCCGTCACGAGCATGAGCATGGCGAAGGTGAACAGCGACAGATAGGCGAAGAAGCGGGGCTTCGACGGATCGTGGCTCATGTAGCCCATCGAATAGACGTGGACGATGGCCGATACCGTGGTCACGACGATCAGCATCACACCGGTCAGCGTATCGACCCGGACGCCCCAATCGACGGCCAGCAGCCCCGATTCCATCCAGCGGAACCACGGTATGAACTCGCCATCCGCCTCGATGGCACCGGGCAGACCCGCCCAGGACATGGCCGCGACCAATACGAGGATCGCGCTGGGGATGATCTGCGCCATGCGCTCCCCGGTCCAGCGCGCGCCGAAACCGGCGATCAGCGCGCCGAGCAGAGGCAAGAGGACGATCAGCGAATAGTACATTTCAAACTTTCCCCGCCCCGGATGCGATGCAGCATGAAATGATGCTTCGCTGGTCCGGGGCCTGTCCCCGCTTCGACAGACCCCGGACCAGCAGTGCAGGACTACGTCCCGCACGGCATCCGGGGCAGCGCGAAGTAATTTGAATTTCGATAGCTGCGCTCATCCTCAGCCCTTCATCATCGCGACGTCTTCGACGGCGATGGTTCCCCGGTTCCGGTGGAAGCACACGAGGATCGCCAGCCCGATGGCCGCCTCCGCCGCCGCGACGGTCAGCACGAACATGGTGAAGACCTGTCCGCCCAGATCGTTGAGATGCGTCGAGAAGGCGACGAAATTGATGTTCACGGCCAGCAGCATCAGCTCGATGGACATGAGGATGATGATGACGTTCTTGCGGTTCAGGAAGATGCCGAAGATGCCGACGACGAACAGGATCGAGGCGACCGTCAGGTAATGTGTCAGTCCGATTTCCATGGTTTCCCCTCTCGCTCCCGGCCTACAGGCTCTGGCCGGGGCGGACGTCCTTGAGTTCGACCGCCGTCTTCGGATCGCGCTGCATCTGCGCCCAGACGTCCTGCGTCTTGACGCCCTCCCGATGGCGCAGGGTCAGGACGATGGCCCCGACCATGGCGACGAGCAGGATCAGCCCCGCCGCCTGAAAGGCGTAGACGTATTTCGTATAGACCACCGAGCCGAGCGCGTGGGCATTGGTCATGCCGTTCACCGCACCGGGTCGGAGGTTTTCCTGCTCCAGCCCGCTCCATGCGGCGAAGCCGACGCTGAGTTCCACGATCAGGATCACGCCGATGGCCAGCCCGAGCGGCAGGTACTGCGCCACTCTGCCCCGCAGTTCAGCAAAGTCGATATCGAGCATCATCACGACGAAGAGGAACAGTACCGCGACCGCGCCGACATAGATGATCATCAGCAGCATCGCGAGGAATTCCGCGCCCATCAGGACGAAGAGACCGGCGGTCGAGAAAAAGGCGAGGATCAGCCACAGGACCGAGTGAACGGGGTTCCGCGCGAAGACCACGAGCGTCCCTGCAACACAGGCGACGGTGGCGAAGAGGTAGAAGGCGAAGGCCTGCATCAGGTGCGTCCTCCGTAAAATCTTGCGCTGCCCCGGATGCTGCGCGGGACGCAGTCCTGCGCTGCTGGTCCAGGGCCTTTATCTGCTCGTACGGACCCCGGACCAGCGAAGCAGCATTTCATGCCGCATCGCATCCGGGGAAGCGGCGCAGTGTTCAACAATGAACCCATCACCGATACGCCGCATCGAGTTCGAGGTTGCGGGCGATGACCCCTTCCCAGCGGTCGCCGTTATCGAGCAGCTTTTCCTTGTTGTAGTAAAGTTCCTCGCGGGTCTCGGTGGCGAATTCGAAGTTCGGGCCTTCGACGATGGCATCGACGGGGCAGGCCTCCTGACAGAAGCCGCAATAGATGCATTTCGTCATGTCGATGTCGTAGCGGGTGGTGCGGCGGGAGCCATCCTCGCGCGGTTCGGCGTCGATATGGATGGCCTGAGCGGGACAGATGGCCTCGCAGAGCTTGCAGGCGATACAGCGTTCCTCGCCGCTGGGATAGCGGCGGAGCGCATGTTCGCCCCGGAAACGCGGGCTTTGCGGGCCTTTCTCATGGGGATAGTTGAGCGTGGCCTTCGGCTTGAAGAAGTATTTCATGCCGACGCGAAACCCGCCGACGAAATCCATCATCGCAAAATACCAGCCTGCGCGTGCCCAATCGGTCGCCATGTCAGGACTCCTCAACTTTTACGGGTTCGGGCGTCATGGGAGCTTCGATCACCATCACGCCTCGCCCCATCTCACGGGCTTCATCGGTATAGGCCCAGGGGGTCACGTCGAAGATCTTCATGAAGCTGGCGGTGATGACGACGAAAGCGAGGCTGAGAGGCAGGAACACTTTCCACCCCAGGCGCATCAACTGGTCGTAGCGGTAGCGCGGGACGATGGCCTTGACCATCGCGAACATGAAGAAGCAGAACACCACCTTGAGGACGAACCAGAACATCCCGTGCCCGACCCCGATGGGCGAGAGCCAGCCGCCGAGGAACAGGATCGTCGTCAGCGCACACATCATGACGATATTCATGTACTCGCCGATCATGAACAGCAGATACGGCGTCGAGGAATACTCGACCTGATACCCGGCGACGAGTTCGGATTCGGCTTCGGGCAGGTCGAAGGGAGGGCGGTTCGTCTCGGCCAAGGCGGAGATGAAGAAGACGATGAACATCACCGGCTGCTTGACGAAGAACCACGAGAAGATGCCCGCCCCGTCCTGTGCCAGCACGATATCGGTCAGGTTCAGCGAGCCGACCATCAGGAGGACGCAGACGATGACGAAACCGATCGAGACCTCGTAGGAGACCATCTGTGCCGCCGAGCGAAGACCGCCGAGGAAGGGATATTTCGAGTTTCCTGCCCAGCCGCCCATGATGACGCCGTAGACGCCCAGGCTGCTGATCGCGAAGAGGTAGAGGATGCCGACATTCATGTCGGAGATCACCCAGCCCTCGGCAAAGGGAATCGCCACCCACGCGATGGAAGCCAGCACGAAGGTCAGCATGGGGGCCAGCAGGAAGACGGCCCGGTCGGCCCCTGCCGGAATCACGATTTCCTTCATCACGAATTTCAGGAAATCCGCGAAGGATTGCAGCAGGCCGAACGGCCCGACCACGTTCGGCCCACGCCGAAGCTGGACCGCCGCCCAGACCTTGCGGTCCATGTAGAGCAGGAAGGCAAGCGAGATGAGCACGCCGACCATTACGAGAAGGCACTGGCCGAGGATCGTCAGGAAGAGCCAGAAATCATCCATGCGGAGAACCCGTCTGGTTGCAGTGCGGCATTGCGGTGTGCGGCGCTCTCTCTAAGCCCGTTGGCCGAACAGTGCCACCGTAAAATGGGACCAAATTCACTCTCACTCCGCCGCCATGGGGATCCCGGACCGCTCTTCGTGCAGTTTGGAGCAGGCGGCCATGGTCTCGCTGGCCCGTGCGATGGGGTTGGTGAAGTAGAAATCGCCGATGACAGGCTCGAAATCGGCATTGCCGATGGAGCCGCCCGGCTCGGCGCGCCACTCGGCGGATTCGATGGCACCGATCTTTGCGAGATGCGGCACGGCCTCGAAGATCGCCTTGCGAACGTGTTCGATGGTATCGAAGGGCAGCGGCTCGCCCCTGCGTTCGGACAGGGCGCGCAGGATGGCCCAGTCTTCCTTGGCCTCACCGGGGGGCGAGGCGGCGCGGTTGGCGAGTTGCGGGCGGCCCTCCAGATTGACGTAGAGACCGGACTGCTCGGCCCATGCGGCAGCGGGAAGGATGACGTCGGCACGATGTGCGCCCCGGTCGCCGTGATGGCCCTGATAGATGACGAACGGGCCTTCGGGCACGTCGATCTCGTCGGCACCGAGCAGGTAGAGAACGTCCAGCCCGCCGGCGAGCATCGCGGCGGTGTCCTTGCCGCTCTCGGCAGGCGTGAACCCGATTTCCATGCCGCCGACCCGGCTCGCCGCCGTATGCAATGCGCCGAAGCCGGTCCAGCCGTCGGAGACTGCACCGATGGACCCGGCCAGCGCCATCGCTTCGCCCATGATCGCCGCCGCATCGGGGTGCGTGAGGGCCGCGCCACCGAGGATGACCATGGGGCGCTCGGCGTTCTTCAGCACATCCGCGAAATCGCCGTCCATGACCGATCCGAGCGCGGAGGCGTCCTCGCCGAGATGCGCATACTCGTAGGTCAGGTCCGCGCCGGGACCGACAAGCCCGATTTCGGTGCCAGCCAGCCAAGCCTTGCGGATGCGCGCGTTGAGGACGGCGCTCTCAAGGCGGGGATTCGCGCCGATCAGGAGAATCGCGTCGGCATCCTCGATGCCCTGCACCGTCGGATTGAACAGCCATGCGGCACGGTTGTCGGCGGGCAGATGCGCGCCGTCCTGACGACAATCCATATTCGGGGAACCGATCTGCCCCATGAAGGCCTTCAGCGCCCACATCGCCTCGACGGAGACGAGATCGCCCGCGATGGCTCCGACTTTAGCACCGTCGATCCCATCCAACTTCTCGCGGATGGCCGCGAAGGCCTCTTCCCATGACGCGGCGACCAGTTTGCCGTTCCGGCGCACATAGGGGCGGTCGAGACGCTGACGCGACAGGCCGTCGATGCAGAACCGGGCCTTGTCGGAAATCCATTCCTCGTTCACGGCGTCGTTGTTGACCGGCATCACGCGGCGCACGGCCACGCCTTCGGAATCGATGCGGATATTCGCGCCCAGCGCATCCGAGACATCGACGCTCTGGGTCTTGCGGACCTCCCACGGACGCGCCCGGAAGGCATAGGGGCGCGAGGTCAGCGCGCCGACGGGGCACAGGTCGATCACGTTGCCCTGCAACTCGCTCACCAGCGCGGCGTCGAGATACGACACGATCTCCGCATCCTCGCCCCGACCGGTACAGCCCATCTCCGGCACGCCCGCCACTTCGGTGGCAAAGCGCACGCAGCGGGTGCACTGGATGCAGCGGGTCATGTGGGTCTTGATGAGCGGGCCGAGATTGATTTCGGCCATGGCGCGCTTGTGTTCGGTATAGCGGCTGTCGGACTTGCCGTAGGCCATGGCCTGATCCTGAAGATCGCATTCTCCGGCCTGATCGCAGATCGGGCAATCGAGAGGATGGTTGATGAGCAGGAATTCCATCACCCCCTCGCGCGCCTGTTTGACGATGGGGGAATTGGTGCGGATTTCGGGCGGCTCGCCATCGCGGCCCCCGCGCAGATCCTTCACCTGCATCGCGCAGGAGGCCATGGGTTTGGGTGCGCCCACCGCCTCGACGAGGCACATGCGGCAGTTGCCCGCGATGGACAGGCGCTCATGGTAGCAGAAACGCGGAATTTCGCGGCCCGCTTCCTCACATGCCTGCAGCACGGTCAGGTCGGGATCGAACTCGAATTCCTCGCCATCGATGACGACTTTGCGGGGGTCGGCCATGAGCACTTCCTCGTCGGTCTTTCGGGGGCGGCAAAATGATGCGCGCCCCGACTCGCCCGCCCTTCTAGCAAGGCTGACGGGCACGGTCGATGCGTCGATATAACGTCGGGCCGAAAAAGGGAATGCGCGGTTTTCGTCTGCCGACGATGCGCGTCAGGAAACCGGAATGGCGATGAGACCGTAATTGACGCTCAGATCGTCGCTGCGACGCCAGCTATCCGTCAGCGGGTTGTACGAAAATCCGGCTTCGTCCACGACGTCGAGGCCGCCCTCCCGCAGCACATCGCGCAATTCCTGCGGCGTGGGGAAGCGGTTCCAGTCGTGGGTGCCGCGTGGGAGCCAGCCGAGGATGTATTCCGCGCCGACGATGGCGAGGGCGTAGCTGCGGGCGGTGCGGTTGAGGGTGGAGAGGGCGACGAGGCCGTCCGGCTCGACCAGAGCGCCGAGGGCTTCGGCGAAGGCGGGGAGATCGGCGACATGCTCGACGATCTCCAGCGCCAGAACGGCGTCGAATCGCGCCCCCTCTACCGCGAGGTCTTCCGCAGTCATGGCACGGTAATCGATCTCCAGCCCCATGGCTCCGGCATGGGCGCGGGCGGCGAGGTTGAGAGCAATGGAAGCACGGGGCGAAGCGCCGTGAGCGATCATGGCGGTGGTCATTTCCCGCAGCCGTTCGCTGAGGTGATTGACGTCGGTACTGAATGATTCGTCGGCGGTCGCCACCTGGTGAGTGGCGCGCTCGAGGGCGGCGGCGATCAGGTCGGCGGCATCATCGTCGAGCCTGTCACCGGCGCCAATGGCATCATCGTGC
>ENA-ORXM01003969-ORXM01003969.1-marine-metagenome-genome-assembly--contig:-NODE-3969-length-13703-cov-4.197784_pt1 | contig 13703 bp, 10 predicted proteins | sample MGYA00237867_ERZ511480 | MGnify/ENA primary metagenome ERZ511480 (study PRJEB26309, sample SAMN06266103) | marine metagenome | isolation source: Algal blade | place: United Kingdom:Sidmouth, United...
CACGTCCGATTTTTTTGAAATTTTCAGACCAAAAAGATGACGCAAGACGTTCATTTTATTTATTGAGCGTTCCTTATAAAGAAATACTTATTTCCAACCATGCAATTGAAACCAACCAGCACGCTCAATAACATTTTTAGAATAATCTCTTCCTGTGGTATAATAATCGACTCCATACCCCATTCTATAACCATCCCAAGCACGTCTAGGACCACAGTTGTATCCAGCAACTCCAGCTTTGATTAGTTTAAAGCTCATTTCCCAACCCGCTTTTTTCTCAAAATAAGACATACAGTTTTTCAAAACAGCACCACCATAGATAATATTCTCTCTTCCATCAGCCCATTTTCCAGATTGAATGAATGGAACATGCCAACGATCATCCACTTGCATTAAGCCGCGACCGTGTCCATGATCTCCTGTTCCACCAGGACCTGGAGGTGTTAGAGCCAATCCCCAGTGTGATTCACGAGACCCCAAACCAGCAATAATAGATGGTGGAATACCGTATTTCTGTGCCACTTTTTTTACCGTATATTCATACTTCTTCAATTCTTCCAATTGCTGCAACAAAGTTCTATCCCACTTAGAGTAAGAGGTTTGAAAAGTTGTAGAAGGGTTTTTGGGTGATGGTTTTTTTAATAACAAGGACCAAGTATAAGGTCCTACCACTCCATCTGCACCAAGTCCTTTGGATGCTTGAAACAAGCGAACGACATTTTCTGTATAAGCTCCATACTCGCCATCAGGGCGAATTCGATAGCCCAAGCCTTTTAATAAGGTTTGTAAATCTTTTACATCATCTTTTAGGTGTGGTGAGGTATGACTAAAGCCATCATATAATCTCAAAGTTGGTCTTCCCATGTTTTGAATGTATCTTTTTTATTGGGTCTAAAAAAACAGTCTTAAGTAATAAACTTACTTCACCAAAATATTTTAGAATAATCCCTATCAAAGTTATTTTATCTTGCTAAGGGGTATTTTGTTTAATAGGTTTATGGTCTGATACTTATACATATTGGTACTATTTACGTACCTTTCTATTTTCTAATACAAGAAAAGAGAAAATATTCTGTATAGAAATAGTGTTGTATTTCTAAAAATAGAAATAAAAAGCGTGTAATACCAAATTTTGAAACAAAAAAACAATGTTTTTATTAGTTTTGTACACTATACGCCTATTTTCATGTTTCCCCTTCATGATTACCTTAGTCCTTGTGACTTACAAAATACACAATGAACCGTCCAATTTACATAATTTTTTTTATTTTATTTCTCCATAGTTGTTTATCTCACAGCTATGCTCAGTCTAACATAGAACAGACACTAATTCGTGCCAACAAGCATATTTTAGACGCTGAAAAGTATTATGCAGAAATGCAATACATAAAAGCAAAAGAATCGTATCAATTTGCAGCACGACTTTATAGGAACAATAACTTACCTGCTTATTATGCGATTTGTTATAATGGTATTGGAAATATTTATATAGAGTTGACTCTATATAAAGAAGCTAAGAATAAAGGCTTTGAAAAAGCCTTGCAGCAATTGGCAGAAATAAAAAGTATTGATCCTAATTTTGAAATAGATAGTAGTCTTGTTGCAGATGCCTATGAGGGCTTAGGTCGTTATTATAGTAGTATTTCTACCACGTTAAAAACAGATAAAGGCTTAGAAACGAAAATACACTACAAAAAGGCACTAGAATATCATGAGGCAGCACTCCATATTCGTCAAAATTTATATAGTGAGACACACCAAAAAGTAGCCTTATCTTATTATTATATTGGGCGATGTTATCGTGGTTTTTCAAGTAAAAACACAGCCAATAACAAAGGCTTCTCTCCAATCCAAAAAGAATTAGAATATCTCAATAAAGCCTTGGATATTCAACTAAAAACTATTGGAAAAACACATTATCAAACGGCAAATACTTATCAAGCTTTAGGTAGTTTTTATTACGAAACACAAAAGGATTATCACAAGGGCTTCTCTTATCATCAAAAAGCCTTTGAGATTCGCAATGCACTATTTGAACACAATCACTTGCAAATAGCTTCTTCTTATGTAGATATTGCTATTTATTATCGGGTAATGAATATTTATGATAAAGAATTAAAATGCCTTGAAAAAGCTTTAAAAATTCAACTGAATGCATTAGGGCCTGAGCATGTAGAAGTTGCTAAAAGTTATTACTTATTGGCAAACCGATATAGAAATAATGGTTCGCTCCCAAAAGCACTTTCTTATTACGAGTATGCTTTGGTCATTTTTGAAAAGCTAAAAAACAAACAAAGTTTAGAGGTAGCTGAGGTGCGACTGGCATTGGCACTTTGTTTTAGAACATTGAATGAAGAAGGGAATGAATTCCTACAATTGCAAGAATGCAGAAAAATTTACGAAACAAATTTGGGTGATAATCACTTAAAATTGGCACCTGTTTTTTTAGAAATAGGTAATTATTACCTAAATAAAGAAGCTTATGATTCTACTTTATTTTTCTATCAAAAAGCACTTTCTATTAATCAACAACAGTTGGGAAATACACATTATTCTGTTACTAATATTTATGAGAAAATAGCTACTATTTATCGCTTAAAAGGTATTCCTGAAAAGGAATTTAGCTACTTGATGCAAGCCTTAGAAATCAAACAAGATGAAGCTTATTTGATTAATGAATCTAGAGTCAATCAACGTTCTAACGCTGAGCAACTAGATTTTTCTATTGACAAAGAAGAGCGTAATAGAACATTAGAACAACAGCTATACAGTAGTTATATGAACTTAGTTAGTTTTCATCAGACTAATAAGGAATATAAACAAGCATTACAATACATCCAAAAAGCCTTAGCAGCGGTCTGTCCTAGCTTGTCTGATCAGACCATTAATATTTATACTAATCCAACTACTGAAGATTTATCACACAATATTGAATGGTTAGGAGCTCTAGAACAAAAAGCTAACTTGGTTCAACAGCTTTATTATGAAAAAAATCGAATCAAAGATTTAAAATTTGCTATCGAAACCTATCGGCAAGGGATTGAGGTTATTAATTCTTTACGTACTAATTTTAGTTCTACACAAGCTCGACAAGAATTAAAAAGATACTCTCTACCTGTTTATGAAGGAGCAATTAGTGCCTTGTATTTGATGTATCAACAAAGCGAAGATGCTCAGTACTTGGATCAAGCATTTGAAGTCACCGAATATAGTAAAACCTTTGCTTTATTACAAGGTCTTCAAAACACATTGGCTCGTGGTAGTAGTAATATTCCCATAGAGTTATTAGACGTAGAATCAACCTTACGAAGTCAATTGGCTTATTATTCTAATTACAAAAATCGGAATGCAAAAGACAATCAAGAGTTTGATAGAGCTTACCTAAAGACAAAGCAGTCTTATGATTCTTTGATTTTTGAACTAGAGCGAAAGTATCCCACTTATTATAAATTAAAATATGAAGCAAAGGTAATTGCACTTAATGAAATTCAAGCACAATTGTTAAAACCTAGGCAAGTACTTTTAGAATATTTTGTTGGTGATAAGTACATCTATGTATTTAAGATATCTGCCTATAAAAAAGAATTTTTCCAACTTTTAATCCCTTCTAATTACGAACAGTTGGTGTACAACTTACGTAGTGCATTAACGAATTATGATATGATTGCGGAACATCCTCAGTGGGCATATCAAGCCTTAATTACTGCTTCTCATAAATTCTACTTAGCATTTTTTGCACCACTAATCTCTCCTACAGATCTAATTGAAAAAATCACCATTATTCCAGATGGGATGCTTAACTATATTCCTTTTGAAGTATTGTTAGAGAAACGCCCTGAAGAACATGAAATGAAGGATAGGGATTATAAGAAATTAGACTTTATTCTAAAAAAATATTCTATTAATTACAATTATTCTTCCACCTTGTGGTTCAAGAATCATCAAGGAAATCAGCTTAAAAACAATGGTCAGTGTTTAGGGTTTGCACCATCTATCCAATTTGCAACCAATCAAGATAGTTTGCCTTGGACACAAAGAGAATTAGAAACGATTGAAGCTATTTTTGATGGTGAATATTATTATGGTGAAGAAGCCAATAAAGCTTTATTCAAAAACATATCAAAGGAATTTAGCATTATTCATTTGGCGACACATGGTATTGTCAATATGGAAAACCCTATGCGTTCCTTGCTTTCTTTTGCTTCATTTGATACTAGCAATAAAGACAATGCTGCTTTATATGCCTATGAAATTCATAACTTACCCATCAACGCTGATTTAGTTGTTTTGAGTGCCTGTGAGACAGGCTTTGGAAAAGCTATTCGTGGAGAAGGTGTTTTGAGTTTAGCTCGGGCGTTTTTGTACGCTGGTGCCCCTAGTGTTGTTACAACATTATGGGAAGTCAATGACTTTACTAGTGCTGCATTAATTGAAACGTTTTATTCCAACTTAGCGACAGGGATGAGCAAACCAATGGCACTACAACAAGCTAAATTAACTTTTCTATCTAAGACAGATGAAATTTCTGGACATCCTACTTATTGGGCTAGTTTCATTTCCATTGGTAATGCTACCCCTATCAAAAAAGAAGGTTCTTGGTGGTTTATTCTTGGTATTACAACTCTATTTATTTTTATCTTATTTCTTCTTGTTCGGATATTTCAAAAAGGGTAAGTTAGCATTGAAGTTATTAAGAATGATAAAGAACAGCTCTTTTTCAACACAACAGCGAGGCACTCAGCTCTCTCAATGAACATAGAGACGAAACAGTCCTATTCTGAAATAACTTTATTCCATTTTTTTGCAAAAAAAGAACTAATACGGAATTAAGTACTCAACCTTCATTGTCCGATTACTTAAACAATTCCATATAAAAAGAAAAAATCACTCCAAAACAAATTTTTAGAGTGATTTTTAAATTTACTAATCGTCTTTAAAATCAACGATTTATTTATTGTTTTTTAGCTTGTGCTCCCCATTCATAACGTTTGAAACGAGCAGCAAAACTTTTGATTTCTTCATCCAAGGCATTCACTTCTTCTTGTGTCATTTTAGCCAACTGTTGGAACGTTGTAATACCTTCTGTTTTTAATTTTTCAGCCATTTTTTCTCCTAGACCTTTAATTACGGTCAAATCATCGTTTTCTATTTCTTTGATAGCTTTTTTGGCTTTACTAGCAGCTTCTTTAATTTTCTTATCTACTTTTTTCTCAACTTTAGCTTTGGCTTTCTTACCTTTTTTTAATTTACTATTAACAACTTTTTTGGCTTCTTCTACCTTTTCGTTAACCGCTTCCTTTGCCTCCTTAACCTTTTGCTTAGTGTCTTTGATTGTTTCATCGATAATCTCTTTGACCTCTTCTACCGTATCTGAAAACATTACTCCATCTTCTTCTAATTCGATTTCCTCTAATTTGTCTTCATTGCGTTCTTTACGGTTGCGTACTTCTTCCTTGATTAAGTCACTTAAGTCATCAAACTTAGATTCTAAAAGCGTCAATCGATCTTCGATAGTAGTATAGATTCGATTTTCAAGCCCTAAATAACGGCTCTCCATTTTTTCATAACGACTCTTAATTTCTTTACTTAGTGTTTTTCTTAATTTCTTTAACATTGATTGTTTCTATTTTTTTTAATAATTGATTGATTGGTCACGCAAAAGTACATATAAATAAACACAGTTTTTCAACAAATTGTTCAAAAAAAAATAACTCAATTGATTTTTCTATACTGATAGTTGAGCCTTTAAACATATAAATTGTCCTTATTTTTAGACTTTACAAGCCTTATACAAAATGGGAGAACATACGAAATTGAATAAACACTGAATCCCACAAATGACAACGCCAATGAAAATAATTTCCATTGGCGTTGTGTAATCCTCAGCATGAAATTCTTATTAAAACTGTAATCCAACAAAAAGTTGAATTCCTAAATTTCCATCAATATCATTTCTCTGGATATAAGAACCGTCACTATTTAAGTCTTTTAGAGAATAATCGTATTTATTGGTTGTAATATCCAAGAAACTATAACTAAATCGAAGTCCCATTCTCAAGCCTGGTGTAAAGTAATATGAAACACCAGCCTGCAATGTCAAATCAACTGTTTTGAAGATATGCTCATTTGCTTTATCTTCTACATCTGTAAAATAGTAAGCACTAGGTCCTCTTGGATAATATCGAGTTGTTCCATCAATTTTAGCAGTTTTAGCAGTTTGATCATATAAAGCTCCAATTTCATCTTTAATCATTTTATAATCCAAATCCATTTCTATGAATTGAGTTATATCCGGATTATCTGCATTTAAAATGTCTGCATCTCCAAACTTAATAGTTCCTAAAGCTTTGGAGTCGATCAAGAACCCTATTCCTGCACCTACGTCAAATTGCAAGCGATCATCCAATGCTTCAAAATAAAACATCACAGGAATTTCAATATAAGCATTGATAATATTCATTCCAACACGACGTTTATAGTTTTTGTCCGTTACTTTTTCATAACCACTTCCTACTTTATTATAACCATAAATCAAAGCTTGTTCTGTTCCGTAAGTTGGCAACTTTAAGAAAGAATTCTCCGCAGAAGCACTATAATAGGTTCCTTTTTGTACAAAAACCACTTCTGCTGCAATTCCAAAACGTTCGTGTAATGGAAACTTAACAGTTCCTCCTGCCGAAACACGTACAGTCAGCTTATTGTTCTCATCTACTCCTGCTTCACTAGGACCAAACATTGTAGCAAAGCTGGCTCCTGCTCTCAAACCAAATTTAGGTTTAAACAAATCTTGTGCTTGAGTAGTATAGCTCATCAAAAAATAGAATATCAATAAGCTTACCTGTATTGTTTTAATAAAATTCATGTTTGTTTTTCTATATATTAAGTTAATACTTTGTGGATTTCTTATCTTGTAAGCAACTTAAAAAAATTCTGTTATTTTGGTTGCTAAGATTATAAATACCACAAAACACCTTATAAATGCGCACAAAGATAACAAAAGGCTTTTATAATTTAATAGTTCTGCCTTTTTTTGCTTATTTGACAGTTTCTTTGTGCTACAACTCTAAAAACAGAAACTTCTTCCAATTGGTTGGGCTAGCTCAATTAATTTTCTTTATACCATCTAAGTTTTTTTTTATAAATGATAAAGCATAAAACAACAATTGCACTAGAACCTGCTCCCTTTAGCATTAAATACGAAGACCATTTGTTGTCTATGGGTTCTTGTTTTGCTCAAAATATAGCCCAAAAATTACAACATATTTTTTACACGGTATCCATTAATCCTTTTGGCACCTTGTACAATCCTATTTCTATTCGGAATAGTCTAGGCTTACTCTTGAACAAATACGAGTTTCAAGAAGAGGATTTGTTTTTTCACAATGGGCTTTGGAATAGTTTTCAGCATCATAGTTCTTTTTCTTCTAGCTCTATTGATGAAACCTTAGAGCAGATTAATATTGAATTAATAAAAGCTAGAATCCGCCTAAAAAAGAGCAATACATTACTGATAACCTTAGGTACAGCTTGGGTATATGAACTCCGAAAGAATCATAAGGTAGTTAGCAATTGCCATAAATTACCTGCTAATCGATTCAAACGAAAAAGACTAAGTGTTCAAGAAATAGTAGACAGTTTAGGTCCTTTGTTCGAATACTTAAAAGAGTATTCTCCTGAACTTAATATTATTCTAACCGTCAGTCCTATTCGACATCTAAAAGACGGCTTTGTAGAGAATCAAATTAGTAAATCAACCCTTCTACTTGCGGTTCAAGAAATGGTCCAAAAAGCACGCTTTATACACTATTTTCCTGCTTACGAAATCATGATGGACGATTTAAGGGATTATCGTTATTATGCCGATGACTTAATTCATCCTAGTCAACTAGCTATTGAGTATATTTGGGAAGCATTTGCGAATAATTATTTGGAAGAAAGAGAAGAATCTTTGAGAAAAAATATTTATAAGTTACAAAAAGCTATGCAACACCGCTCCTTTAATCCAAATTCTAGCGGACACCAAAAATTTGTGCAACAACAACTCAAGAATGTTCAAAAAATAAAAACAAAAGTTCCTTCTTTAAATCTTGAATCAGCTAAAAATCATTTTCTAAATCAATTGACAAAATAGTAGCAAAGTCGTTTTAAGAAATACCTTTTTTAATATTCTCAACCTTACCTGTTTACAAAAACACTACATAGTTGTAATTCAGAAAACAAAGTAGTACTTTTAACAACAGTTGATCAGAAGATAAAAAAGTCGATGAACGCTTACTTTTAAATAAAAAAGCCAAGTTTGCCATTATCAAACCATTATTCATTGCTATGAATCGTTAATACGCTATGCAACCAATCTTTCGAAAATATTCCCGCTATATTGGCGCATTTTTATCTGTAGTAATCGCATGTCTAACCATCTATTACTTCAGTGATATCTTTACATGGGTTGTTTTGGCGTGGGTTATTTCTCTACTAGGGTCTCCTTTAATGAAGTTAATGGGGCGTATTCGCTACAAAGGTTGGGAACTACCGAATAGCGTACGTGCTCTGATTGTCCTATTACTTTTCTATGGTGTTTTTGGACTTCTGGTTTCTATTTTTGTTCCAGTTATTGTAGAACAAGGAAGAAACTTATCAGAAGTAGATTATACTGCTATTGTTGAAAGTTTGGAAGAACCCATAGCACATTTTAATGACTGGCTAATTAAAAAAGGAGTCTCGGGAGGTGAATTATCTAATTATGCGGATTCTACCGATGTAGCCCCCGTTGTTCTGGATTCTAGCCTAGCAAATCCTGTCGTGCCATCCAAAATAAAAACTTATACCAATTTACACATTGATTCTTTGATTATGGCCAATGGGGATACCCTCCCTCAAACACACGTACATTTAAAAATAGCTTTGAATGTAGAGCCCCTTCTGCCTGTTGATACCAATGTAGTCATAACACCATCTGATACTCCTTCAGAACAATTGAGAAAAAAAATGATCGAGTTTGTGAGCCCTTCACAAATTATTACTCGGTCCTTACTATATATGTTTTCGTTCTTTGGGAATTTTTTGATTCTAATTACATCGGTAACTTTTATAGCTTTTTTCTTTTTAAAAGATGAAAAATTATTTGGTCGTGCCTTAAAGACACTCATTCCTAAAAACCAGAAAAAAGAAGCGGACACGGCGCTTTCTCAAATCAAACGCTTGTTGACAAGATACTTCAGTGGTATTTTGTTACAAATAACATTAATCACTCTTTATGTTACCGTTTTGCTTTCCTTTTTGGGAATTCCAAATGCATTCTTAATTGCTTTTTTTGCTGCTATTGTTAATGTAATTCCTTACTTAGGTCCTATCATAGGAACTTGTTTTGGGATGTTAGTTATTATTAGTTCTAATCTTGAAATGTCTTTTTATTTAGTAACCCTGCCAATGATTTTAAAGGTAATGGGCGTTTTTGCTTCTATGCAAATTTTAGATGGTTTTGTCTTACAACCTTATATTTTTTCGAACAGTGTATCAGCACATCCTTTAGAAATTTTTATCGTTGTTGTTGTTGGTGCCAAACTAGGTGGAATCACAGGAATGGTTGTTGCAATCCCTGCTTATACCATTATAAGAGTAATTGCTTCTGTGTTCTTAAAAGAATTTCAACTGGTTCAACGATTAACTAAGAGTCTGACAGAATCCGATGAATATATAGATATTGGAGAGAATGTAGATATTGAAGTAGAAGATTAAAGCTTCGTTAAGATATGCTAAACTATATTTATTAGTGAATTGTTTTATCGCTAAATTGGTTGACTGATATACCCACCCTTTGAAAATCTATTAAAAATTTAATCAAAAAAACATGGCTTTAAAAATAAGATATAATTCTCCTGTCGTTCTTACCTTCTCTCTAATTTGTATTGGCGTCTATTTAATAGATCTAATTGCCTCTGTTGGCACAGGACCAAATGAAGTTGGGCGAATTACTTCCGCTTTTTTTATGTTACCAGGTAATTTCAATTGGGCAAATCCATTGAACTACCTTCGGTTATTCACCTACACTATGGGACATGCCAATCAAGCCCATATTATGGGGAATATGTCTATTTTCTTGCTGATTGCACCAATCATGGAGGAAAAATATGGTAGCGGAAAAATCCTGCTTATGATGACTTTGACTGCTTTAATAACCGCTGTTTTACAAATTATGTTGTTCAGTTCTGGCTTGTTAGGTGCTAGTGGGATTGTCTTTATGTTTATTGTTTTGGTTTCTTTTGCAGATGCTCGAAAAGGAAGCATTCCATTAACCTTTATCTTAGTTGTTCTATTCTTTATTGGACAAGAAGTGATTCATAGTATGCAAGACAATCAAGTCTCTGAATATGCCCATATCATGGGAGGCATCATGGGAGGTATTTTTGGGATGATTTTCAATGAAAATCAAAAAGATCCTATTCCTGTTGTTCCTAAACCTAAACTGGACAATATTCTTGACGATGAGGTTAAGATATAAATGCTGTTTTTTAACAAAAACTGTTTATTTGATAGCCAACGATTCTACCCTAGAATCGTTGGCTATTTTTTTGACCTTTTTAGACAAGTTACTTTAGCTCTTTTAGACAAATAACGCATCTTTTTTCTTCTTATTTTTGTTACAAGCTTCAAACAACTTTATTAGCCATTATAAAAACAACAGCATGACTACATTTGATTTAGACAAACTTCCATCACAAAAAGGGCGCATTGCAATTGTAACAGGTGCCAATATTGGCTTGGGGTTCGAGACAGCTCTAGGATTAGCACAAAAAGAGATGACTGTAATCTTAGCTTGTAGAAATATAGACAAAGCAACTGTTGCGAAACAAGATATTCTAAAGGAAGTCCCTAATGCTGATTTAGATATTATACAGATTGATTTGAGTAAATTGGATGCTGTTCGAAGCTTTGCCAACAATTACCTAGAAAAGTACCAACAATTGGATCTGTTGATTAATAATGCTGGAGTTATGATGCCGCCTTTTTCCTTAACAGAGGATGGATTTGAGCTCCAAATGGCTGCCAACTATTTTGGTCACTTCTTGTTGACAGGATTGTTACTCCAAACTATTTTAGCAACACCCAACTCTAGAATTGTCTCCCTAAGTTCTATTGCACATCGCTCTGGTAAAATTAATTTTGACGATTTACAAAGCAAAAAAAAATATTCTGCCATGCAAGCTTATAGTCAAAGTAAATTGGCTTGTTTGATCTATGGTTATGAACTTCAACGTCGTTTGGAAGCAGCTGGGCATACTACAACTATTTCGACCATCGCACATCCTGGAGCATCCAACACTAATTTAGCACAACATTTACCCAAATGGGCGATAGCTCTATTTGGTCTATTAGCACCATTATTTAGCCATTCTGCCAAGGCTGGTGCGCAACCCACTCTTTGGGCAGCAGTTGGTCCAGCAGAAGGAGGAGACTATTTTGGTCCAACAAAATTTAGAGAAATGAAGGGCAAAGCAGGAAAAGTCGATTCAATCCCATTGTCCAAAGATCAAACGATTGCCAAAAAATTGTGGGAAGTTTCTGAAAAATTAACTGGAATTACTTATTCATTTTAAGTACATTAGACTCTATTCTATTCACTCTATTGATAATTCGTTATGTATATTTATAAGAATTTTAGTCTAAAAGGAGCTTTATCTTTTTCAGGAGGACACTTAATTTGGCTAAGTCTATGGGCTATTGGCGTTACCTGTTTGTACGAATATTCCTCTTGGGATTGGTTACCTGTTCCTTGGTTACCCATTTCTCTTGTTGGTACAGCTGTTGCTTTTTATGTTGGCTTCAAAAACAATCAGTCTTACGATCGTACTTGGGAAGCTCGTAAAATTTGGGGCGCAATTGTCAATTCTAGTAGAGCTTGGGGTAGTGTGAGCAAAAGTTATATTTCGAATCAATTCACAACCGAAAAACAATCGGATCCAACACTTTACAAGATTAAAAAGCGTCTTATTTATCGACATATTGCATGGTTGTACACGCTTAGAAAGCAGCTTTTAATTCCTACTCCTTGGGAGCATATTAACCAAAATAAACATGTTCGATTAACAACTGAAAAACGAATTAAGGAATATGGATTGGGCTCTATTGATGATGAATTAACAGAAGAAGGGATTCGTAAATTATTGCCAGAAGGGGAATATGACCGTTTAATTCAGCACAAAAATACAGCAACACAAATTATTGATCAGCAATCACAAGATTTACAACAGTTAAGTGCACAAGGTTTGATCGACAGTTTTCGACACATGGAGTTACAACAAATTCTAAATGATTTTTACATCCATCAAGGCAAAGCAGAACGCATCAAAAAATTCCCGCTTCCACGCCAATATGGAAGTATGAGCTTTGTGTTTGTTTGTATTTTCATTTTTTTATTACCTTTTGGAATGGTTTCCGAATTTGCAAAACTAGGAGAATGGGGGGCTTGGTGGTCTATTCCTTTTACGATTCTAATTGGTTGGGTTTATATTATGATGGAATTGGTAGGTGATTATTCCGAAAACCCTTTCGAAGGTTTGGGAAATGACATTCCTATGTTATCCCTTTGTCGAACGATAGAAATTGATTTGCGAGAGATGTTAGGCGAGACTGATTTACCTGCACCTATTAAAGCTAAAAATGGCGTTTTGATGTAATTCTAACGCTTAGACATTCTTTCTCCTTCTTCAATAACTCGAAATTCTACCCGTCGATTGACTGCTCGACCACTATCGGTTGCATTTGTTTCTACGGGTTGAGTTTCTCCAAAGCCTTTGAACGCAAAACGGCTGGACTCTATTCCCTTAGTTTCTAAGTACTTCATAACTGCCGAAGAACGACGTACAGCCAAGGTCCAATTGTAACTATCAGAACCATTACTATCTGTATGTCCCAATACTTCTAAAGTTATGTTAGGATAAACTTTTAAGGTATCTGCCATCTTATTCAAGTGCATTTTAGCTTCTTTAGTTAGTATATAACTATCATTATCAAAATAAACACTCTTGAAAGAAGGGGTATGTTGTGCACGAATAGGAATTTTCACAGGGTCTCCAGTTTTTTTCTTAGGCTCAAAACAAATAGGTCGAAGCTCTTGCTCTTCATATTTTTGCAAATTGGTCAAATCTACAACAATGGTGTCTTGATTACTTTCTTCCAACTCTGTATTGTAAATTGCCACAATTTTATATTTAAAACCTCCAGCTAAAGCTAGTTTAAATTCTCCGTTAATGGGGTTAGTACGAGCATAGGCATCTTCCACTAAAGCCCCCTCTTTATACACTTGTACCGTTGTAGGAATTCCCTTTTGATCAAAGCAATTAATCACATAACCTGTTATTAGGGCTGTAGGTTCAGGTCGTAAAGCTTCTGGCATTTTTAAACTATAAATATCATAGCCTCCATAAGAATCCTTATCAGACACAAAATAAGCATACTCGCCTGAAGCAGGAATAACCAAGCCTTCATCTGCTCCTTTAGTATTAATAGTTGGACCTAAGTTTTTAGGCACTTCCCAATTTGTCCAAGAATCATCCAAGCGTTTTGCCATAAAAATATCACGTCCTCCATACCCTGGATGACCATCAGTATCAAAATATAAGGTCTTTCCATCTGCTGCTAAAAATGGACAATGCTCATTTCCTGAGGTATTAATTGTCTTTCCTAAATTTTTCGGTGTCGTAAAA
>ENA-ORXM01003970-ORXM01003970.1-marine-metagenome-genome-assembly--contig:-NODE-3970-length-13700-cov-3.223079_pt1 | contig 13700 bp, 14 predicted proteins | sample MGYA00237867_ERZ511480 | MGnify/ENA primary metagenome ERZ511480 (study PRJEB26309, sample SAMN06266103) | marine metagenome | isolation source: Algal blade | place: United Kingdom:Sidmouth, United...
AAATCGACTTGTTTAGGATTAGAATTTCCTCCCATTGATAAAACACCTAAGATAACAGTAATTATAGCCATCCCAATAAAAATAATGAGCATAATAAATATTACCCTATATAAATCAAGCTTTTTCATAAAAACTAGGTTAAGAGTTTCTCTACAACTTTAGGAAAATGCTCCATCTCTAGCAAATGAATCTTTTTAGCCACATTTTCGGCAGAATCCGTTGGTAAAATGGCACATTTTGCCTGAAAAATAATCGCTCCTTCATCATAATTCTCATTTACATAATGGATTGTGATACCAGTTTCAATTTCTCTGTTGTCAACGACAGCTCTATGAACATTCATTCCATACATCCCTTTTCCTCCATAGCTTGGTAATAATGCAGGGTGAATATTGACCATTTTCTTGTCAAATGCTTTGACCAAATAGGACGGAATTAACCATAAAAATCCTGCTAAAGCAATAAAATCTATTTGATAGGTCGCTAAATCTTCTAGAATTTTTTCCGATTTATAAAAATCTGTTCTATTGATGACTAGGGTAGGAATATTGTTTTTTGCTGCCATTTCCAAAACGGGCGCTGTTGCTTTGTTAGAAACAATTAATGCGACCTGAATGGATTTATTTCTTTTGAATCTTGAAAAAACTGACCTTTATTGCGTATAGAGTATGGGTTTCGGGTATTGGAGGCAAAGCTCTCCATTAAAAAATTGGCAACCTCTTCATTTTTCTTTATAAAAGGTTTGAACTCGATAATGGGTATGGCGTAAAGAATACATTCTTCGTAGGCTTTCGCACCGATTTTGTAATCTTCATTCGCCATTAACGGCCTTAGGCCAAAAATATCGCCTTCATCGCAAAGGTCTAAAAAATCAGCTTTTTCCTTGTTGGTAAGTGCCACTGCGCCTTTGTGAACTACATAAAAGTATTCGTGCGCTTTCTCGTTTTCCGTAAACACCACATCCTCTTTTGACTTGTATAGAATGCTTACTTGTTCAGAAAGCACCTCTAGGTCATTGAGCGGTATTTCATTGAAGGGCGGATAATTTTTTAGAAAGTCGGCGACCCTTGCCGAAATCGTATTTTTCATGTGGCGAATTTATGACGAAAGTTGGTCTATGGAAAGGTATTGGAAAAAGAAATAGCTCACTAGATAAATAGACTCTTTCATTAATACGTTTAACTTGTCGATGAATTATTAACTTCATGGTCTTACTATGATATTTCAGCTTTGTGAAAAGCACATGTTTAATCGACCGAACAAGATTTTAACTCTAATATGAAAAGAAGGAAGTTTTTTAAGGATATAGGTCTCGGCATAGGATCTGGAATGTTGACACCCGGTATATTGGCCCAAGACGTAGCCCTACCGGTATATCGATACCCAAGTATAAAATTCCTTATTGACGCCACAAATGAAAATGGCGAAGTCTCCCTACGTTTTGTGCTAACGAATAATGGAGTCATTGATGCTGTTAAGAATATAATCATTAAGGTAAAAGGTAAAGGGAAGCTAAGCCGTACAAAATCTTATTTTTTAGAACCACCAGACCAATGTGTCCCAAATCGCGAAAAATGGAACGCGAATTTATTTACCGGAGATACCGACGTACTTGTAGCCTGGATCAAAGATGCCGCTGAAAATACCAAGATTCAAGTTCGATTGGGAAAAGAACATATTAAATTCGAATTAGCTGAGCTTTTGGAAGCTGGTCAACTTGATTTTGGTGATGAAGTTCGATTAAGCGCCAATTTATTGGGGTATAGTGAGGTGGGCAGATTACCGCTTTTGGAATTAAAAATTCCCGATACCGATAATTTTCGTTTTGTGATTATGGCAGATCCGCAGGGCGGAAATCCCCTAGCTGCAGGAAACGAGGCTCCTACCCGTATGAAAATCCATAATGCTTTCATTGAAGAAACCGTAAGCCGTATAAATGAATTAAATCCTGAACCTATATTTTCTCTGGTTTTGGGAGATTTTGTTGATAGCAAAGGGCAAGCACCTAATTTTCTGCTGATGGAAGAGCTTCTTAGACCACTTAAAACGCCAGTACTTTTAGCGGTAGGCAATCATGAGACACCTTATAACGCCGATTTTGAGCCGGCCTATAAGATGGACGACCTTGATAATTTTTTTGCTAGTCAAAAGCGAATTAACCAAACTAATAAGATTTTATATTCGTTTGATTTGGGTAAATGGCACTTTATCGTTTGGCCAGATCCATTGCGCAGTAATTTTTGGGTTTCCCACCCTCATTATTTCGATTGGCTAGAACAAGATTTAGAATTGCATAAAGACAAGTTGGTTGTCTTTTTACACCACGTGCCTTTACATCCCATTGGTATCGATCCATTAACGTCTTATGTCGAATCGGTGAGTGTAAAAAGGCTGCTGCTCGATATCCTGGCCGAGCATGGCAATGTAAAGTATGTATTTAGTGGGCATGTACATATTCCCTTGAAAGCTTCATTGAAAACCGCCGTTTCTTATAAGGGAATGCAAATGATCAATCTTCCGGCAGCGGGGTTTAGATCAAGGGCTTTTGGAGAAGCTGACTTTTTTGGGGGCCCGGAGCAGGGTGCCTGTGTTGTTGATGTAATTGGGGAAGAATTTAATGTTCATTTTCAACATGTTACCAAAGAATGGTTTACCTATCCTAAAGTATTTCGCGAATTCGATGAGCATAAATATGCTTTGTGGTTAAATCAACCTTGGGAACTACCATTACAACCGCAAATTAAAAATGGGAATTTTCAAAATGGGTTATACCATTGGCATCAACGCTATGTATATCACGAAGATGAAAATCCATCGAATATTTGCAAGGTTGTGAATGTTATAGATAAGAAACAGGTATTGCATCTGTATAGCAGAAAACGCGATTATAACGTGCCGGGACAAGATCGTTTGCCACAGCACATCAATAGAATTGCGCAAGCTGTTTCATTAGAGGGAGTCGAAAGCCCAATTTTGAATTTGAGCTATCAGTTAGAGAGCGGTCGATATCGACCTGATAGTTTAAATGGATTTTTCGTTTTGCTGGAATGTTACAGTGGTGCCAAGAATGTTGCCAATCTAATATATTCCCCGGGAAAGGTGTTCGGTGGTTTGACAAAGGGCTTTGGCCAGAAGAGAGCCATCAATGACATGCATTTTGATCTTCCATTAGAAGTCGGTATTTGGCACGAAACATCCTTGCCCATTGCAGCTGATTTTGAGCAAAATAACGATACCGATCGAAGTTTCGAAAAGCTACATGCTGACCGAGTGGTTATTTATTTGGGTACATGGACGGTCAATGAGGGAATCGGACAGGAGGCTGGTGTTTATATAAAACAGGTTTCTTTAACAAATCAAATGGATTCCAACATTGCTTCGCCCCTAAAGAAAAAGGGAGATATATGGCATAGTAGAATAAGCCATATTGCTGGAGACCACCAATACACTGAGCAATCAAAAGTGTATCCTGAAGGTTTACGGGGGGTCGGAAAAAGCGGCTATTTTTTCAAGTAAAAAGTTGAAAACTTATCTTTTTGATTCATTTGAATTAATCCAAAGGTCTGTCCATTCAGAAAAAAAAAGCCCCCGTACGGGAGCTTTTTTTTGCAGCGTGAGAGGGACTTGAACCCTCGGCCGCCTCTGACGGATATGAATCCTCCCCATTTCTCGCATTCTCTGCATATCCACGCCCTTCCCGCACCTGACTTCAAGAAGTTTTCCCTTTTGATAGCTTCCCGTTTGGTGGCGAAAAACTCTATATGTACAATTGCCCAAGGTCGAAATTTTACGGTGTAACCTTTCGTTGCAAGTTCGTTGTGAGATTTGAACTGCTCGATAAGACCTATGGTGTATCCTTTCTAGAACTTGTCGAAATAAAGGACATAAACTATGAACTCTTCCAAGTGCGTAAAATTAAAAAGCTCTCGGGATTTAAAACATTAGATTTCAATAAATCGGCAGATAGATTTATTAGAAATGGAATGTCGAATTATTGTCTCCAAAAATTAGCCAAAGTTTTCGTATTCGACTCTATGATTAAAAGCATAGTTATCAATCTTTACGGATATTTTATTAAAAACAATAATTTTAATCAGGTTATTGCGTTATGTCCTTGTCGTAGGCTATAACATATGGCAAAAAAAGGCTTCTTTTTACGGATAGATAAACCCACTAAAATGGATGCCTTTAAACGTCATTTGGATATATTCAATGTTGAGAGCAGGAAAATTGTTGAGAACGATTGAATTATTTCGTCAAGAATACCGGAACCCTCTCCAGAAAGAATCTTCGATTTCTTCAAAGCCTAATGGAGGAAGTAGAGCATATTAACTGGCAAGTAGAAACACTTTTTACCAAATTACAATTCAAACTTTTCGGTAGTTCAAGCCCGCCAGAAAGTAATCTAATGTTAGAATAGAGCATGTCTAGAAGAAAAAAAGTCAGAAAAAAAAGGAGGTCATACAATTTGTTCATTGTAAGTCTTCTATTGGCTACCTTGGTATTTGCCATATATGCCAGTTCTTAGAACTAATAGACAATTATCATAGTTACTCTATTCTATTATCTAAATCCGTTCAATTTTTTTTCGGTAACGCAAAATGGGATAAATTTTTCCCCACATTCTCATTTCAATCGATAATGTCTTCTGCTCTTGACTTGGTCAAAAAGACTTGTATTCCGACGTTTAAACTGATAGCATGCTGATAAGCCGTATTTCCAGCTCCGAGAAGACCATTATATTTTAATGTAGTTTCGAAAGCTATATTATCGGTCATGAAATAGGCCAGACCAGGTCCAGTGCCGTAGGCAAAGCCATTGGTCGTCGGCCCGTCCTTAATATTTACTCCGGAAAGCCCTCCGTTAATTTCACCGAAAAGCCTAAGTTTTCTAGGCAAATCGTCCGCATCTAAATCGCGCGGGGAAATGTAATATCTACCCAATGCCTGAAGTCCGTATACGAAGCTCTCGGTCGAATTAAAGTCACTCTCGGGCGATTTGGAGTATCCCACGTTCACAATCGCGCCCAAAAGAAAATTATCCCTAACGAACCAACCAGCTTTAGGGCTTAGACCTATATTGAAGCCAGCGCCATCGTTGAGGCCTAGATTAATTCCTAAAAGTCCGTTGCTGGAAGATGTAATGACCCCACTACCTATATCGCTTCCTAGCATAAATGAGTCCTCTTCGGTCTGCCCATACCCGATTGGAATCGCAATTAAGATAAAAAGACAGATTAAACTGCTCTTGATATTTCTACACGGATCCCCGGATATTTCTTGAAAATTAGTTGTTTGATCCAAACATAAGATTTTGTTCAATATATTTTCTAATAGTGCCATAAGAGAAGATTTTTTGTTTTAGTAAAGATATTCTTTACACAAATTCCAAACAGACTCAATCTAGTAATAAATTAAATCAAAACGTAAATTCCTTATGTTAAAAAGTTTAGATACTTGGTACCGCAGTAATGTAGCCTTACTAAAAATGTAGAAATAGTGTGAGAAAAGCTAAAATCAAATGATATTCAGGCTAAACGAATGCAGGAATAAAATATCAAAATGTTTTACATTATAAAAAACCCAAGACCAAAGTCTTGGGTTTTCTCCTGTAAATATGGTAGCGTGAGAGGGACTTGAACCCTCGGCCTCCGGGTTATGAATCCGACGCTCTAACCAGCTGAGCTACCACGCCGTCTCGTTTTTTCAAACGGCTGCAAATATAAAGTTAAATTTTCTGTTCATCAACAATCATTGCTTAAAATTAATCCATCGGTTTTATTTTTTTATCATAAGGAAATCTATATATTGCCCGTAAGAAAAAAGTACAGAATGGATGACAAAGTAAAATTCCAAATAGAATTCGTAATACAGTCCTCACCGCAACTACTGTATCAGTATTTATCTACGCCTTCTGGTCTTTCTGAATGGTTTGCAGATAACGTGAATTCGCGTGGTGAGATGTTTAATTTTATATGGGACGGTTCTGAGGAAGAAGCCAAATTGTTGAAAAGAAAGAGCGATGAATTCGTTAAATTCGCTTGGGAAGAAAATGAGGACGGCTCTTTTTTCGAAATGAAAATCATCGTAGACGAAATTACCAAAGACGTTTCACTTTTCATTACCGATTTTGCCGAGGAAGATGAAGTAGAAGAAGCTAAAATGTTGTGGGCGAACCAAGTAGCCGATTTAAAACAAGTTTTGGGTTCGAAGTAACCGCATTATAGCATTAACCTTATCTTTGGCCTTAAATTTTTAAGGCTTTTTTTTATGGTCAATTTTAACGGAGAACTTCTTCAAGAGGAGGCCGCTTTCTTAAATCATCGGAATCGAGGTTTGCGGTACGGAGATTCATTGTTTGAGACCTTTCGTGCCGTAAACGGAAAACTGTTTTTCTGGGAAGACCACTATTTTAGGCTTATGGCCGCGATGCGCATGCTTCGTATGGAGATACCCATGAACTTTACCATGGAGTTTCTCGAAGTTAAAATACAAGACACCCTCGTAGCAAACAAACTTAACGAAAGCCCCGCCAAGGTGCGTTTTTCCGTTTTTCGGAAAGATGGCGGACTCTACTTACCGAAAATCAATGATATAAGCTTTATAATAGAAACTTCGGCTATGGATAATCCTTTTTATATTTTAGAGGATGGTCCTTATGAAATTGAGCTTTACAAAGATTTTTATGTGAATCCCGATATGCTATCTACATTAAAGACCAATAATAAGATTATCAATGTGGTCGGTAGTATTTTTGCACAAGAGAACGGCTACCAGAACTGTCTACTATTGAACAATTCAAAGCAAGTGGTCGAGGCCTTAAACGGAAATATTTTTTTAGTCAAAGGGACATCAATCAAAACACCACTACTGGCAAACGGCTGTCTAAATGGTATTCTGCGCAAAAAGTTAATAGAGATTCTAAATAAATTAGAAGGGTATTCTTTAGAGGAAACTGCAATCTCGCCTTTCGAACTTCAAAAGGTTGACGAAATTCTAATAACCAATAGTATTATCGGAATACGGCCTGTTACGAAATACCGAAAAAAAGAATACGGTAGTACAGTCGCAAAAGATTTAATCGGTAAGTTAAATGCTGCCGCAAGACTGACTTGATATTAGTTTAAGCTCGGGTTTTCAGGTGAATTTGACCATAGTAGATAATTGCCGCCCAATTCTACCATTTTTTCTTTCCAAAAGGCACTTGCGGATTTCTGAATAATCGCACTTTCATATTCGTTTTTGGACACGATCCATGATTTCGACGAAAGTTCTTGATCCAGTTGTAAGGAAGACCAACCTGAATAGCCTAAAAAGAAACGGATATCCTCTTCTGAAATTTCCTCTTTATTGATTAAATCGATGGTCTTGTCAAAGTCACCGCCCCAATAGATTCCATCAGATATTTCAATGCTATTTGCGATAAGATGGGGCACCTTATGTATAAAGTAAAGATTATCTTGCTCTACAGGGCCGCCATTATATACTTGAAAGGGAATTTCGATTTCTGTTACCAAGTCGCTAATATTGTATTCCAAGGGTTTGTTTAGAATAAAACCTACGGACCCTTCTGCATTGTGTTCGGCCAAAAGTACTACGGACCGATTAAAAGATACGTCACCCGTCAATGTCGGTTCCGCAATCAAGAGTTTGCCTTTCTTCGGCTTAAGGTCTACCATAGGTTAATAAACTTTGTATCCCTAAAATAAGACAATTCTTATAAAAATCGATTGCGTTTCATAAAAAAAGCGTCCCGATTATATCGGGACGCTTTCTTGATATTGAATTCGATAGACTAGTTTACCGATTTTGCCAAATCAGAACCTGCTTTGAACTTTACTACGTTTTTAGCTGCAATTTGGATTGTTTTTCCGGTAGAAGGGTTTCTTCCTTCTCTTGCGTTTCTTTTAGATACGGACCATGATCCGAAACCTACCATAGACACACGGTTACCTTTTTTTAGAGCACCTTCGACGTTGCCCAAGAAAGACTCTAATGATTTTTTTGCCGCGGCTTTTGTGATGCCGGCATCAGCAGCCATTGCATCGATCAATTCTGTTTTGTTCATAATGTAATTAAATTAATTGTTGTTATAATAATTTCAATTGTGCCACAAATTTATACGGATTTGTGGTGAACGCAAGTAAAATAGGGGTAAATCGGGCTTTTTGTTGATAACTCGGGGTGTTTGTTGATAAAGTAGGGGTTTTTTTACGTTTCTCGCAGCCCAATGATAACGGGGCTTTACAACATACGCGCATTTTCTTGAATATGAAGACCGTTCAAAACGTCTCTTATCTTCATTTTTTTCTTACCCGGCAACTGAATTTCCTTAAGTATTATGTAACCTTTTTCGATGGCAATTTTTAATTCTTTTTTTGTACTTATGACTTTACCACTTTCGAATTGGTGCGCTGCTTTTTCTATTCCTGAATCATAGACCTTTATAAAGATATTATCATTACCATTTACCAAGGTCGTCCAAGCAGATGGGTAGGGGCTTAGCCCTCTTATATGATTGTGAATGTCGGTTAGCGATCGGTTCCAATCGATTTCACAGGTTTCTTTATGTATTTTGTGTGCTTCCTTTAATATCTTATTACTCTTCTGCCTTTCAGTTGTAACTGAACTTGTTTCAATGTTATGTACTGTTTTTACCACTAGGTCAGCTCCGACGAGCATTAACTTGTCATGCAGTTTTCCTGCGTTATCGTCTTTTTCTATACTTACTTTTTCCTGAAGGATGATTTCTCCGGTATCGATTTTATCATCTATAAAGAAAGTGCTTACACCGGTTTCTGTCTCTCCGTTAATAATCGCCCAATTTATTGGTGCTGCACCGCGATAATCGGGAAGCAATGAAGCATGAAGATTAAAAGTTCCGTATTCGGGCATTGCCCAAACCACTTTTGGCAACATTCTGAAGGCAACCACAATTTGAAGATTTGCATTAAGTGCTTTCAACTCGTTCAAAAATGCTTCGCTTTTTAAGTTGGTAGGCTGCAATACTGTAAGCTCGTTCGCCACTGCCAATTTCTTTACGTCCGATTGTTGTAGTTTTCGACCCCTTCCCGCAGGTCGGTCAGGAGCGGTAATAACACCTACAACAATGTAATTCTCGTCGATCAATCGCGATAGGGTAGAAGCGGCAAATTCGGGCGTGCCCATAAAGACAATTCGTAGTTCTTTCATAGTACGGTGCAAGGTAATTGAAATTCAAATTTGTTGATACTCATTTTTGGTATTGATTTTAATCTGCCCATTTTCAAGCATTGTCTGTAAGGCTTGAAAAACGGTGGTTTCCTCATAATCAAGATTACGTATCAATGCCCTGGATGTTTGGGGAGTTTCATTTAAAAGACCCATGATTTCAACGGAAATACGATTCGTATCCACCTTGCTACCCTTTAAATTTCGAAGACACACATCGCAAATACCGCAATCTTCTACTTTCTTTTCTCCAAAATAGCGCAATATCTGTTTGCTTCTACAAATGCTATCCGTATTAATATAGTTCAGCATTTCGTCTACTTTAGCCACTTTGACTTGATTCAGTTCGTTCACCTTTTTTGCAAAAACGTTTATGGTGCTATCATCTTCCCGAGGTACTAAAAATGAAAGTTCAAGGTCATTATGTTTTGATTGGTATGTTATGATTTCATCTTTTCGAAGTTGGTCTAAAACTTTGAGTACTTCCTGTTCGGCGACATTTGTTTTCTTTGCAATGAGGTGCGTATTGATTTTGGTCTCAAAATCAAAAATTCCACCATAGGTTCTAAGTACGCTCTGGACAATATTTACCGAACTTCTATTATTGTCGAGATAATCAAAAATCTGTTTTTTACTGGAAAGAAACTGAACCGTGCTCTTTTTCGAAAAAGATTCCGATAGCGCAATGACCGAATATTGGTCTAAAATTCGCAAGGCATTATACGCTAAATAGGAATTCAGAGTATAGGCCGAAATAAAATCATTGAAATTAAACTGAAAATTTTCGTTGGTGCCTTCTCCATAGGAGATTTGAAAATAGTTGTTGAGCTTATTGTAGACTTTTTTCAAAAAAGCGGAATCTGGTAAAACTTCTAAAAATTGACTCTTTAACTGAGCTTCGTCCGATTTGTTCGTTAGCACTATGGCAAAGGCAGATTTGCCGTCTCGACCTGCCCTTCCGGCTTCCTGAAAATAGTTTTCCAAACTATCGGGTATCTGGTAATGTAAGACCAATTCTACGTCGGGTTTATCGATTCCCATACCAAAGGCATTGGTGGCCACCATTATTCTAACATTGTTGGTCAGCCAAAGGTCTAACTTTGCCTGCTTTTCCTTTTTTGAAATTCCACCATGAAAAAACGTTGTCGTTTGTCCGTTAGCATTGAGAAAATTGGTCAATTCTTGCGTTAGCCTCCGAGTGCGTACATATACGATAACACTCTTGTCGATTTTGGCGCACAGTTGTTTTAGTCGGTACCTTTTATCGGCTGCCCAAAGAACTTTAAAGGCAATATTGTCCCTAGAAAAAGAATCTTTTACGATAAGTGCATCGTCGAGCTGTAGATTAGTAATGATATCTGTGGCCACGTTGTCGGTTGCAGTTGCCGTAAGTGCAATTAGCGGTGTTTGGGGCAATAGTTCTCGCAACTGGGCACATTCTAAATACGCGGGCCTGAAATCGTGGCCCCATTGTGATATGCAATGTGCCTCGTCAATGGCAATAAGGTTAACGTTCATCTGCCGTATTTTCTCCTGTACCACTTCTTGTTGAAGGCGTTCAGGTGATAGGTATAAGAACTTATAGCCTCCAAAGAGACAATTGTCGAGCAAGTCGATTAGTTCGTTAAAGGGAATACCGCCGGTAAGTGCGATAGCCTTGATACCCTTTTCCTTTAAATTGTTGACTTGGTCATGTATCAGGGCGATGAGCGGGGAAACAACTATGCAGATACCGTCTAAGGCCAATGCCGGTACCTGAAAACAAGCTGATTTGCCACCACCTGTTGGCAATAGCGCCAATACATCTTTTCGGCTTAAAATTGCGTTGATGATTTTTTCTTGGGAGCCTTTAAAACTTGAAAAGCCCCAATATTGCCGTAAAATGGATATTGGGTCTTTTGACATCAGTTGAGGTTTAGACGATTTAGGATGAATATCGTTCGTTCTTCGACATTATCTTTAGGAATAAGGGTCATCGAATAACTAAAATCAGTATAGGTTTTCTTAAGACTTTGGTAAATACGGATCGTTTCTTCAAAAGATTCAAAACGTTCATTATCAATAACATGTATTTCTTGCCAAGGTGGCATAAGAAGAATTTGGTCGTATCGGTAATCATAGCACGGCTGTTCGAAGTCCGCATCATAGCCCTGCCCAAAACAATTCATATAGGCGTGCACATCAGGAATTCCGCGATCGAAGAAAATTACCTCGGTTGCCGAACTTGGTATGTTTTTGTATTGTGATATCCGACCTTCGAGAAGTTGTTGGTTGAATTTTTTAGGGTCTTTGACAGATACGATGGGGTTGGTAACTAAAGCTCCGGAATTTTTATCATTCTTTTCGGTCGAAGTCATACTCCGAATAAATTCTTGTACACAGGTGTAACCTTTATTCTCAAGGTTTTTTATAACCGAAGTTTTTCCGGTGCTCGGGCCGCCCGTTATGACTATTTTTTTTTGATTCAATCTACTATAGTTATAGATGTAAAAGTAATCATTCCCTCAGGATTTTAAAATATCCCCGCAACCGTTTACCTTTGCAGAAAATGCTATTATGGACAAAGAAAAATCCGAAGAATTCTACAATCGGTTACAGGAACAGTTAAAAGAAACTTCAACTTGGCCCTCAGACTATCTCTATAAATTTATTGTACTCAGCGAGCCGGATAAAATTGCCCGGATTCATAAAATCTTCGATAATACAGGGGCCGTAATCGAATCAAAACAATCTAAAAAGGGAAAGTACACCAGTGTATCCGTCACCGTCAATCTCAAAAGCCCAGATGCGGTAATCGCAAAATATAAGGAAGTCGGTAAGGTTGAAGGGGTGATTTCATTATAAAGTTCAAGTATCAAGCGCAAGTTCAGTTAAAAGTTTAGGAGTTTATTGAAAAAATTCAAATACAAATGTCAAATTCAAACACACAAGATTTTTTTGATTACCCCCGAAGCTTAATGATCACTGATCACTGCCAACTGCCACTTTTTTGTATCTTTTCTCTTTGTTCTATATTCTTTTTTCTAAATTTTAGCATCGAATTTCCGTTCTTTTTATTGCTGACCTACAATTTATTTTTCCGGCTTAACGATCTTCAGGGCAATACAGAAACCATAAAATAGTATATAAACCATAATTTTCTTAATTTGCAGACGTTATAAGAACACTTCCTTTTATTTTTTAAGCAAAAATCTTTCAATTTGAATTTAGTAGAAAACCTAGAATATAATACCGAGCGAAATAAACTCATCATTCCGGAGTATGGCCGTCATTTTCAGAAAATGGTCGACCATGCAATTTCCATCGAAGATGAAGAAGAACGCAATCGTGTAGCCCAAGCCATAATTAGCGTTATGGGAAATATACAGCCCCATTTACGCGACGTACCCGATTTTCAGCACAAACTTTGGGACCAGTTGTTCATTATGTCCGATTTTAAATTAGATGTTAAATCACCTTTTCCTATCACAAGCAAGGAAGTCTTACGGCAGCGACCGGAACCATTGGAGTATCCACAAAATTTTCCAAAATATAGATTTTACGGTAACAACATCAAACGTATGATCGATGTTGCCGTCAAGTGGGAAAAAGGGGATATGAGAGACGGACTCGAATATGCTATCGCCAACCACATGAAAAAGTGTTACTTGAACTGGAACAAAGACACAGTCGATGACAAAGCGATTTTCAAACATCTTTTAGAACTGAGTGGTGGTCAAATCGATCTTAAGGGCGAGATTCTTACCGATAGCGGTCAATTCTTAAAAAATAGGGTCGCCAAGTCATCACGTAGCAATTCGGGCAAGAAGAACCAACGAAACAACAATAATCGCGGTAAAAAGCGATACTAATATTTTCCAACCTACATGGGAACTTTTAAAATTGAGGGCGGGCACCAACTCTCCGGTGAGATTACGCCGCAGGGCGCAAAAAATGAAGCTTTACAGATTCTCTGCGCTGTACTTCTTACGGCAGAAGAAGTAACGATTCACAACATACCCGATATTGTCGATGTCAATAAATTGATTTCGCTTTTAGAAGATTTGGGCGTGAAGACCCAAAAAAAGAAAAAGGGGTCTTACACCTTTAAAGCCGACGATGTTAATTTAGATTACCTGCAATCGGATCAGTTTAAAGAGGATGGCCGTGGACTAAGAGGTTCAATAATGTTGGTGGGCCCCTTGTTGGCACGCTTCGGTAAAGGATATATCCCCAAGCCCGGCGGAGATAAAATCGGACGACGCAGACTGGATACCCATTTTGAGGGATTCATAAATCTTGGTGCAAAGTTCAGATACAATAAAGAGGAATATTTCTATGGTGTAGAAGCCAAGAAATTAAAAGGCACCTATATGTTGCTCGATGAGGCTTCTGTAACAGGTACCGCAAACATTCTTATGGCCGCAGTACTGGCCGAAGGCAAAACCACCATTTATAACGCCGCTTGTGAACCCTATTTACAGCAATTGTGTAAAATGCTCAATCGTATGG
>ENA-ORXM01003971-ORXM01003971.1-marine-metagenome-genome-assembly--contig:-NODE-3971-length-13693-cov-7.996475_pt1 | contig 13693 bp, 9 predicted proteins | sample MGYA00237867_ERZ511480 | MGnify/ENA primary metagenome ERZ511480 (study PRJEB26309, sample SAMN06266103) | marine metagenome | isolation source: Algal blade | place: United Kingdom:Sidmouth, United...
GTGGTGATGTCGTCGACGGCGTCGCTGTCTTCGATGATCTGATGGCCTGCGTCGGGATAACGCTGCACCGAGGCCTGGGGAAGCCTCCACATCAGGTCATGCAGGAACCCGTCAGAGAACACCGGATCCTTCGCGCCCCACAACAGCAGCGCGGGCAGATGCTGCATGTTGTCGAGACCGCTGGCTACCCGGGCCAGGGTGGCGAACGACTCGTCGGTTTCTGCAATGGGTATATCGTCGACGAAGTCACGGATCCCCGTGCGTCGAGCCGCAGATCGATACGGAGCGATGTAGCTGCGATAGACGTCGCGGTCGAGCTGAGGCCGGGCCATCCGAAACGCGCTGTGCACGAACAACGGTGTGGTCTCGGTCGTGGCCCGCAACGTTGCCCGGGCCAGCGCGATGAGGGGTGGCATGCTCATGCCTTCGGGCAGGGCGACGCCGGTGTTCATGAGCACAACGCCAGCAAGCTGATCCATATTGCGTTGCGCCCAGCCCATCGAGATCGGTCCGCCCCAGTCGTGGGCCACCGTGACTACCGGCCCGTCGATCTCGAGGGCTTTGGTGACGGCGTGGAGGTCGGCGATGTGATCCGCCAGCCGTCGAGGGCCACCAGTGCGATCGGAGAAGCCCATGTTCAGTGCATCGACCGCAACCACGCGCCAGTCGTTCAGCGAGCGTGCCAGCCCTCGCCACATGTAGGACCAGTTCGGATTCCCGTGCACACAGAGCACCGTTCCGGCGTGCGGTTTCGGTCCCGTATCCAGTACGTGCCACGTGCGCTCGACGCCGTTTGCGTCGTGTGTTGTCACCAGCCGAGACCACGAAGAGTCCAGCCCGGGCAGAGCTCGTGGCGGAAGTCTCGCCGTTGTACTTCTGGTGTTCATTCGGAACGGCATATAGTACCCCTTGGCCCGTCGACCTTCTCGGGTCCCAACCCAGGTCGAGTGAGTGAACCGTGGCAGCACCAATATCCCGATTTTCCGACGTTGCTATTTCGGGACTCGCTCATTGCGATGCCGACGTGGTCGTCACCTCTACGGAGATCGAGAGCCAAATCGCTCCGACCATGGAGCGACTGAACGTGCCCCTTGGTCTGCTCGAAGGCCTGACCGGCATCGCGACCCGCCGATTCTGGACCGAGGGCATGGTGCCCAGCGACGCCGCTGCCCTAGCCGCCGAGAAGGTACTCGACAACTCGCCGGTCGATCGTGGCGATATCGGCGCGGTGATCAACACTTCGGTGTGTCGCGATTATCTCGAACCTTCCACTGCCGCCATCGTGCAAGGCAAGATCGGCCTCGGCCGTGAATGCATCAACTTCGATATCGGCAGCGCGTGCCTCGGGTTCCTCCAAGGCGCATCTGTCGCTGCATCCATGATCGATCGGGGCGAGATCGAACATGCCTTGATCGTCGACGGCGAAGACAGCCGCCTGCTGATCGAGAACACGATCAACAATCTGCAAGACGCCGACGAGGCTGCATTTCGCGAGCAGTTCGCCAGCCTGACCCTGGGCTCCGCTTCGGCCGCCATGATTCTCTCCAAGGGCACGCCCGATGATGGCAAGCCGCGCTTCCTGGGTGGCCTGAGCATGTCGGCAACCCAGCATCATGACCTGAGCGTGGGTAACTACGACGCCATGCGCACCGACGCCCAGGCGCTGCTCGCTGGTGGTCTCGAGCTGGCCGCAGAGATCTGGGCCGAGGCGGCCCAGTCCTTCGACTGGACCAACGCCGATATCGACTTGTTCGCCATGCACCAGGTCAGCAAGGTGCACACCGACATGCTGATCGACCTGCTCAAGTTCGACCCCGATCGCACGCCGCGCATCTATCCCGAATACGGCAATACCGGCCCGGCATCGGTTCCCACGGTGCTCTCGAAACAGGCCGACGCCGGCCTGATCAAGTCGGGCGACCAGATCGTGCTCTCGGGCATGGGCAGCGGCATCAACGCCGCCGCCTTCGAAGTCCGCTGGTAGTCCGGCTTTCAGCTCGTTCCTCGCCGAAACCCTGTTTTGTGGCCTCTGGGTCTGTGATCCCTCGGACTTTGTAGATCCGCTGGTAGTCCGGCTTTCAGCTAGTTCCAGGGCCGTGGCGTGGGGCGTAGCGCCAGGCCGATCTGTTCGTCGTCTCGTAGCAGCGTCCACTCGCTGGGTTCGCCAGCACGCACCGCCGGTATGTCGGCGGCCACCACGATCGGAATGCCGTCGACCGCGACCAGCAGATCGCCCGCCTCGATCCCGGCGGCTTCGGCGGCTGAGTCTGGTATCACTGCATCGATGGTCACGAGGTCGCCGGGGCTCACAGGCTCGTTCAGACCAACACCGAAGAATCCCGACGTGAAACACACCGTGCCGAAATCGGGAGCGATCAGGTCGTTGAAGTAGCTGATTGCGATGTCGGTCGCGCACGGATCATCGAGCGTGGCGGTGTGGCCTCCGGCGTCAACGGTGAGTAATACCGAATCGGCGAGCTGCTCGTCGAGCAGTACAGCATCTTCGAACGGAGTTGCAGCATCGAAGGTGTTGCCTATCACCACGATGGTCGGCGCAGCCGAGCTGTCGATGGCAGGCAGCTGCTCTACTTCACCTTCCCAGAGATCACACCGCACGATCTCACCCAATGTGCCGAATGTTTCCGATGCCGCGAGCGTGGCTTCGAAGTCGGCGACTTGGCCATCGGCACCGGGGAACGCGCCTCCGTCGGCACAGAGCACCGCCTGGTAGCCGCCGGGTGTCGAATTCGAAGCGCCCGATCCCAGCAGACCAATGAGCCCATCGGCGTCGCCGTTGTCGATGTCCTCGATCCACGTCGAGAGGAGCGGGCCGATCGAGTCGGGGCGCTGATACAACGAGAACAGGATCGCCTGGCGGAACTCGGCCTCACCGAAGAACGAACCATCGAGCAGTTCGACGGGGTCCTGCTCGAGCTCTTCGGCGATTCGTTCGACGGTCTCGGCCAAACCTTCCTGGGCCTGAATGCAGGAAGGCTCACGGTCGCAGATCTCGTCGAAGTAGTCGAAGGTGCGTTCGAACGCTGCCAGTTGAGCGGCGAAATCGTCGGCAGAGATCGCCCCGCCGGGGACCGCGCCGTCGAGAATCATCGACCGCACCGATTCTCCGAACAAGGTGGCATACACCCAACCGACCTGAGTGCCGTAGGACAGCCCGAGATAGTTCAGGGGCTCATCACCGAGCGCGATCCGCACCTGCTCCAGGTCGCGGGCAACATTCACCGTGCCGAGATGGTCGACGATCGGCCCCGATTCGGCGGCGCAATCGACCACCCGGGCGAACTCGGCTTCTTGCTCGGCTATCTCGTCGTCGAACCCATTGGTCGGGTCGATTACGACGGTGGGGAAGTCTCCACCCAGGGCGTCGCATGCGAGCCGAGCGGTTTGCCCGATACCTCTCGGGTCCCAGCCAACGATGTCGAAGCGCTCGAAGATCGAGCCGAGGAACGGTCCGGCACCAGCCATGATCGAGGTCGTCTCGCCGCCAGGACCGCCGAAGTTCACGAACAACGAACCAATGCGTTCCTGGCTGTTCACCGCCGGAGTTCGCACCAGAGCGACCTCGATTTCGGTGCCGGTCGGGTCGTCGTAGTCGAGCGGAACAGTCACTGTGGTGCACTCGCCGCCCGGACACGGTGACCACTCCAGCAGGTCGGGTTGGACGGCGGTGCCGGGGACTGGTTCGTTCGTGACCGAGGGCTCGTCGGTGCTTTCGGGTGCTGTAGACGCAGTTTCGGGAGTCGCGGTGGGTTCTGCGGTAGCCGCCGGCTCTGTCGTCGGCGTCGGTTCTGCCGGCTCGGTGGGCTCGGAAGCGGAGGTTTCGGGTGCAGGTGTCGACGCCGTCTGCTCGATGGTGGTAGTGCTGGCGGTACATCCTGCAACCAGCAACACAATGACGAGCAGTGCTGCTATTGCCGATGTTTGCCGTAAGGTTCGTTCGCCATTCATGTGTCGCACGACCTCAGACTCGCATACTTCGCCATCAAGCGGAACTCACCCACAGCTCGGCTGCGAGTATGTAGAGCCACCTCGGAAGGAACCAATGAGCATCACGATCGCCAACGGGCCATTGTCATCAACGCCACCTGCCACGGTGAACTACGCGCTCGACGGCCCCACGAACAAGATCTTGTTCTCGCTGTTTCCGCGGCGCGTGCGAGCGGTCTTCGCGGACCAGGTCGTGGTCGACACCGAAGCCGGAATGTTGTTGCACGAGAGCGGCTTGTTGCCAGCCCTCTATGTTCCGGTCGACGATGTACAGACTGATTTGCTGACCAAGACCGAGCATTCGACACACTGCCCGTACAAGGGCGACGCCTCGTACTGGAGTATCACGGTCGGCGACCGCACAGCCGAGAATGCTGCGTGGGGATACGAACGACCAATCGAGAACGCAGGCTTCATCGAGGGCTATCTGGCGCTGTACTGGGGCTTGGTCGACCACTGGTTCGATGAAGACGAAGAAGTCTTCGGGCATCTACGCGACCCCTATCACCGCGTCGACATTCGGCCCCGGAGCCGCACGGTGACCGTCGCCATCGACGGTGTCACAGTGGCGGAAACGGCCGAGGCATTGGTGTTGTCGGAGACCGGTATGCCCAATCGCTATTACATTCCCGAAGACGACGTGAATACCAGCCTGTTCGAAGGCTCCGACACCGTCACCCATTGCCCGTACAAGGGCACCACCACCTACCACAGCTTGCTGGTTTCCGACGACGCCACCGATGTGGCCTGGACCTACCCCGAGCCGTTCGACGGCGCGATGCGAATCGCCGGACATTGGTCATTCGACGGCGAGACGGTCGAGATCATCGACCACTAGCGGGTAGCACTCGTCGGTAGCACTCGCCGAAACGAGCCCGACCCGGCCTTGGGCATGCAAGCAATGGGTCAGGCAATGTGCCCGCTGTTGGGGGCCAGCGCCACCGCAGCGGCTTCGTCTGCCGCTTTGGCGTCCGCCTCGGCCCGGGCCTCGTCTTTGAGTTGGTCGTCGGGCGTTCCGCCGTTGGCGATGATGTCGTCGTCGAGGTAACGCCGGGCTCGAAGCGCGCAGAATCCGCTGGTCAGGCCGATCCCCAGGATCGAGACCATGCCTACTCCCAGGTGCCCGACTTCTTCCACGCCGCATTCATACAGATTGCGGTTGGCTCGATCTTCGGGTCGTGGGTCGTCGTCTTCGAGGATGATCTTGCCGTCTTCGCATTCGTAACGGTCGGCGCGGTCTTCGACCGCCTGATCTTCGACGATGGCGACGGGCACATCCTGATCGACGTACACCACTTGGTCGGCTATGAAACCAATGGCAAGCGGGGCCAACGCGCTCAAGGCCAGGCGACTGAACGCGTTCACCGAGAAGACGGAGCCGCGAATGGTCGCCGGAGTGACCTCGCTGATGAGCGCCGCCAGAATCGGGCCCGCTGCGACGAGTCCGGCCGCACCCAGCAAGAGCAACGGGAACTTGAGCCCGACCGGCGTTGGTGTGTATGCCAGCATCAACAGGGCGGTACCGCCGAATGCGCCCACAGCCGCAATCAGCACCTTGGCGTGGCGAAACGAGCCCATCCTCTCTGGGCCGCGGGTGGCAATCCAGGCGCCGAGCAGCGCACCCGCAAGAGCGGCGAAGCCAGATAGGCCAGCGGCTTCGCCCGCCGTGAGATCATGATGGCGACGCAAGAATGTCGGGGCCCAGAACGTCACGCCGATAGCCGGGCCGAATCCCAATGCGGATGCGCCGATGAGCCACCGAAGCGAACGGACCTTTCTCATCGCAGCCAGGTCACGGCGCCAGGAACGCTCGTGTCCCTGCATGGCCGTATCGGTCGTTGTCGGGCCACCGTCGGACGCACCTCGAACGGGTTCGGGTAGGCGGGCGACGAAGTAGACCAGGATCGCTGCGGGGATTGCACCGACCACGAATCCCCAGCGCCATCCCCAGTTGTCGATCGCGAGGCCAACCGAAAGGTTGCCGAATGCGCCACCGGCAACGGGTGCCACGAGCCGCCACGAGAATGCCTTGTGGCGAAGCTTGGGTGGGTAGTAGTCGCTGAGCAGCGATGATGACGACGGGTCATCGACGGCGGTCATTGCCCCGAGGGCCGTGCGAATCAGGAAGAGATGCACGAAGCTGCCGATGAGTCCGGTCGACGCCGAGATCACCGCCCAGATCGCCATCAGACCTGTCAACAGCCGGGTGCGATTGAACTTGTCGGCCAGATACCCGGCACCGATCACGACTGCAGCGCCGGCGAGAACATCTGCGAATGGCAACAGGCCTCCCTGGAAGTCCGAGAAGCCGAATTCGTCCTGCAGATCTTCAAGCGCAATCGCCAAGCCGCCGCGTGCCACGAAGTCCGATGCTGCAATGCCGCCCAGAACCAGAACGGGGATACGGCCGGTTTCCCCCCACGCCGCCACCTCTGCGGGTCGGTCGTTCCAGTGCGTGCGCCAGCGGCCCCAACGGTCCCGCAGCCGTAGAACACCTTCACCATTCGCCAATCGAGCAGCGATCAACAGCCCGGCGGCGCCGATCAGTGGGCTGTAGCGCGCCGATGCGCTACCTGCGTCACTCGACGAGATGGCGGCCAGGAAGCCGCCCGACACCAAGATGCCACCCACGAAGGCACCAGGAACGGTGGTGACGCCGGCGATGTAGGCAAATGCCAGCAGACCGAGCCCACCGAAGAGATCGAAGTTGTCAGCAGTGATCGCTGGCAGTTTGAAGGCAAAAAGCACGCCGGCGATGCCAGCCAGGCCCGACGAGATCCCAAACCCCAGAAGCTTGATGCGGGCGACGTTGATGCCGGCAGCGGCTGCTGCCCGCTCGTTGGCTCGCACCGCCAGGAATTTGCGGCCGATTGCACCCTTGCGCAAGAACGAAACCGCCAGCCCGCAGGCAATCGCAACCACGAGGACGAGCACGGTATAGGCGGGGTTGTCGGAGGTGCCCACGCCGAACGACTCACCGTCGAGCTGCTTCTGCGCCCCGACATAGACGCCGAAGAACGCGGGCTTTGGAACGGGGTTGCTGCTGGCAGCGCCTTCGCCCATGAGCGCGGCGTTGCCGATGACCAGATCCTCGAGCGCGATCACTGCGGTGATGGTGATGACGGCGAGTTGTAGACCACGCACCCGCACTGCTGGCAGGGCGATGACGAGCCCGGCTACCACGGCGACCGTAATGCCTCCGAGCGCCGCCAATAGATGGGGCCAGTTCGGCCCCGTCTTGGCCACCAGGTCGAACTCGCGGATCTTCGCTCCGTCGGCCGCCAGTCGGATCGTGGCGAAGGCGGCGAGTCCCGCAATGCTCCATTGCGCCAAGCTGATCTGACCCAGGAAGCCGATCAACACGACCAGAGACAACATGAAGATGCCGGCGACCAGCGTCGTCGTCAACCCGGACTCGACCTTCCACCCCGCGAACAGCAGGATGAAGATGACGAAGCCCGCCCCGATGCCCATCGTCTTGACAGGATTGTCCGGCACCGGAGCCCGGGGCTGTCCCCGACTGTTGAGCACACCGCGGACTGGTAGCCGATCGCCGCGCAAGAACAAGAGAACAACCACGATCAGCAGGGGAACGACCTGGCGCACGCCCGCTACGGGCAACCAGTCGGGCCATGCTTCGCGGCCTGCCAGCCAGACGCCGCCCGACTGCATCATGCCGATGACGATTCCGCCTACTGCAGCAATGGGGATCGACGTCAGGTTGCCGAAGAGAGCTGCACCCAGCGCAGGTACGACAAAGAGCGTCAAGTTGCCGGGTTGGGTGAAGCCCACGAACACGATGCCGGCCAGCGCCGACAGGACCGATGAGAGCACCCAGGTCACGCCGGCGATGCGGTCGGCCGAATAGCCCAGCAACGCCATGCCGCGCTCGTTCTCATCGACCGCACGGGCGGCCAGACCGAAACGGGTGAACCGGATGAGTGCCCACACGGCGGCGGTGACCACGATGGCGGCGACGAACAGCCAAAAGCTCGCCTGGGGGAAGTTCAATCCGAGGCCCAGGAAATTCTCGAGGGGCTCCTGAGTCGGCCGGAACGGCCCCCATCCCAGATCCGATTGCAGCTTGGTTCCCCAGTGCAGGGTGGACAAGGCGATGAGATAGATCATCACACCCACCGATGCGATGACACGACTGAGCGGTGATGCGTTACGCAGCGGGCGGAACACCACAAAGTGCGCCAGCAAGCCGATCAGCGCAGCCATGGCCAGGGTGATGGCCATGGCCGCGGGCGTGCCTATAGGCCCGTCGTCGCTGATAGTGATGCGAACCGGCAGGTTGTTCAGCCGCATGGCCCGCAGCCAGCCCCATTCGGGGATCACGTCGACCCACGGCAGGAAGATCTCGCCAGCGCCTTGCCCATCCACGGTGGTGCGTAGCGCGCTGAATGTGCGGGCCGCATACATGGCAATTGCGCCCTGGGCGAAGTTGATCACCCCTGAGCCGCGGTAGGCAATCACCAAGCCGCCAGCCAGAATCGCGTAGATCGCCCCGGTGCTGATGCCAAGCAGCAGCGCAAAGAGGAAGTCGTTCACAGCGATATGGGTTTAGCACGGGACCGCAGATCGCGAGTAGCCCGCGGTCCAACGACGATCGCAACGATGCCGCTCATTGGCGGCCATGGCCCTGGGCCGAACTCGCTCCCACTGGTGTGCTGAACTTTTCGGCGCTGGGCGATCAACGGCGAAGCACTGGCGTGGGGTGTTGGTCACATGACCGGAACGGCACCGCTGGGAGCAACTGGCCCTGATCTCGGAGCCGAAGCGGTTGGTGTTGCGTGCGGTTCCAACGCGGTAGGGCCCGGCGCCATAGCGCCGGGCCCACACAATGATGGTTTGTGATGTCGTGAATCGCGACTGCTCAGTGCGTACTGATCAGTCGCCATTGACTAGCGGTATGTCAGTCTTCTTTACGTGAGGTGCGCACCATGACTGCACCGCTTGCGACCAAGCCAGCACCAGCAAGAGCAAGTATGCCCGTCAGGCTGGTACCGGTGAAGGCCAGTTCCTGAGCACCAGTGGTGGTGGTCGTTGCTGTGGTTGTGGCACCTGCATCAGCTAGTGCGAGCTGGCCGCGGAGTGCGCCGCCAGGAAAGGCCTCGTTGTGAACGTTCACGTAGAACAGCGTTGGCGTGTTCGTGATGGAGTTCCGCATTGCCTCTGATGCATCTACGCAACCAGAGTTGCCGTTGGCGGGATAGTCGAGGTTCACGACTACATCGCCGTTGCTGCCAGCGCCACCGCTATGGATGTGGGCTGCATTCAGGGTGTCGACGAGGCTGATGGTCATGTTGAAACAGACTTGACCTGCGGCGTTGTCGATGGTGATTGCTGCGGTTCCGAATCCGTCGGGATCGCCGGGGTCGCCGACTTCGGCCGCGCCGGTGAGCGTGGTGCCGAGATTGACCGAGTCTTGAGCGAGAGCCGCACTGGCGGTTCCCATGAGCGCCATGCCGATTATCGCCACAACAAGCGCCGCTTTTTGAACTGATTTCATTGGTGTCTCCTTGAGATGTTTGAGCACAACCGGGCTCCCATGCCTACAAATGGAGAGGTTGCTCGCACGACCGTAGTAGAAGGCCCACCCAAAGGGGGTGAAGTGCCGTCTGAATCCACAATCCGAATCTCGAAGGGTTCCGAACGTCTGGTAGGCGCAGCGGGTTATTCACACGGCTGCGTCATGATTGGGCCGTCCTACAACGGCCTGATCTCTTGGCCGTGGCACGTACCTGATTTGCACGTGTCACGGCCAAATTCCACGAGCGTCAACCGATCCGCGTACGCTGGGCGCGTGGTTGATCGGGTTGGAGTGTTGGTGCTGCCTGGCATGGGAACCACCGACGCGTCGACCGTTGTCATCCGCACTGCATTGGCGTCACAGGGTTACCGGGTGCATCGCTGGAAGCTGGGTCGCAACCGACCGACCCCGGAGCTGCAGGCCGCGCTGCGGTCACGATTCTTCGACGTGGCCGAACGCTACGACGCCCCCATCGCCATGGTTGGCTGGAGTCTCGGTGGTCTCTACGCCCACCGCCTGACCGAGTTCGCGCCCAATCTGGTGCGCTCGGTGATCACCCTGGGCAGCCCGCTGAACGATGGCACCGGCCGACTGCCGTCCCTGCCGGTGCCGAGCACTTCGATTTACTCGAAGAACGATCGCGTTGTGTCGTGGTCTCGATCGCTGATCGACGACCGCGCTACTCGCCACGAGAACATCGAGGTGAGAAGCACGCATCTCACGCTCGGCATCGACCCGTCGGTCATGTTGGTGATCAGTGATCGCTTGCGCCAGAAGCCCGACAAGTGGAAACCGTTTCGCACCCCACCATTGATGGGCGCGGTCTATCCCTCGATCCCGAGCTGATCGATTCGCGCGGCGGTGAAGGCGTAACAGCCGCCGGTGACGTTGCGGGCGTGCACGAAGTCGATGTCGGTTTCAGCCAACAGCGTTTCGAGTTCAGCCATGAGCGATCCGCCGGCTTCGAGATGGCGCACCCGATGGTAGGCAATACGTTGGTCGTGGCCATAGGGACGCAGCACCATGGCCCGAGCATCGAACTCGGGCGACAGGGCCGGCTGGTCGGTACCCGGACCGCCGTTGGTGTGCACCACGATCGGACCCGTTTCGGCGTAGGCACCTTTCCAGGGAAAGGGCGACCAGGCAATGATGGCGATGTCATCGCCGGGCTCGGATTGGCGCAGGCAACACCGCAGCGGCCAATCGCCCTCGGGGTCGACGAACGAGTCGATCGGATTCCCCGCATGATCTCGACTGGAAGCAAGCGCTGCTTCCAGGTCTTCGGCGGCGATTCCCGTCACAAGCAATGTCATGGCCCTGACCTTACGGATCAGCGACCTGGTCAGTTAGCGGCTTCCGGACTTTCGCGTCAGATGACGGTTGCAGGCGTGGGCTGGTGGTTGAAAGTTCGCCACGCATCGACCAGTCTTCGAAGTCCTTCGACTATCTCGTCGAGCGGAGCGGTGTAGGGAACACGGATGTTCGCGCTGTCGCCGTCAACCGAAGAGAATTGTTGACCCGACGCAATCAACACGCCGCACCGGCCGGCATGCTGCACAAACGCAGTCGCAGAGACGCCATCGGGCAAGGTGTTCCACAAACACAGCCCGCCCCGCAAAGGTGATGGCTGCCACTCGGGCAGCTCTACTCGAATCGTGTTCGTCACCAGATCTGCGGCCGGCCGCAGCACCTTCAGTCGAGCCTCCACGAACTCTTCGTAGCGGTGCACGATCGCCAACCCCAGCAGTTGGCTGACCGCAGGGGTGAACATGTCGGCCACCGATTTCAGCGAGCGCATACGGTTGATGATCTGCGCATCGGCTCGCAGCCAGCCCAAGCGGAGCCCGGGCCAAGCCACCTTACAAATCGATCCAACGGTGATGCCGTAGCCACCGGTGTCGAACTCGTCGATCGCAGGCAGATGTAACCGATCGAACCCCAGATCTGCGGCAACGCGATCCTCGACTACCGGTATGCGATACCGCTTGGCCAATGCCGCCACTGCTTCCACCCGATCTGGAGGCAGACGACTGCCGGTTGGATTCTGATGCTGGGGATTGAACACCATCAGGCTCGGTCGGAAGCGATCGATCTTGGTCTCGAGGTCGTCGATCACCACGCCCCGCTGATCCAACTGCACCGGCTCATAGCGGGCGCCGATGTGTTGCACGGTGTCGATGAAACCGGGCCAGGTATGGGCTTCGCCCAGTACAACGTCGCCGGGCCGGGCCATGGTCGAGACGGCGAGCAGAATTGCTTGCTGTGCGCCCGAGGTGACCAATATCTGATGCGGTGTGGTCGGCAGGCCCTGGCGGCTGTGGAGTGCCGCAATCCGTTCGCGAAGCCGCCACCATCCGAGCGGTTCGGCTCCGTCCAGGTCCTGGGCGTGCGGTGCCAGGTCGATCGATGTGACGAGCTCGCGCACCTCTGGCAGCATCATGGGTATGGCCTTCAGCAGATCGACGGCTGCGCCCTCGTTCATCCACAGTCTTTCGCCCACGAACTCTTGAGCCGAATGGTCGGTGGTGACTGGTCGGCCCGCCACCACGGTGCCGCTGCCCTGTATCCGCTCCACCACGGCTGCAGCCGCCAGCTGCTCGAACGCCCGTACCACGGTGCCACGAGACACCGATAGTGCCGAGGCCAGCGCTCGCTCTGGTGGCAGCTGGTCACCCGGTCGCAGACTGGCGTCTTGCACCAGGTCAACGATTCGGTTGGCGATCTGGTTGTAGATTGGACCATCGCGGTTCGTCCACTGGCCCATCAATTGGACCATTCGATTGGCACCCAGTTTGGTCTGATTGGCTCTCGATACTGTTGCCATAGTGCTGCATCGTAGAGCCATGAACGAAACCACGACCAGACCAATCCCTGAAAATTGGACCAGCAGTCAGCCGGCAGTCGCCTGGGCGACGGCGGCGCAGGTGAACAGCCAGCTCGCCCAGCTGCGCGTCTGCGACATCGACCAGACCTTGATTCCCGACCTGGCGGCGGCGGCGACCGAGCTTGCTCTGGGGGCAAGGATTCCCTGCCGGTTCGGCACAGACGATGCGCCGGTATGTCTGGTTCGACTGATCGCAAAGGTCGCCATCACCCAACCCGACTGTGGCGGCCCGCACACGGCGCGGCTGCTCAACAAGCTGCAGCACTGACAGCGCAGTCAATCCAGAGCTAGCTCCAGAGTGCCGAGTTGGCGATCGAGGCCAGGCGAATCAGATCGGCGCGACTGGCTTCGACCCGGTCGAAGCTGGCTTCGATGATCAGGCCCAGGCCGCGACTCTCGTTGTACTGGCCGATGATCGAGGCTCCGTGGTCGGCACAAGCGTACGTCTGGGTGACGTTCTGGCGCACTGCGGTGGAGTCGGTCGTGTCGGCGGTTCGCTCGCACGATGACCCGGTCGCAGTGGCATCGAGCAGAGAGCGGAAGTCGTTGATGGTGGTCGCCTCGACCAGCTGCAGATGCACGCCGTCGACTGCTCCGCCGGCCAAGAACTGGTCGACATCGGGCGAGGCAATCAGCTCGGCGATGGCAGAGTCCGTGCGTTCTTCATGGTCCCATGCGCTGGGGAACGACGCGATCAGGCGACCGCTCGAGTGGGTGAAGATGGCATGGCCTGGCAACGAGTCACTCTCGACCACGGTCGAGGGTGCGGCACCGAACTCGGCGCGGAGTTCGTTCGCTCGGGCCAGGGCATCGCCTTGGAGATCAGACGTGCGCTGGCCTTCACAGTCTTCGTTCAGGAAGGACACCAGCTCGAAGCGTGCTTCTTCATAGGTTTGTCCGGCGTCGCCATCGGCGTAAGAGGTGCTCGACTGCAGCGCGATCCAGTCGAAGTCGAACTCTGCGGCCACGGTCGTCTGGAGCTCGGTGAAGGCCACGAACATGTCACCGTGATCAGGTCCGGCGGGTTCATCGAACAACGTTGATCGTTCGATCCACTCGGCCACGTTCGCCAGAGCGATCTGCGTCACCTCGTTGTCGGCTTGGTCGCCGACCAGATCCAATGCGGTGGAGTGGATCCAGATGTTTGCGCTGGAGGCACAGAACTCCGAAGACGGAACAATCGGCTCCGGCTCGGGCTCCACGTCCTCGCCGGCATCGGCGATCGCGTCCTGATCTTCTACGAATGCAAGCTCATCGGGCGCCGGTTC
>ENA-ORXM01003973-ORXM01003973.1-marine-metagenome-genome-assembly--contig:-NODE-3973-length-13689-cov-4.442624_pt1 | contig 13689 bp, 9 predicted proteins | sample MGYA00237867_ERZ511480 | MGnify/ENA primary metagenome ERZ511480 (study PRJEB26309, sample SAMN06266103) | marine metagenome | isolation source: Algal blade | place: United Kingdom:Sidmouth, United...
ACCCGCTGTAGGGGCGCCGATTAAACCAAGAACTTCAACGGGCGTTGATGGACCGGCAATTTTTTTCGTTCTACCGCGCTCATCGTACATGGCTTTCACTTTACCAAAGTGTTGGCCGGCAACCATAAAGTCCCCAATTTTTAGGGTTCCTGCTTGCACTAAAATACTTGAAACATAACCACGGCCTTTATCGAGCTTAGCTTCTATTATTGCACCAACAGCATCTTTATTAGGATTGGCTTTCAATTCTAACAACTCAGATTGAATCAGTACTTTTTCAAGTAAGTCATCAATGTTGGTACCATTCTTAGCCGAGATTTCTTGTGCTTGAAAATCGCCACCCCAGTCTTCAACTAGAATGTTCATTTGCGAAAGTTCTTCTCGAATTTTATCGGCATTTGCACCCGGCTTATCCATTTTGTTAAATGCAAAAATCATAGGCACGCCAGCAGCTTGTGCATGGCTAATGGCCTCACGAGTTTGCGGCATCACGCTATCATCTGCAGCAATTACAATAATGGCAATATCTGTTACCTTGGCACCTCTGGCACGCATGGCTGTAAAGGCTTCGTGACCTGGCGTATCAAGGAAAGTCATTTTGCTCCCATCAGCCATTTGCACTTCGTAGGCGCCAATGTGTTGTGTGATACCTCCTGCCTCACCGGCAATTACGTTCGCTTCACGAATATGATCGAGCAAAGAGGTTTTACCATGATCAACGTGACCCATGACTGTCACAATTGGGTGACGATCTTCCAAGTCAGCCGGATCTTCTTCTTCCTCTTCTTCTTCCTCAAGTTGATCTGTTGCACTGGCAAATTCTATATCGTAGCCAAACTCTTCACCGAGTAGCTGAATCACTTCTGCATCGAGTCTTTGATTGATTGTTACAACCATACCCAGTGCAAAACATGCGGTGATTAGTTCTGTAGGTGCCACATCCATTAGAGAGGCAAGCTCGTTAAGTGCGATAAACTCAGAAACAACAAGCGAGTTATCAAGCTCTTCTTGCATTTCCAGTTCTTCTCGGGCTTCGGCGTGGTCTTTTCTTTTTTGACGCTTGTATTTAGAGCGGTCGGTTTTACCACCGGCCTTTTTGTTCTGCATACGCGCCATAGTTGCTTTGATCTTGTCTTGAATTTCTTGTTCAGAAACCGTCTCTTGATCGTCTTTTGTAGCGCGTTGTCTTCCTCGGCCTTTGGCGTTACTACGGTCGGGTTTATTTCCTGTTTTTCGTTGTTGCGGCTCTGTTGTGCTGCCGTCAACCTTTTTAACAATTCGTTTTCGTTTCTTCCGCTTTCTATCTGGTTGTGTTGGTAAGTCTATTTTACCGAGAACTTTTGGTCCGGTGAGCGCCTTAAATTGCGTTTCAATTTTCTTAGTTTCCTCCTCTTCAGGTTTTTCTGCAGGCTTAGGTTTTTCTGCAGGTTCTTCCTTGGCAACTTGTTTTTCTTCTTGTTCCGGCTCTTTTTTCTCTTCGGCAGTAGTGGCTTTGGTTGGGCTAGTTGCGTCTAAATCAATTTTGTCTACAACCTTGGTGCCTTTTAGCTTGGGTGTTTCTGCCTCAATTTTTTCAACTTCAGGCTCTTTCTTGTCAACCTTTTTTGTTTCTTTTTTGGTCTCCTTCTTAGGCTTTGGCTTTGATTCAACCTTGGCTTTTTCTTTTTTCTTAGCAGGCTTAGCCTTGGCTTTCGCCGCTTCAAGGTCAATTTTATCTACAACGGTAAGCTTTGGTGCCTCTACCTCTATTTTCTCTACCTTTTCTTCAGGCTTGGGTTTTGGTTCCTCTTTCTTAGGTTCTTCTTTTTTCTCTACAGGCGGTTGCTCTTCAACAACCGGAGGAGCGGTTAGCACTTCGTCATCATTTTCACCGCTGGCTTGGCGTCTTGCACTGCCAATGTCTATTTTGTCTGCGCGTTCTTTAAGCGCAGCTTCAGCCTGATACTCTTCACGGAGAAGAGTTACAGCGTCGGGATCTAGTTTAGTTGTTGGCTTATTGGCCACATCTACGCCCTTCGATGCTAAAAATTCGACAATAGTTGAGGTACCAACGTTAAACTCGTTGGCTGCCTTTACTAATCTCATTGGTTTTTCTGACATAAATATATTCTTTCACTAAAGCCTCGCAAGGCCCTTAATCCGATGTTTCAATCGGTTTATTATTCTTCGTCTTTAAACTCTTCAGCTAAAATTTTCTGCACTTCTCGAATTGTCTCTACTTCAAGGTCTGTTCTTCGCTCAAGTGTTTCAGCATCAAGATTCAATATGCTTTTCGCAGTATCGCATCCAATATTTTTGAATTCAGAGATGATCCATTCATCAATCTCATCAGAAAACTCTGCCAAATCTATATCAATTTCTTCATCATCAGCAATATCTCTAAACACATCAATTTCGTAACCAGTTAATCTGCTTGCTAATTTAATGTTTAATCCGCCACGGCCAATTGCTTTTGAAACTTGATCTGGATTGAGATAAACAGAAACTCGTGTATCGTCATCATCAAACTTCAATGAATTAATTTGAGCAGGAGCTAATGCACGTGTAACATACAAGTTTTTATTGTTTGTATAGTTGATGATATCAATATTTTCATTCTTCAACTCACGAACAATGCCGTGAATACGAGAACCTTTCATACCAACGCAAGCACCAACTGGGTCAATTCTATCATCATAACTTTCAACAGCCACTTTGGCTCTGTCGCCTGGTTCACGAACAATTCCTTTAATGGTAATCAATCCGTCAAAAATCTCAGGCACTTCTTGCTCCATTAGTTTTTCTAAAAAGCGTTCATCTGTTCTTGAAAGCAAAATGCGCGGGTTGTTGTGTCGCATTTCTACTTCACGAATAATTGCGCGAACGTTTTCTCCTTTCTTGAAATAGTCTGAAGGAATTTGGTCTCTTTTCGATAAAATAAGCTCATTTCCTTCATCATCTAGCAATAAAATTTCTCGTTTCCAAATTTGGTATACTTCACCAGATACAAGGTCACCAACTCTATCTTTATATTTTTTATAAATTTCGTCTTTCTCTAATTCAAGAATACGAGATAAGAGTGTTTGTTTCGCAGCAAGTGCGGCTCTTCTACCGAAACTTTCCATGATAACTTCCTCATATGCTTCTTCGCCAACTTCATAGTCTTCTTCAAGTTTCTTGGCATCACTGATAGAAATTTGAGTCAACTCATCTTCTACCTCTCCATTCTCTACAATTTGTCTTGTTCTCCAGATTTCTAAATCACCACGATCAGTATTAATAATGATGTCAAAGTTTTCATCATCGCCATATTTTTTACGAATGATGGTTCTAAACACATCTTCTAATACACGCATCATTGTAGGGCGATCAATGTTCTTGAACTCCTTAAACTGCGAAAACGATTCAATGAGGTCTATACTATTCATTATTTCATTGATTTAAAGCTGAAGATGAGCATTGCTTTCTTGATTTCCGATAAGGGAAGTGTTATCGTTTCTTCGGCAATCACCTTCTTTTTTTTCTTAATTTTCTTCTCAATCTTTATTTCCTGTTCACCAGCTTCTAACAACGTACCACGATGATGCGTGTTATCTTCCATCCAAATATCGAGCTCTCTACCTATGCGTTTATTATACTGCCGCACATGTTTAAGCGGGTTTGTCATGCCGGGTGATGACACTTCAAGCGTATAATGTTCAGGCACTAAGTTTTCTTCTTCTAAAACACCCTCAAGCATTCGGCTCACTTGCGCACACTTGCCAATTGAAAGCTTATCATCGCTATCGATAAAAACTTGATATTTTGACCCACTTTGTTTTACGTCAACAAGGAAAAATTCTGTGTTGTTAAACTCGTTTTGCAGCACATCAACAATCTTTTCTCTCGCATTCATGACAAAGTTTTTGGTATAAACAAAGGGGACACGAAGGCCCCCTTTCTTTCAAAAGACGCTGCAAATATACTAATTATTTACTTTTAATTACTTAGGGGTGAATCGCACAACTTGTTGGGGCAGACTTGTATACCATTTAAGTGAGCACACCCAATTCTTTACCCACTTTGGTAAATGCCTCAACAGCTTTGTCTAAATGGTGTTGTTCATGCGCAGCAGACATTTGTACTCTTATTCGTGCTTTGCCTTGCGGAACAACAGGAAAAAAGAAACCGATAACATAGATGCCTTCTTTGAGCAGTGCCGCAGCCATTTTCTGCGCAAGCGGCGCTTCGTATAGCATTACAGGAACAATAGGATGGGTGCCATCTTTTAAATCGAAGCCGGCTTTTTTCATGGCAGTTCTAAAGTAGGCTGTATTTGCATGTAGCTTGTCTCGCAGTGCGGTACTTTGTTCTAGCATTTCAAACACTTTAATAGAGGCACCAACAATTGCCGGCGCAAGAGTATTAGAAAACAAATAAGGTCTGGAACGTTGTCTTAACAGGTCTATGATTTCTTTGCGGCCGCTAGTAAAACCTCCACTTGCGCCACCCAATGCTTTACCCAGTGTTCCGGTAATGATGTCAATTTTGCCCATTACACCGCAATGTTCATGGGTGCCACGCCCTGTTTCGCCCATAAAGCCACTGGCGTGGCATTCATCAATCATAATAATGGCATTGTATTTCTCAGCCAATTCAACAATTTTATCGAGTTGGGCGATGGTGCCGTCCATAGAAAACACACCATCTGTTACAATAACTCTTGTACGTGCATGCTGGCTTTCTTTGAGTCGGGTTTCTAAATCAGCCATATCGTTATGCTTATAACGAAACCGTTCGGCTTTACAAAGTCTTACACCGTCAATAATAGACGCATGGTTTAGTTCATCACTAATAATTGCATCTTCTTTAGACAAAATCGGCTCGAACACGCCGCCGTTTGCATCAAAAGCTGCTGCATATAAAATGGTGTCTTCTGTACCTAAGAACTCAGAAATTTTTTGTTCGAGTTGTTTGTGAATGTCTTGCGTGCCGCAAATGAAACGCACACTAGCTAAGCCATAACCTCTTTGAATCATGGTTTTATCAGCCGCTTCAATCAGCTTTGGGTGATTGGCAAGCCCTAAATAGTTATTTGCACAAAAATTGATAACCTTGCTACCGTCTGCCAATTTAATTTCTGCGCCTTGGTCTGAGGCAATTATGCGTTCTTCTTTGTAAAGGTCTTTTTCTTTTAGGCTTTTAATTTCTTGTTGTAGTCGGGCTTGCAGATCAGTGTACATATTTATTTTTTCTCAAAGTTATCAATAAAAAACCCGCTCCATAAGAAGCGGGTTGTGATATTATTTAAAAGTGAACTGTTAGTTACTACTTACAGGTTCACCGTTTTGATCAAGTAAAATGACAGGATAGCCGAGCGCTTTCATGCTCTCTAAAATAGATTCTTTATCGCCAACGGTTACAATAACCATTTTATCAGGATCGAGGTATTTTTTAGACAGCGCATTTACTTCAGCCTGAGTGATGTTATTTATGATATTGTTCTGCTCGTCTTTGAAACCTTTTGGTAAATCATAGTCTAAAATGTTGCTTAGTAAAAACAATTTTTGATATGGGGTTTCATAACGTCGCGCTTCTGATTGACCAATTGATGATTTCATAAACGCAAGCTCATCAGACTGAATTCCATCTTCGAAGTAGTTCGTTATTTCACTCATAAACTCAACTACAGAACTGTCTGAAGCTTCTTTCTTCACGCCTGCTCTTGCGGTAAACGTACCTGGAATTTTTGTAGAACTGAAACCTGAACGTGCGCCGTAAGTCCAACCTTTGTCTTCACGTAAATTCAAGTTAATTCTAGAATTAAAGGCGCCACCTAACGGATAATTCATAAGGCCTAGTTTGTAATAATCACCAGTAGCATCGTATGCGATGTCAATAGGGTAACCTACTCGCACTTGAGACTGAGCCGAGCCGGGAATATCTACAAGGTATAAAACCGTTCTGTTTGGTTCTTCAGGCATCTTAAGCTCAGGCATGTTCACGGCTTCACCTTCCCAAGTTGATAAAAAGCCTGTGTTTTTCATCAATCTCTCTTTTGAAACATCGCCAACCACAACCATGCGCGCATTCACTGGGCTCAAGTTATCGTAATAATTCGACACATCTTGCAGTGTGATTGCATTGATTGTTTCTTCAGTTCCGCTAGAAGGAATGGCGCGAATATCATCTTCGCCATACATTACCTTATCAAACACAACACTTGAAACATAAGCCGGGTCTTTCTTGTTATTCTCAATACCTTGCAGCTGACGTTGCTTAATTCTGTCAAGATCTTCAGCAGTAAAATTTGGTTTCATGAGTCGCTCTTCAACCAATTTCATCGTTGCCTCAAAGTTTTTATCAAGCGTTTCTATAATCAGGTAGATTGATTCATCATTTGTTCCACCGTTTATGCTAGATCCTAACTTGTCAAGCTCACTACTGAATTCTTCAGCGGTATAGTTTTCGGTTCCTTCTCCCATCATTTGAGAAAAAATATTAGCAATACCAGCTTTCTCTGGTTCATGTGCAGAGAGGAAATGCCCTCCATCCATTTCGAGAAGCACAACAATTTCTGGTGTCTCATTATAATCTGTTTGCAACACTTTGATGCCATTTGCTAATTCAAACTCCTTATAATCTGGAATTTTGATTGTTGGGTTCGCACCAGCTTTTGGTTTCATACTTCTATCAAAATCATCTGTCGCTTTATTATAAACCAGACCATCATAACCATAGTCAGGCGCTGTATAGCTTGATGTGTTAATTGTATAGTTATCTGGAGCTACCGCTGCCACTTCACCTTGTTTAGGCAAAATGCTTAAAATCACCGCTGGTTTTTCTTTGATGTATTTGTTGAAGACACGCATAACGTCGTCAGCAGTCACGCCTAAATAGCGATCAAGATCTTTTTGTAGATAATCTGCATCGCCAGCAAACATTTCATAGTTTGCCAATTTAGAAGCTTTTCCACCAAATGAACCAACACTTTGTAAGCCACCAATTAGGTTTGCTTCATAAGATGCTTTAAAGCGTTGAAGTGCATCTTCATCTACACCGTTTACAGCAAACTCGTTAAGTGCGTCGCGGTATTCAGTTTCAATATCAGCAAGTGATTTGCCTGGGAAAACTTGTGCATAGAGTGTAAACTCACCAGCAAGTTCTGCAGATGAATTAAATGCACCGGCAAACATTGCCTCTCTAGTTTTAACCAAGTTTTGGTATAAAATTGAGTTTTTACCTTGGCCTAAAATTTCTGCAAGTGCATCTAGTGGCGCTTCGTCTTCATGAAATCTAGGAGGTGCCGGCCAAACCATGTACACTCTTGGTACTTGTGCATAGTTATCTTGATAAGAAACATATCTGTCAGCATCAAGACTTGGCATCATGTCATCCATGTCATTAACCTCAGGACCACGGGGAATAGAGCCAAAGTATTTAACGACTTTATCCATCACCATTGCCTTGTCAAAATCTCCAGCAACAGTAAGAACGGCGTTGTTTGGACCGTACCAACGTAAAAAGAAGTTTTTAAGGTCTTCAACATTTACACGGTCAAGGTCTTCAATATATCCAATTGTCAACCATGAGTATGGGTGTCCGTAAGGGTACAGGTTTTTAGCGATGTATTCGCGAGCGAGACCGTAGGGACGGTTGTCATAGTTTTGCCCACGTTCATTTTTCACCGTAGAACGTTGTACTTCAAATTTCTTTTGTGTAACAGCATCAAGCAAAAATCCCATTCTATCGGCCTCTAACCAAAGAGCTGTTTCAAGTTGATTGCTCGGTACGGTTTCAAAATAGTTGGTTCGGTCTCTGTTAGTGGTTCCGTTCAAGGTTCCGCCACTTTCACTTACAATTTTAAAGTGTTCCTCATCTGCTACGTGATCAGACCCTTGAAACATCATGTGTTCAAAAAAGTGAGCAAATCCAGATTTCCCAATTTCTTCACGAGCAGAGCCAACGTGGTAGGTGACATCTACGTGTGCAATTGGATCTGAATCATCTTCATGTAAAATAACAGTCAGCCCATTATCAAGTTGATATTTGGTGTAAGGGATAACCATTTCATCGCCAACGCGGTCAACGTTTTCGAGAACTGTATAGCCTAAATCGGGTTCGGGCATACTTTCAACAACAGTTTGACCACCACCACAAGACCACAGAAGTAGCGTGAAGGGGGCAAATAAATAGAATAATTTAGTTTTCATATAGGTGTTTGTGTTTGTAATATTTTTCGTCTCCTAAAGATAGAGAACACAGGTTAAATATAAAGGTTCGGTGCAGATGTTACACCAAGCGACAACTTGCAGCCTCTTCTAGTTTTTCTGGTGTTTGTACAGGATAGCTCCCTGTCAAACAACCAAAACAGAAGTTTTCACCGTGCAGCGCTGCTTTTAGGTTCTCAATGGAGAGAAATTCTAATGAGTCGGCTTCAATCCACTCGCAAAGTTCGTCGTTGGTCATGTGGTTGGCAACTAATTCATCTTTGTTTGGCGTATCGATACCGAGAAAGCATGGCCATTTAACAGGTGGACTGGCAACACGGAAATGCACTTGAGTAGCGCCTGCTTCACGTAAAATACGCACCAGTCGTCGACTCGTTGTGCCACGCACTATGCTGTCATCAATCACGACAACTCGTTTGTTTTCTAAAATCGGTTTTAAGGCATTGAGCTTTACACTAACAGCTTTTTCACGCAAATCTTGTGATGGCTTAATGAAAGTGCGGCCAATGTATTTGTTTTTGATTAGCCCCATGCCATAAGGAATGCCTGACGCTTCGCTGAAGCCAATTGATGCCGGCAAGCCACTATCTGGCACGCCAATAACAACATCTGCTTCTACTTTGTTTTGCTCCCACAGCAGTTGGCCACTTTTGTGGCGCACCTTGTACACATCAATTCCATCCATCGTGGTATCTGGTCGAGCAAAATAGATGTACTCAAATGAGCAGGGTAATTTTTTATTTTTTGCAAAATGCACGCTTTCAAGACCATCTTTAGAAATAACGACCATTTCGCCGGCGTCAACATCTCTAAGGTATTCTGCACCAACTGCATCGAGGCCACAAGATTCACTACTTAAAATGTATTTGCCTTCTGTGGTTTTTCCGATACAAAGGGGACGAATACCGTCTGGATCACGAAGCCCAATTAACTTGTCGCCAGTAATGACCACCAAAGCATATCCACCCTTAATCTGCTGAATTGCATCGAGTAATGCTTCTTCTAAATGTCTTTCATTGCTCCGAGTGAGTAAGTGTAAAATCACTTCAGAATCAATATTTGTTTGAAAGATGGAGCCCAAGTCTTGCAATTTGGCTTTGAGTAACCTCGCATTGCTCAGGTTTCCATTGTGCGCAAGCGCAATTTGCCCATATTTTGAAGAGATCTCTAATGGTTGTGCATTTTCAACATTACTGCTGCCAAAGGTGGAGTAGCGGACGTGACCAATGGAAGAGAATCCATTTATAGTCATCATTTTTACCTCATCAAAGGCGTCGCTTACAACGCCCATACCTTTCTTTGATACAATTCTGCCATCGGGTAGAGTAATACTTATGCCGCTACTTTCTTGGCCACGATGTTGTAGCGCATACAACCCGTAATATACGAATGCAAATACATTGGTAACTTCAGGACTCCACACACCGAAGACGCCACATTCGTGATGGTGAATTTGATCGGTATCAAGGGCTTTTTCGATCAGTGGATTAATGCTGTTTCTTCTTTAGTTTGAATGGCAAATTTGACAGATAAAACGTTCATATCGTCTGCATGATAAAGGTAATTTGCGATTTTCTGTTTTTGATGTCTGTTTTTCAACAATTATGCAAGTCGTTGTAAAACTTCTTGATAAGCTTCTTCAACGTCGCCTAAATCTCTACGAAAACGGTCTTTGTCAAGCTTTTTGTTGGTTTCTTTATCCCAGAGTCTACATGTATCGGGGCTAATTTCGTCGGCCAACAAAATGTTTCCATCAGCATCTTTTCCAAACTCTATTTTAAAATCAACAAGTGTTAACCCCGCTTCATCAAAGGTCTGTTTTAAAAACTCATTAATTTTTTTGGTGAGCGAGTACATTTCTTCAAGCTCAGAATAATTACAAGCGCCAAGTGCAACTGCATGATCATCATTAATGAGTGGATCACCAAGTTCATCTTTTTTGTAACAGATATCTATAATTTGGTTTGGTGGAACCGTGCCCTCCTCAATATTGAGTCGCTTTGCCATAGAGCCAGCAATTACGTTTCTCACAACAAATTCAAGGGGCACAATATCAACCTTCTTACAAAGTTGCTCCCTGTCATTGAGTTGTTTAATGAAGTGAGTTGGTACACCAATTTCTTCTAATTTTTGAAATAAGATGGTGGTTACCTTGTTGTTCACCACACCTTTGTCTTGTACTGTGCCGCGCTTTTGAGCATTAAATGCGGTCGCGTCATCTTTGTAAACAATCACTACTTCATTTGGATTGTCTGTAGAAAAAACACGTTTTGCTTTACCCTCGTAGATGAAGTCTTTCTTCATATCTACAAATATACTTGCTGATCGAGTGTCGCTTTGGTTTGTCAATCAAATTTCCAGTATTTTTAACCTATGATTCGATCAGGCCTTTTGTTACTTTTTGTTTTATTGGTTTTCGGTTGTGAGCAAGATCAACATGCAGACAACATCGCAGATGAAGTCAGTATCTTTTTCAAAGACAATCACTTAGATAAACGAACGAGTTATTTGGATGTGTGGCATCAAAATGATTCGATTATAGGCAAAACAACATCAGAAAGCCTTGCCGAGCGGTTTACGACCTTTGTTGAAGACCGTCATCTTTCAAAACATGTGAGTATTGATGTAATTACACCGACCAAGGCATTTGTTAGAAACTCGGTTTCAAACTCCCGTAGTGTGCCAAAACATTCAGGCGAGTTATCTACTCAATATCTTATGGGTCAAGCGGTTTCAATTTTAAAAGAAGATGGAGATTGGTATTACATTCAAGGCCCTGACGATTACCTGTCGTGGATTGATGGAGGCGGTATCATTATGGAAGAAGAGGCAAGTGAGGAATGGCTGAATGCAAAGAAACAAACCGTTCAAATCAATGAATATTCGGCCAATACTGCAGGTGGCCAAGCAAGTATTGCTTCTGATTTGGTGTTCGGTAATATTCTAGGGAAACTAGATGAGAATACTTACGTGACACCAAGCGGCACAAGATTAAACATCACCAACCCCGTTGTTTTTGAAGAGAAGCCAGGTGATGCCATTGAAAACGTGATAACTAGAGCGTATTCGCTCATGGGCCGGCCTTATTTATGGGGCGGCACCTCTACAAAAGGAATTGATTGCAGCGGTTTTACAAGAACAGCCTTTATGAATGCAGGATACATGTTGGGGCGCGATGCATCTTTACAAGTAAAAGAAGGTGAAGCTGTTGATGAAAAAGATATTTCGGCTTGGCAACGCGGCGATTTGCTATTTTTCGGTACGGTGCGAGATGATGGCAGTCACCGCATTACACACGTGGGCATTCATACCGAAAATGGAGATATGATACATGCCAGTGAACGCGTACGTGTAGAAAGCGTGAACCCCGAAAGCTCCATTTATAATGAAGAACGCGCTAATACGTTACTTGAAGTAAGAAGAATTTTATAACTTAAACCCTTAAATAGAAATTAACACCACATGAAGTATTTACCTCTCATCCTATCCCTATTCATTATGATATCGTCTTGTAAAACAGACCAAACAAAAGACAAAAGTTCAAATATTGCTTATCAAGAATCTGACACTGAAGTTACTGGTGAAGCGCCGTACACAGAACAAGCAATTTGGAGTAACGATGCTGCCATTTATGAGGTAAACATTCGCCAGTTTAGTGAAAAAGGAACCTTTGATGCGGTAACCGAGCAGCTTGAAAGAATTAAAAATCTCGGTATCGAAATTATTTGGTTAATGCCCGTGCACCCAATATCAGTAGCCAAGCGGAAAGAAAAGCCAGAAGACTTAGGAAGCTATTATGCCGTTGGCGATTTTCGTGCTGTTAACTCTGAGTATGGGAACATGGAAGATATGGAGGAGTTGATTGCTCGCGCACATGAGCTTGATTTGAAAGTGATTTTAGATTGGGTGCCAAATCACACCGGTTGGGATCACCCTTGGATTACTGAGCACCCTGACTTTTACACACAGATTGATGGAGAGATAGTCGATCCGATAAACCCTAGCACTGGTGAGAGTTGGGGTTGGACAGATGTTGCCGATCTAAATTATGATAATGCTGACATGCGCCAAGCCATGATTGCCGACATGAAGTTTTGGGTGCAAGAAAAAGGCATTGATGGATTTAGATGTGACGTGGCACATGGCGTTCCCGTTGATTTTTGGGCAGAAGCTATACCCGAGTTGCGCGCAGTTGGAGGCGGACAAGAATTATTTATGCTTGCTGAAGCTGAAGTGCCAAAATTAGCCGGTTTGTTTAACATGAGTTATGCTTGGGGATTCCACCATATGCTGCATGAAGTGTTGAGAGGTGAGGCGCCATTAACCAAGATTGAAGAAGACATTACAAACTTTCACCAAAAATTTGGCCCAAATCACTACGGCATGATGTTTACAACAAATCATGATGAAAACTCTTGGAGTGGAACCGTGTTCGAGAGGTATGGCGACGCCCACGAAGCGATGGCCGTGCTTACGTTCACCATTGACGGCATGCCCCTTATTTACTCAGGGCAAGAGGCCGGCATGGATAAACAATTAGCCTTCTTTACCAAAGATGCGATTGATTGGAAAAATTATTCTCTTCAAGGGTTTTATGCGCAACTACTTCAACTCAAAAAAGATAACAAAGCGCTTTGGAATGGTGAATTTGGTGGTGACTTAGAGGTGATGCAAGCAAACGAAGACAGCTCCATTTACACATACCGAAGAAAAAAAGACAATAACGAAGTGCTCGTAGCCATCAACTTCTCCGATAAAGAGGCGGGCTTTGAATGGCCTTTTGAAAAAGATGGGAGCTGGAAACTTGAGATGGGAGAAATTCTGCCAGATGACGGTTCTACAATGCTCAAAAGTTATGGCTACGCAGTTTGGGTAAAAAATGAATAAGGTGGGTTCTCATTATCTTATATTGTGTTTTGCACTTCTGATGATTTCTTGTTCGCCATCAGTGCGGTTGCTGCAACAGTATGAGTTTGCCAACCAGTTGCAAGATGTTGGTCTTCAAATACCTCTTGAAAATAAAGAGGAAGATATATTGTTGCTTCAGAAATACGAGCAGCATCGAAAAGCAGAAAGATTAGCCAAAAAAGTTGAGGCGCATAACAGTGGCTTGCGCCAAGCATTCACTGATCAATATAGCGTTTCGCCAATTCATTTTGTTGAGGAGCAACGTGTGGACAAAGACAAACCATATTTAATCTTCAAAGAAATAACCCGGTCTGATGACAAACGAGACAAACAAGTTCTCGTTCTTCAAATTTGGGAAAAAAATGAGCTGATGTTGTCACAAGAAACAGATGGCATAGAAAGTTTCTCCAGAACAAATTATGCCGTGAAGCAACTGAACAGAAAAATAGAGCGATACGCAACAAAATCGAAATGATGTTCATGATAATGCATCACCGTTAATTTTGTGCCTCAAGAATTCTTGGTGAAGAACCCGTTTCGAAAAATTTTAGTCAACTATAAGCTTAAGGCACGCCGTACAAATTACATTTTG
>ENA-ORXM01003974-ORXM01003974.1-marine-metagenome-genome-assembly--contig:-NODE-3974-length-13689-cov-3.423303_pt1 | contig 13689 bp, 13 predicted proteins | sample MGYA00237867_ERZ511480 | MGnify/ENA primary metagenome ERZ511480 (study PRJEB26309, sample SAMN06266103) | marine metagenome | isolation source: Algal blade | place: United Kingdom:Sidmouth, United...
CCGACAATTGCCAATCCCAATCCGGTCCCAAGTGAAGCTGCCCTCTGCATCGTGAGTCGATGAAAAGAACAAATCATAAACTTGCAGGAATCACAACACCGCGCGCTCTGGGGCATCCGTCAACCGATATCCAGAACCCGATCCAGCAGCGCCTCGACCGCCATCTCGTCGCCCCCCACCTCGTCAGCCCCCACCTCGTCATCCCATGCCACCCCGACCGGCACAGGCCAGATCACCCCGCGCATACTCGGCGGCATCTTCACCATGTCCTTTTCGGTGGTCACGGTCGTCAGCCCCTGCTCGTCCGCCCGCGCGACCAGTCGATTGACCATCGACCCCGTATAATGGTGGTGGTCGGGAAAACCTTCGTAATCCACGACTTCCGCCCCGAGCCGCCTTACCGTATCGAAGAATTTCTCCGGCCTGCCGATCCCCGCGAAGGCGAAGACCCGCGCCCCCGCCAGCGATATGCCCGACTCGCGCGGCTCCAGCGCAGCGCGCAGCACCGGGCCGTCGAAGTCGGGGGCGGCCCCCTCCCCCATCATCACCACCGCATCGGCGCGCGCCAATCCCCGCGCCACCGGCTCGCGCAGCGGCCCCGCCGGAAAGACGCGACCGTTTCCGAACCCCGCTTGCGCATCCACCACCACGAAGGACAGGTCTTTCGCGAAGCCGGGGTTCTGGAACCCGTCATCCGTCACGATGGCCCCGGCCCCCGCCGCGACCGCCGCCCGTATCCCCGCCGCCCGATTCCGCGACACCCAGACCGGCGCATGGGCGGCCAGCAACAGCGGCTCGTCCCCGACCCGCTTCGCACGATCTTGCGCAAGATCGATCCGATGCGGCCCTTTCTCGGTGCCGCCATAGCCGCGCGTCACCGCATGGGCGGCCACGCCCCGCGCCGCGAGCCGTTGCAACAGGTCGATGACCACCGGCGTCTTGCCGGTCCCGCCCATGGTCAGGTTTCCGACGCAGATCACCGGCACCGGCGCGCGATAGGGCCGCGCAAGCGCCGCGCGCAAGCGCCCGCCCAGCCCGTAGAGCGCCCCCAGCGGCGAGAGCATCGCACCCATCGCCCCGCCCTGCTGCCAGAACTCGGGAGCCTTCATCGCATCGCTCCCGCCAGGAGAGGTCGCAGCGCCGCCATGGTCTTCGCCAGCGGTACCGGGTCCGGCTCCCCCGCCCTCCTTGCCGTCTTCGCCATCGCCGCACCCGACGACCCCATCGCTTCGCGCAACGCACCCACCAGATCGCTTCGAGACGGCAGCAGGCGCACGGCCCCCGCCGCCTCCAGCCGCGCATAAGTATCGGCGAAACTCGGCACGTCGTCGCCGGACAGGATCGCGCAGCCATGGGGCGCGGCCTCCAGCGGATTATGCCCGCCAACCCCGTCCCACCCGCCACCGATCAACGCCACCGGGGCCAGCGCATACCAGAGCGACAACTCCCCCAGCGTATCCGCGACATAGACGTCCCCGCCCGGCAAACCTCCCCCCGAGCGCCGCGTCACCGACAAACCCCGTGCCTCGGCCAGTGCCGCAATCTCCGCTCCCCGCTCCGGGTGCCGGGGCGCGACGATCGTCAGCAAGCCATCCACGTTCAGCGCCCGATGCGCGTCCAGCGCCGCCGCCTCATCCCCCGGATGCGTACTCGCCGCCAGCCAGACGGGCCGCGCCCCGACCGCATCGCGCATCGCCGCCAATGCCACCCCGTCGACCGGATCGGGCGCGCGCGAGGCTTTCAGATCGCCCGTCACGATCGTCGTCACCGGATCGGCCCCGAGCCGCAGCAACCGCTCGCGCACCACCTCCGTCTGCACCAGCCGTAGCGCAAACGCCCCCAGCAATGCCGCCGCGCTCCCCTTCGCAAAACCCCAGTTCCGCGCGGACCCCGCCGACATCCGCGCGTTCACCAGCGCCATCGGCACTCCCCGCGCTGCCGTGGCGCGCACCAGATTCGGCCACAGCTCCGATTCCATCCACAGCGCCGCATCGGGCCGCCACGCCTCCAGAAACCCGGCCACCGCCCCCGGCGTATCCACCGGCGCGAAACGGTGCAGCACATCCGGCACCCGCTCCGCCAGCAGGCGCGCCGACGTCACCGTACCGGTCGTCAGCAGGCACCGGGCGCCGCCCTCTTCGATCTCCGCGATCACGGGCAGGGAAGACAGCGCCTCGCCCACACTCGCCGCATGGACCCAGACCAACCCGCCCTCGGGGCGCACGGCCTGCGCGCGCCCCAGCCGCTCGTCCAGCCGGTCCGCCACTTCCTTGCCGCGCGCCGCCCGTCGCCGCAGATGGATCGCAACCAACGGCGCAGCCGCCCCCGCCGCCCCCCGGTACAGAGCCAATGGTACCGTCATGCCGGGCCCACCGGCACACGCTCCATCCGCTCGTCGGCCAGCCGTGTCACCGCGTTCAACCCCGCCTCGATGGCCCGCCGATGTGCCTCCACCGCCATCTCGCCGTCACCTTCGGGAAAGATCGGATCGCCCACGACATACACCCCCCGGTCGAACGGCCATGGCAGCATGAAGCGATCCCAGCTCCTCAGCACCCGCGCCCGCCGCGTCGCCCAGGCAAAGGGCACCACCGGCACGCCCGTCCACGCCGACAGCGCCGCCACCCCGGACTGCGCCTGCATCCTCGGCCCCCTCGGGCCATCGGGCGTAATCCCGATCAGGTCGCCTGCCTCCAGCCGCTCCACCCCCGAGCGCGCGACCGCATTGCCGCCCTTGCCCTTCGCCTTGCGCACGTTCCGCGTCGAGCCACGCAGGGCCAGCCCGCCGAAGCGCGCGATGATCCGCGCGATCAGTTCGCCGTCTCGGTTGTTGGAGATCATCACGTGCAGCGGTTGCACGGATTCCGCCATCACCGGCGCCATCATCATCAGCCGCCCGTGCCAGAAGGCCGCGACGATGGGGCTGCGGCTGGCGAGAACATCGTCCACGATCTCCCGCCCGACCCATTCCCAGCGCACGGTGCGGAATACGAATCGGATATAGGCTGCCCCCAGCCACGGCCCCACGGCCCCGGCGATCCGCCAGCCAAGGGTGTCGAACGTCTTCACCGACGCGCGATCATGCCGGTTCGGCGCTCTCTTCGGTCGTCTCGTCGGTCAGGCGGTGCAGATGGGCGATGAAGTAGCGCATCTCGGCATTGTCCACCGTGCGATGCGCGGCGTTCTTCCATGCCGCGTAGGCACTCGCATAATCGGGAAAGAGACCGACGACATCGACCGTCGAGAAATCCTTGAAATCGGTCTTCTGCGTGTCGATCAGTTCGCCGCCATAGACGAGGTGCATTTTGACGGGCATGAGCGCGCTCCTTGCGGGGGTAAAGGTCGGCGCGCACCATAGTCATACGGATGACCGAGGGAAAGCGGCTTACGCGATCAGGCCGCCGGGCGTCGCCACGCCGTCGAGGCGCTGATCGGTCGGCTCGATGGGCACCGCCTCCATCTCCTGCTCGGCATAGGCATAGCCGAAGGCCCGCGCCCGTCCCCGCGCGCGCAGGCCCTCCAGCGTACGGTCGTAGAACCCGCCCCCATAGCCCAGCCGCCAGAGCGCCCGGTCGAAGGCCAGCATCGGCGCGATCAGCAGGGTCGGCGTCACCTCCGGCATCTCGACGGGAATTTCCGCCCCGAAGGCCCCGGTCTCCATCCGCGCCCCCGGAACCCATGCCCGAAAGGCCAGCGGCTGCGCCTCGCCCACGATGACGGGCACGCAGAGGCGGATGCCCCGTCCATGCAGCGCCTCCATGAGCGGGGTCGGATCGAGTTCGCTGAAGATCGGGCGATAGGCCGAGACGACGTCATCCGCCGAGACCGGCACGGCGTCCAGAAACACCGCCATGGCATCGCGCGCGGCATCGGGCCGTGCAGCCTTCGCCGCTTTCCGGCGAGCCTTTGCCGCCTTGCGCGCAGCGTCTTTTTCTTCTGAAAGGGTCATAAGTGGCGGAGCCGTTGCAGCCGTTGGAACACGAGATCCCCGTTAGCCTGGTAAACCAGGTGGGCACCGCATATCCCGGACCACGGTCCGGGGCAGGGGCAGCTCCCGCAGAGATATTTATGGCTGATGGGTTCTGTTTCCTGACGTAAAGAACAGCACCCGCCGCCGATCAATATAGCGCCTCGCGCTTAAATTTGCGAGTCTTGGGTAGCCGGTCGGTTTGATGAACCGAATTTCGCACTGCACCCGTCCGCTATGAGCGCATCACTGCCGTAAATGTCGTTGATAGTAACCACCGTAAGCGCTTCGCGCGCCCCTACCCTGCGGGCACAGCCCCAACCCTCCCCGCAAGCGGGGAGGGCTTTGTATCGTCTTGGCTTTTCAGATTTCGCATCCCTCCTCGCTTGCGGGGAGGGACCGAGGGTGGGGGCGCGCGAAGCGCGCAAACAATGGCAGCAATCGGCCAAAAGCCGACCGCCGTTCTTGCAATGCAGCATCGAACTCCAGAAGACTCCGCTAAAAGCCCTACGTCAGCGCCCCGATGATCATCGCGAGAATCGCCCCGATGCTCAGGTGAATCCGTAGCCGTCGGAACCACGGCGGCAAATCCGCCCCCATGTCCCATGCCAAGGCCGCCACGAATCCTCCCGCCAGCAGCCAGAACGCCCCCGGCCCCAGCAGCATGATCGCGCCCCATCCGGCCAGCGAGATCAGGATCGACACGACCATCGACACCCCCGCCTCCGGCTCGGTCAGGCACCGCCCCCACATGATCCCGCCCAGAAACGACAGGATCACCGCCCCGTAGGCCAGCAGCCACAACCGCGCGAGCGGGGCCGGGAGATACCCCGTCACCAGCGGGTCGAGCGCCAGCACCACGAAGGGGATCAGCCCGGCATAGCCGAGGGCTTGCGCGGTCCGTACCGTATTCATGCCGTCATCCCTCGGCCGCCGTACCGCCGCGCATCCTGCGCATGGCCCACAGGATGATCGGAAGCGCGATCAGGATCACCGCGACCCATGTGGTGATCGGCGCAATCCACCATTCCTGCCCCTTGCCGTCGCGGTCGAAGAACGGGCTGTAGAAGATCGCGAAATCGCCGTCCGAGAGCAGCAGCGACTGCCGCATCTTCTCCTCGGCGGTCGTCCCCAGCACCACGGCCAGCACGGCGGGGGCCAGCGGATAATCCAGCACCCGCAGGAAATACGCCCCGAAGCCGAACAGCACCATCAGCCACACGTCGTTCATATTGTCATAGGCGGCATAGGTGCCCACGATCGACAGCACGAAGATCACCGGCGCAAGGATCGTGAACGGCATCCGCAGCACCGCGAGGAACAGCGGGATGAACGCCAGATTCACGATAACGGCCACGAGGTTCGAGACGTAGAACGACCCGATCAGCGGCCAGACGAATTCGGGCCGGTCCTCGAACAGGCGCGGTCCCGGCTCCAGCCCCCAGATCACCATCCCGGCCAGCAGCACGGCGGTCGTGGGCGAGCCGGGGATCCCCAACGTCATCATCGGCAGCATCGCGCCCGTGGACGCCGAGTTGTTCGCCGCCTCCGGCGCGGCCACCCCGTCCGGGTTGCCTTCGCCATAGCTGCGCGGATTGCGCGACGTCATCTTGGCGACCCCATAGGACATCAACGAACCGGGGGTAGCCCCGGCGGCAGGCAGGATGCCGACGAAGAAGCCGAGCAGCGACCCGATGGTCGTGCCCTTCCAGCAATCCTTCATCCCCACGATACCCGCCATGATCCGCTTGAAGCTGATCTTCGTCTCGGCCATCGTGACCTTGTAGCGGCTGGCATTGATCGTCCACAGCATCTCCCCGATGCCATAGACGCCGATGGCCAGTACGAGGAACTGGATACCCCGGCTGAACCACGCGACCGAATCGAAGAACGGCACCGCCTCGGGATCGCCCCCGACCATCCCCAGCACCGCCGCCTGTTCCCGCTCGTTCAGGAAGATGAGGCGCGGTTCTCCCGAGATCGTGTCGAAGCCGACCGTGGCCAGCAACAGGCCGAAGAAGATCGAGAACATCGTCTTGGGGATGTCGTCCCCGCCCAGGCCCACGAAGGTGGCGAAAGCCAGCAGCATCAGCGCGAAGATCTCGGGATTTCCGAAATCCAGCGCGACGGAGGAGAGCAGCGGCGCGAAACCCGTGAAGAACAGGGTCGCGACGGTACCACCGATGAAGGAGGCGATGGCGGCGGTCACGAGCGCCCGGTCCGCATTGCCCTTCAGGGCCATGGGCCGCCCGTCGAAGGTGGTCGCCACCGCCGTCGAGGCCCCCGGTATCCCGAGCGTGATCGAGGAGATCGCGCCCCCGTACATCGCGCCGTAATAGATCGCCGCAAGAAAGATCATGGGGGCGGCGGGGTCGCTCGTCGCCTCGTTGATGACGAAGGTGAAGGGCAGCAGGATCGCCACCCCGTTCACCGACCCCAGCCCCGGCAAGGCCCCGACGAACAGCCCGACCACCACGCCGATGACCGCGAGCGCCAGATTATGCGGCTGCACGGCAATCCACAGCCCGTCCATGAGTGCGGGAAGGATATCCATTACGCGACTCCCTGCCGTCTGGCCGATCGCGCCACGAGGGTCAGGATCGCCCCCGATACCACGAAGCACAGGACGATCGTCACGAACGACTGGTCGCGGAAGAAACTACCCGCAGGCGTATAGATCGCATCCTCGATCCAGCGCAGCCCCTTGGGTTGCACCTTCGTCATGACGATATCGAAGAAGAGGTAGAGCCAGAACGGCACCACGAGGCTCGTCACCACCGACAATCCCACCGGATGCCTGCCCAGGATGAGCATGTAGTACAGCATGAAGACGGCGATGGCGGCATACATGCTGATGATGTCGATCAGGATCAGAAACCCGATCAACCCACCGCCGACCATCAGCAGCATCTTCTTCGCATAGCCGTCCATGAACGGCTCGACGGATTGCGATGGTGGCGAGGTGCGGCGGATGGCGTTGATGATGATCCAGATACAGGACACAAGCATCCCCAGCGCCAGATAGAAGGGAAAGAAGCCCTTTCCCGGACCGGACCCGTCGATGTTGATCCCGGTATTGGCCCAGCGGACGTATTCCGTGTCCCATTCCGGCCCCTCGCCCGCCTTCCACATCAGGTAGACGGAGAGCAGCCCGAGGATGATGGCGGTAACGAATTCAGCGCGGCGCATTTCGGGCCTCGTTGTGACAAGGGGAGCCTGTATCCCGGACCTGATATCACAGGCACCAGGTTGGAAATCTCGCCTCCCCGGATGCGGCGCGGGACGTCGTCCTGCGCTCCTGATCCGGGGCCTTGACGGGTTTGGTCGAACGGCAGGGTGGCGGTCCTGCCCCGCATCGAATACGGGACAGGATTTTCGTGGCAGCGCGGGCGCTTACTTGATCGCGCCGGATGCCTTGAGGATCGTCTCGTGATTGGCGATCTGGTCTGCCCAGTAATCCGCAAGATCGAGCTGGGACATGAAGTTGCCCATCAGCGATTTCTTGGATTTGTATTCCTGCCACTCGTCACTCTTGTAGACGCTGCGGAAAAGCTGGGTGTAGTAGGCCGCCGCTTCCGCCGACATGCCGGGAGCGCCGACGACGGAACGCTGCATGAAATAGGCGAAGTCCTCGCCGTCGCTCACCTCGTTCAGCGTCGGCGTATCGGGGAACATCGGCAGGCGCTCGTTCGTGAAGGCCACGATCGGCACCACGTCGCCGGATTCATAGAAGCCGAGTGCTTCGGAGGGGTTGTTGACCGAGGACTGGATCTGCTTGCCCGCGAGATCCTTCGCCACCGCACCACCGCCCTTGTAGGGAATGTACTTGATATCGAGGCCATAGGCTTCGTTCAGGTGATCGGTGATGATGTTGTCTTCGGAGTTCTTGCCCGTGCCACCCATGACCCATTTATTGCCACGGTCCTTCACGGCCGCGAGAAACTCGTCGAAGGTGCTGATCCCCTCGTCCTTGTGGACCCAGAGAACGAAGGTGTCCTCGGCCATGCGGGCGACGGGCGCGAAGGCCATGTTGTCGACCTTCAGGCCCGGCTGGCGCAGGGGCGTGGTGTAGAAGGAGTTCAGCGTCACCATGATCGTGTGGTCGGGGTCGGTGACGCCGTTCATGTAGGTCAGGGCTTCGGCACCGGAACCGCCCGACTTGTTCGTCGGCACGAGCGGTTGTCCCGCCAGTTCGTTCTTCTCCACGATGGACTGCATCAGGCGCGCCATCTTGTCGGCACCACCGCCCTTGCCTGCCATGATGACGAAGTCGATGGGTTTCGAAGGCTCGAAAGCCGATACGGCGGTGGCGGTAAAGGCCATGCCGAGCGCGGCTGCGCTGAGCGTCAGTTTCTTGAGTAGATTCATCGTCGTTTCCTCCGGTTGTCGGCCCCATGCGGGGCATTGGGCGATATCGCTGTCCCGCGACTTCCCGCCATTCGTATCAGGGCTCCTCTGCGCCCTCACTGTCACGCAAGGCAGTACACTCCGCAACATCGTTTCTCCACACCGCGCGCGCGCATCAATGGACCAGCACCACGGGCATGGTCGCATGATCGACGACCATCTGGGTATTGCCACCGAACACCGTTTCGCGCTCGTGACTGTCACCATAGGCTCCCATGACGAGCGTATCGGCACCCGCAGATTTCGCCTGTTCCAGCAGGTCGCTGCCCACGGTTCCCCGCACCGCGAACCGCACCAACCGCGAGTCGATCCCGCGCAGGGAAAGGTTGGCGATCAGGTCTTCCGCCGTCGCGCCATGAACCTCCTCACCCGCCGTCAGGACGGTGACGTGCTTCGCCGCCTCGATCAGCGGCATGGAGAGCGCGACCGCCCGGCTCGCTTCGACCGACCCGTTCCAGCCGATCGCGATTCGCTCGCCCAGCGTCTCCGGTTTTCCCTCGCGCGGCGGGCACATCAGGACGGGCCGACCGCTCGCGAACAGCGCCGAGCGCAAGGTGTTCGCCCCCAGATTGCGGTCCCGATCCGGCTTGGGAACCATGATGATATCCGCGAGCCGCCCGTAATGTTTCAGCACGTCGATCTGCCGACCGGCGGCCTCCTGCCACGATGCAGTCGCCCCGCCCGACCCTGCCGCGCCTTCGGTCAGCCCCATCTCTGCGATCAGATCCCGGAACTCCGTCCGGAGCGTCCGCTCCTCCTCATCCGCAAGTTTCGACGCCGAGGCGGCAATCTGCTCGCGCATGAAGCCCGGCACCGGCACCCCATAGGGGATCAGATGTTCGGGACGCGGACGGCAATGCAGCACCGTCACATGCGCCCCGAACCGCTTGGCCAGCACGGCGGCATGGGCAAGGACGTTGTTGCCCTTGTTGTCGCCGCGTACCGGCAAGGTGATCGTGCGGATGGTCATGGCCGTCTCTCCGCCTCCCGCTCCGGCCCGGCGCAGGAGCCTGTCGAAACTGGGCAGGATGGATGGCGGCCCCGGCACGAGGCCGGGGCAGGAGCGCCGTGGCGACAGCGGCACTCCGTCCCGGACATCAGAACAGGCCCTGCACGTTGCCGTCGTCGTCGAGCATGATGCTCTCCGCCGACGGAACGCGCGGCAGGCCGGGCATCGTCATGATCTCCCCGCAGATCGCCACGACGAAGCCCGCTCCCGCCGACAGCCGAACCTCGCGCACCGGAATGTCGAAGCCCGTCGGCGCACCGCGCTGGGTCGGGTCGGTCGAGAAGCTGTACTGCGTCTTGGCCATGCAGACCGGCAGCTTGCCGTAACCCTGCTCTTCCCACTGCTTCAGCTGGTCGCGGATCTTCTTGTCCATCACCACCGAATCGGCACGATAGATGCCCGTCGCGATCGCCTCGATCTTCTCGGCGAGTCCCATGTCGTCAGGATAGAGAGGCTTGTACGCCGCCTTGCCCGCATCGATGATCTCCACGACCTTGTTGGCCAGATCGACCGTGCCCTCGCCGCCCTTCGCCCAATGCATACACAGCACCGCTTCGGTGCCCTTGGACGCGACGAAATCCTTCACCGCCTGCACTTCGGCATCGGTATCGCCCGCGAAATGATTGATCGCCACGACGACCGGCACACCGAACTTGCCCAGATTCTCGATGTGACGCCCGAGATTCGCACAGCCACTGTCGACCGCCGCCACGTTCTCCGCGCCCAGATCGCCCTTGGCGACCCCGCCGTTCATCTTCATCGCGCGGATCGTGGCGACGAGGACGACGGCTTTCGGTTTCAGGCCCGCCTTGCGGCACTTGATGTTGAGGAATTTCTCGGCCCCGAGATCGGCCCCGAAACCCGCTTCCGTCACCACGTAATCGCACAGCTTCAGCGCCGTCTTCGTCGCGACGACCGAGTTGCAGCCATGGGCGATGTTGGCGAACGGGCCGCCATGGACGAAGGCGGGGTTGTTCTCCAGCGTCTGGACGAGGTTGGGCTGCATCGCATCCTTCAGCAGCACGGTCATCGCACCGTCCGCCTTGATGTCGCGGCAGTAGACCGGGGTGCGGTCGCGGCGATAGGCGACGATCATGTCGCCGAGGCGCTTCTGCAGATCGTCGAGATCGTTTGCCAGACACAGGATCGCCATGACCTCCGAGGCCACCGTGATGTCGAACCCCGTCTCGCGCGGAAAGCCGTTGGCGACCCCGCCGAGCGACGCCGTGATCTGGCGCAGCGCCCGGTCGTTCATGTCCAGCACCCGCCGCCAGACCACCCGGCGCACGTCGATCTCCTGCTCGTTGCCCCAGTAGACATGGTTGTCGAGCATCGCGGAGCACAGGTTATGCGCCGAGGTGATGGCGTGGAAATCACCCGTGAAGTGAAGGTTCATCTCCTCCATCGGCACGACCTGCGCATGGCCCCCACCCGCCGCGCCGCCCTTCATGCCGAAATTCGGCCCGAGCGACGCCTCGCGGATGCAGACCATCGCCTTCTTGCCGATCTTGTTCAGCCCGTCACCGAGGCCCACGGTCGTCGTGGTCTTGCCTTCGCCCGCCGGCGTCGGGTTGATCGCCGTGACGAGGATCAGATTGCCATCGGCATCCCCGGCCTTCGACTTGATGAACTCGGCGGAGACCTTGGCCTTGTCGTGGCCATAGGGCAGCAGGTCGTCGGACCCGATGCCGATCTTCGCGCCGATTTCCTGAATCGGTTTCTTGTTGGCCTTGCGGGCGATTTCGATATCCGACATCTCAAGCTTCCCCTGTCACGCCACGGTCGGGCGCGTAATTGATTTTCAAGTTCCCAGTCGGGTGCCTTTTTCGACCCCCGCCGCACTCGCCCAGTCGGTCGCAGGCTGTTTGCCTGCGCCCTTGGGTCGCACCCTTTTCAACAGGATACGCCCGCCGACGCACTGAACGGCAACGCCGTCTTCTGTCACGGAAACGACCTTGCCCGAAACACCGTCGCCCGGAACACGTACGCAGTCGAAGACCCCGACCTCTTCGCCCTCCACCGTCGTCCACGCGCCGGGGGCCGGGTTGGTTCCCCGGATCAGATCGTAGACCTGCATCACCGGCTTGTTCCAGTCGATCCGGGCATGGTTCTTCGTACAGCGCCGCTCATAGGTAGCGTCCGCTTCATCAGGGACGATACGCGGCGGGTCGCCGGCGCGGAAGGCGTCCACCACCTGCGGCACCGAGTCGATGGCCGCCGGATAGATCTTCTTGAAATAGAGATCGATGACGGTGTCGTCCGGCCCGATCGGGCACTCCCACTGCATCAGGCTATCGCCCTCATCCAGCCCGTCGCTCGGATAGAACCACGAAAAACCGGACTTCTCCGCCCCCATGATGATCGGCCAGTTCACTGCGCTCGGCCCCCGGTGCAGCGGCAGCAACGACGGATGAAAACAGATCGACCCTTGTTTCGGCGTATTCCGCGCCGCCTCCGGCACGAAGACATTGACGAAGGCCATGACCATCAGGTCAGCCTCATGCGAGGCCAGCGTCGCGAGCGTCTCGGCTTCGTCGAAATTGGCGGGCTGATGCACCGCAATCCCCTGCTCCTCCGCAAACACCTTGATCGGATCGGCAGGCTTGCCCTCGCGATCCGGCTCGCAATACACCGCGACCACCTCGTCGCCATCGTTCTCCAGTATCTTCGCCAGCGCATCCTTGCCGAATGCCTGCTGTCCCATGACGATGATCTTCATCCGAAATCTCCCGGTTTCAGCCCGCTGAACGATATGCCCTCGTAGATGTCGTCCGCGCTCAGGGTCGCCCGACCGTCGCAGACCGTAATCGCGTCCCCCCGGAACAGGATGTCCGGCTTCCACCCTTTCTCCCGCGCGAAGACCTCGACCTGCGGCACATCCTGCGCGACGAGGATGTAATGGCCAAGGGTCGGAATCGTCCGGTAGTGTTCGAACTTGCCGCGTCGGTCGTTTTCCTCCGTAGACGGCGACAGCACCTCGACGATCACGCAGGGGCGTTCGCGAAAGAGGCGATCACGGTCGCTCTCGTCGCAACCTACGAAGACGTCGGGATAGTACCGCGCCTCCCCCAAATCGGTCGGGATACGAAGCTTCATGTCTGCCTGGAAAACCTGACATGGCGGCTTCATCGCTCCACGCAGGCGATAGAAGACGTTTCCGGCAATCAGGTTATGCCGATCCGTGCCACCCGTCATCGCATAGATGACACCGTTCACGAACTCGCACCGCTCGCCCATGGCCTGCTCCCGCGCGAGGTATTCCTCGACGGTGAAATAACCCGGATTGCGGAGCGCCCGTCCCATCTCTACTCCGCCGCTTCTTTCCGAACGTCACCAACCGCCCCCGTCTCGGCGATCCGCGCGACATCCGCCTCGGAATACCCCAGCACCGAGCGCAGGATTTCCTCCGTATGCTCGCCAAGCAGCGGCGAACGCTCCACTTCCACCGGGCTGTCCGACAGTTTGACGGGGCACCCGACCGAAATATAGCGCCCCCGCTCCGGGTGGTCGCATTCGACGATGGTGCCGGTGGCGCGCAGGCCCTCGTCCTCGGCGATTTCCTTCATCGACAGGATCGGGCCGACGGGGATATTGAGCGGATTGCAGATATCCATGACCTCGAACTTGGTCTTGGTCATCGTCCATTCCTCGATCCGCGCGAAGATGGCGTCCAGCTTGTCGAGCCGTTCGGGCGGAGTGGCATAGCCCTCGGCCGTTTTCCAGTCCGGCTCGCCGATCACGTCGCACACGTTCTTCCACACCGCCGCCTGCGTGATGAAATAGGTATAGGCGTTCGGGTCCGTCTCCCATCCCTTGCATTTCAGGATGCGCCCCGGCTGACCGCCCCCCGAATCGTTGCCCGCACGCGGGGTCGCCTCGCCGAAGGGGATGCCCGCGCCGTATTGAGAATATTCCTTGAGCGGGCCTTTCTCCAGCCGCTGCTGATCGCGCAGCTTCACGCGGGCCAGATTCAGCACGCCGTCCTGCATGGCGGCGAGCACCTTCTGCCCCTTGCCGGTCTTCTCGCGCTGGAACAGTGCCGTGACGATGCCCAGCGCGCGGTGCAGCCCCGTGCCGCTGTCCCCGATCTGCGCCCCCGTCACCAGCGGCGGGCCGTCGAGAAAGCCGGTGGTCGAGGCCGACCCGCCCGCGCATTGGGCGACGTTCTCGTAGACCTTGCAATCCTCGTATTTCCCCGGCCCGAATCCCTTGACCGAGGCCATGATCATGCGCGGGTTGATCTTCTGGATCGCGTCCCACCCGAATCCCATGCGGTCGAGCGCGCCGGGGGCGAAATTCTCGACCA
>ENA-ORXM01003975-ORXM01003975.1-marine-metagenome-genome-assembly--contig:-NODE-3975-length-13688-cov-4.065021_pt1 | contig 13688 bp, 10 predicted proteins | sample MGYA00237867_ERZ511480 | MGnify/ENA primary metagenome ERZ511480 (study PRJEB26309, sample SAMN06266103) | marine metagenome | isolation source: Algal blade | place: United Kingdom:Sidmouth, United...
TTTTCTCTTCTCCTTTTCCTCTTTTCCAAGGTGGATTTCCTAAAATAAATGAAAATTCTTTTTTCTTTAAAACGGCAAAAGCATGGGCTGTTTCCAATGCGGGAATAATGCCTTCAATTTGCGAAAGTTCAAATCCTGACTTTAAAGCTTCTGTATCTGTAGCGCTAAATACTTCTGCTCTTTTAGATTTTATGAGGTGCGCATGTAATGGACCAATACCAGGGTAATCTAATCCAGCTGAAATAGAGTAGGGCTCAATAATTTGCCCTTCTTCATCTTGCATAAGCATAGTCATACTCCCATGAATCACACCTTCCGTACCTAAAATACTTGTAGCCGCAGAATGTCCCGAATCAATACCTTTTCCAGCCGCTTCTACTAAAATGAGATTACACTTTGCTTCATCCATAAAATGAAAGATCGCACCAGCCGCATTAGAGCCCCCACCCACACATGCGATAATATGATCAGGATAGGATTGTCCTGTTTGGTCAATAAGTTGGTATCTTATTTCTTGAGAAATGACCGATTGAAATTTAGCAACCATGTCAGGATAAGGATGAGGTCCCACCACTGATCCAATGATGTAATGCGTGTCAATGGGATTGTCAATCCAATCTCTAATAGCTTCGTTTGTGGCATCCTTTAATGTTTTGCTGCCACTCAAGGCCGGTCGTACCTCAGCTCCAAGCATGCGCATGCGCGCTACATTAGGTGCTTGTCTTTCAATATCTATTTTGCCCATATATACCACACACGGTATACCCATTAATGCGCAAACGGTAGCTGTGGCCACACCATGTTGACCCGCTCCTGTTTCAGCGATGATTCTGGTTTTACCTAACCTTTGAGCCAATAGAATCTGTCCAATAGTATTGTTGATTTTATGTGCCCCAGTATGACAGAGATCTTCTCGCTTTAAATAAATTTGAGTATTATATTTTTCTGATAGCCGTTTTGCATAGTAGAGTGGTGTAGGTCTCCCTACATAATCTTTTAGTAATGCGCGAAAATCATTTTGAAACACTTCATCATCAATGATTTTGATATATTGTTTTTGAAGTTTTGAAATATTAGCGTTTAACATTTCAGGAATAAAAGCACCGCCAAAAGATCCGTAGAATCCATCTTTGTCAACTGTGTAATTTAATTTAGTCATGCTTTATGTCTTTTAAAAATTGTTTTATCATCTCTATGTTTTTAAGCCCAGGGGCATCTTCAAATTTTGAATTAATATCAATGCCTTTAAATTGTGGATGATCAATATCATTAATCATTTTAAAATCTTGTGGACCAATACCGCCTGCAATGAGAAATCCAACGTTATCAGTATAAGCATCAAGTATCTTCCAGTCAAATTTTTTGCCACTCCCACCATAAAGTGGCGTTTTGGTGTCGAATAAAAAATAATCACAAAAGTTATATTCCTTAGTTTTTTGTAAATCTGTTTCTGTTTCAATAGAAAAGACCATTATAATCCTGTGCTTTTCCTTTAAGGTTTGACAGTATGATGGAGATTCGTTGCCATGTAATTGAATGTAATCTAGATCGTGAAGCTTTGCCATTTTTAAAACCTTTTCAAGAGTCTCATTAACAAAAACACCGACGCGTTGTTTTTGAGTTAAAATATCGTCAATTAATTTTTCGCCTACAAATCGCTTGCTATGTGGATAAAAATTTAATCCAATCATATCTATTTCTAATTCAGAAACAGCGGAATAGTTGGTTTGGGTTTTAATGCCACAGACTTTAACAATCATATCATTAAAGTTTTACATTCTGAGATAAAGTCTTGGCAAGATTTTCCAGGGTCTGCAGTTTTCATAAAAGTTTCGCCTATTAAAAAACCTTGAAAGCCCTTTTGATGCAAGTCGAGGATAGTAGAAGCTTGAGAAATGCCACTTTCTGATATCTTCATTACATCTTGGGGAAGCTGATCGTATATTTTTTTAGAGTATTTAAAGTCTACTTTAAATGCTTTTAAGTCTCTGTTGTTTATGCCCACGATATCGACATTTTCTGGTATTTTTGAAATCTCAGATTGATCATGTACTTCGTAAAGAACTTCTAAATTTAGAGCATGGGCTAGGTCGCAAAGCTTTTGACTTTCGTCTTTTGATAATACAGCGCCTATCAATAGAATCACGTCAGCGCCTATCGCTTTTGCCTCATGCAGTTGGTATGTATCTATAATAAAATCCTTTCTCAATATGGGGATATTGATATGGTCTCTTATTGATTGTAAATCACTATTGGTGCCACCAAAATATTTGGTATCTGTTAAAACAGAAACCGCAACAGCACCTGCCTTTTGATAATCGACGGCTACATTTATAGGAGATGTAGGCGACTTATTAATTAAACCTTTGGAGGGCGAACGGCGTTTATATTCAGCGATGATACCAGGTCCATTTTGATTTGCTAATTTGGTTTTAAGCGAATAAGTTTGTCTATCGTAATGAAGGGAATGCTGAAACTCCTCCAATGCTTTGTCAGATTTTGCTTGAGCAACTGATAAGCGTTTATCGATTATTATTTTTTCTAAAATATTCACTAGCTTAATTCTATAAGTTTTTCAAATGATTTTTTGGCCGCACCTGACTCAATTGACTCCTTGGCAATAGCACAGCATTCTTCAAGCGTTTTATTACTTTCAAAATTATTTATAGCTACTGCAGTATTGGCTATGACCACATTTTTTTGTGCTTCTGTTGAATTGTTGTCTAATATCAAAACTAATATGTTGGCGGCTTCTTGTATAGATTGCCCACCAAATAATTCACTTGGTTCATATTGAGGTAAATTAAAATGAGCAGGGGCTAAGATTTTTTCTGTATCTTTTTTTATAACCAATGCATCTCCTGTCATCGACAATTCGTCATAACCGTCTAGCGCGTGAATCACAGCATATTTTATGGATTCATCCTCAAAAAGGTATTGGTATAATCTTGCTAATTCTAAACTGAATACACCTACGGCTTGATGAGTAGGTCGGGCAGGATTCACCAAAGGGCCAAGCATGTTGAAAAAGGTTTTGACACCCAAAGCTCTTCTGATCGGTGCTACAAATTTCATAGCAGGATGAAAAAGTGGCGCATGAAAGAAACAAATATTCGATGCATCTAATTGTTTCTTTAATTTGTCTACATTATTTGAAAATTGGTAGCCTAAATGCTCCAATACATTAGACGATCCGCACAATGAAGACACACCATAATTTCCATGTTTGCTCACTTTATATCCTGCGCCTGCAACAACAAAAGAACTCGTCGTTGAAATATTAAAAGTGTTTTTACCGTCACCTCCAGTTCCACAAAGGTCTGTACTTTCTATGCCTTCTAAATCGACAGGAATACACAACTCCAGTAATGCTTCTTTAAATCCTCTCAATTCATCTACACTCACAGTCCGCATCATAAATACGCCAATAAAAACGGCCACTTGAGCATTGTTGTATTTACCTTCTGATATTTCTATCAATATTTTTTTTGATTGTGCTTTTGTAAGTTTTCTGTGTTCGAATAGTTGATTTAGAATATCTTTCATATTACAGATTTAAAAAGTTTTCAAGCATCAAATTACCACTAGGCGTCATAATTGATTCTGGATGAAATTGCACGCCATAAACAGGATACTGCTTGTGATGCAGTCCCATAATTTGTCCATCTTTATCAGTGCAGTTGATAACCAGTTCAACGGGAAGTTTTTCTTTTTTGGCTACCCATGAGTGATATCGACCTGCATTAAATGGGCTTTCTATATTTTTATAAATAGGGCAGTCTTCGATAACATGCATAGGTGTTTCTATACCATGATAAACATCATTAAGATTATCCAATTCACCACCAAGTGCCACTGCAATAGTTTGTAAGCCTAAGCAAACACCAAATATTTTCTTTTGTGTATAGTATGTTTTGATAATATTTAAAGTTTCGCCAGATTCTTCAGGGATTCCTGGCCCTGGAGAAACTATGATGTACTCATATTGATTACACTGATCGACTGTGATCTTATCATTCCGATAGACATCAATTTTTTGTTTTTGAATGCTTTCTACAGCTTGTACTAAATTGTAAGTAAATGAATCGTAGTTGTCTATAATGAGTATTCTCTTTTCTGTTTTCATGCTATAGGTTTTCAGCGTTTTTAATAGCCGCCTTCAGTGCAGCGAGTTTATTATTCACTTCTTGTAGCTCATTTTCTGCATTAGAATTTATAACTATTCCTGCACCTGCTTGATATTTTAAAGTTTTATCAATAGCTAAAAATGACCGTATTAATATTGCATGATTGATATCTCCATTTAAGCCTAGCATACCTATTGCACCACCATAGAAGCCTCTCTGTGAAGGTTCTAGCTTGTCGATAATCTCCATCGCTTTAAATTTGGGTGCACCCGAAAGTGTACCCGCAGGAAAGGTGTCTCCAAATACATTCAAAGAATTTTCTTTAGTACTTAGTGTACCTTCTACGACAGATGTCAAATGAATAACATGACTGAAGAATTGGATGTCTTTATACTTTTTGACTTCGACTTCTGTCGCATGTTTGCTTAAATCATTTCTAGCTAAATCTACAAGCATGACATGTTCCGCATTTTCTTTCGGATCAGATTTTAGTTCTTCTGCCTTGAGTAAGTCTTCTTGATAATGGCCTGTCCTTTTGAAGGTACCCGCAATAGGATGAATCTCTGCTTTTCCATTCTTGACGACTATTTGCGCTTCGGGCGAAGAACCGAAAATTCGATAATATCCATAATCAAAATAATATAAATAAGGACTCGGATTTACAGATCTTAAAGAACGATACACATTAAAAACATCTCCACTGTAAGCTTGTTCGAATCGCCTTGAAAGCACAACTTGAAAGATGTCTCCTCTCTTGAGGTGTTGCTTAGCAATTTGAATGTTTGATTTGAAAGTATCGCCAGACAAATTACTTGTCTCGTCTCCATTCAATTTGAATGTGAAAGTCTGATTGTCTTGATGATTTAAGATTTGATATATATTGTCAAGTTGACTTCTATCTCCTTCAGGGATATGCTCAGTAATTTCAATGGTTTCATAAAAATGATCAAAACTTATGATAAACCTATAGAAGTCGTACTTTATCCTAGGGATTCCGTCGCTTCGTTTTTCTTTCTTAAATTTTATTGTCTCAAAGTTTTGAACGGCTTCAAAGCATGTGAACCCAAATACGCCTGCATCTTCATTTCCTTTTGAAATATTTATACTGTCAAGAAAGTCCTGTTGATGAGTGATTAAATCTTGAGCTTCGATGTCAAAGGTCTTTTTATCTATTTGACTGTAGCGCGTAAAGCTATCGTTTTCTAAACTGATTCCTTCTAAGGGGTCAAAACATATATACGATCTACTGTTTTCCTTGCTTGAGTAATCAGAACTTTCCAATAGCAGAAGCTGTGGATATTTATGTCTCAACTTCAAAAAGCAACTCACAGGTGTATATAGATCCGAAAGAAACTTTTTGTTTTTGTGTGTGTAATTCATATCGTAAAAAATAAAAATGGCTTGCCGGGATGCCGACAAGCCATTTATTTATGTTGATAATAGTAATAGCTATTGCATTTCCCTTGTATCGAGGTCTTCAATAAGCCACCAACCATTATTGTTTAAAATCAAATTCATAAAGTAAATATATAGTATTTAAGAATTAAATGCAGAATCCTTAGTTCTTTTTCTTCTTAAAAGGATTCCAACCCTTCAATTTCTCTTTTAAAGAATCAATTTCCACTTGCTCTCCTACAACATCACCTACTTTATCTCCCAAGACATTTCCAATAGTGTCTATAACGGTTTTAGAAACTGTAGAATCTAATTTTTCTTTCATTTGTTCTTTAAGTTTGTCTTTCATTGCATCCGTTTGTTTGTCCACCTCTTTTTTAACCTGCGATTTTACGGTATCTACTCTCGAGTTGACAACTTTTGATATGGTGTCTTTTAGCTCATCTGTTTTCTTGTTTATTTCTTTTTGAATGGTATCCTTTAAAATTCCAGTTTGTTTATCGAATTGATCTTTAACAACATCCGTTAAGGTTTTGCCACCGGATCCTACTGGTACAATTTTAACTTTAGGGCTGAGCAGCGTACCTGTGAGATAAATGTCCATAAAAACGTTTTCCCCCAAAGATATATTTACACCTCTACTTGTCGCTTCTTGTTCTATCCGATTCATTCCCATTTCTAAAGTTTTACCTAAATTGGCTTCTTTCAATTTAGACCTCGGGATAATAGCTTTTATGCGATAGTCTATGGACTGGTCAATGCCGTGGTTGCCACCTACTGTAAAAGTCATATCTTCAAAATCATAATCATGATCTTTAAGAATTACTCTTCCGTCTTTTATTTCAAACCAGTTTTTAGAATCTTTAATTTCCCAAGTTTTAAGGGCATCAATACCCAAAGCATTACCGAGTTTAGAAAGTGGTGCAAAACCATTAACCTTACCTTGTACAGTTTCCATAAATCCTGATGCCGTTAATTTTGTCAAATCAGGCATCATGTCTTTACCTATTGGTCCAGATATAATTAAATTAGAATTAAATATTCCATCAATATATTTTGCGATAGGTGCTAATAGTCTAAACGACTCTGACTCTTCAAATAATTTTGTAAAATTGATATCACTCATATCATATTTAAAATCGAAAAGAGGATTGCTGCTTTCTGAAGTGTTATACGTTCCCTCAAAGTTTACATTCCCATTAAACAATTTTGTTTTACCACCTCTTAACGCGGCCACACCATCTGCAATGTCTATTGTCCCACTTGTGTTTATCAAAGTGTAAGTATCATAGATGAGTTTATCTATTGTAGGGTGTATTTGAAGTTTTATGGATTTAGGCACAGGAATGATTTCTTCAATACTTGACTCCTCGGCATTTTCGTTAATATATTTGTTGGCGTTGATCTCCTTTGCATTTAAATAAATTTCACCAGTTAAGGTTTCTTCATTAAACATGTAAGCCATCGGCTTATTTAAATTGCCTTTAATGCTCATATATTTTCCATCCAATTGAGCACTAGAATTAATTAGGTTTAAATTGTCATTATCATAGATAAATTGACCATCTAATTTTTTTAAATCATAATTTTCATACTTTATGGCTTCCGCCGAATATCTACCGTCCAATTTGATATTCTGAAATGGAATTTCATTCGAGATGGTATCCATAACTGATGTTTCTTCAGTAGCACTCATTTTCATAAACTGATCAACATCAAGAACTTTTGATTTTAAATTGATAACAACATTGGCATTACCTTCTTCAGTAATGTACAGTAGCGGGTCAACTATCTTAAAAGTTCCATTAAAATCACTATTCCCTATGTTGGCATTGACAACAGATAAGTCTACATTTTTAGGGTTGAGTTTAGAATCGATCTTATCAATCTTTACAACAATATCTTGCGTCTCTACATCCAAATTGGAGCAATTAAAACTGCCATCAAATCCTATGTTCTTGTAATCTTGATTAAGGATAGAATTCTTATTACTGTTTAATGTAATGTCAGATTCTAGAATTCCAGATTTTAGTTTGTACTCCTCCATTGGATAAGCCTTGGCCAATTTGCTGAGATCTAATTTCCCTTTTAGAAATCCTTTGATGTCTGCATTGCCCAATGCATTATTTATTTTCAGATTTCCATTGACTTTATCACCTTCCAAATTAAAATTAAATACAGGAATATTTACCGCCAGATCAGACAAGTCTTTCTTTTGTGAATTCACTTGCAAGTCAAGCAATATATCCTTTACGGGAAATGGTAAATCTGGATACTTTATCACACCATCAACAAGATCAACTTTGATGTTAAATTGCGGATAGACACTTTTCTCAGAATTAAAGATTCCTTTTACTGTACCAGCAATTGTACCGACACCTTGTGATTGAATGTCTTTATAATCTGCTGTATAGGCATTTGGAATAATCGAAACAAGTGAGGCGACGCTATTATTAGGTGCCTTAAACGAAAGATCCAAGTCAAAGCCTTCATTTAACAATTTTACAATACCAACAAAAGAAAGATCAAGATCATTTAGGCTAATCAAGTTTTCCTTAAAAGTATAGGTTTGATTATCTAGGTCAAGTGCTAAGTCTATATCTGCTTTGAGTTTTGCTTTTGTCAAGTAATTGATACCTTCAGATTTGAAAGACAATTTTTCAATGCTCGTCATTGTTTCTAGATCAAATTCAATGTCTTTGAAGTTTCCTTTTCCTTCATGATCCAAATCTTCCACAGAAACATACATACTAGAAACTTGATCACTATAGTTTAAAGTGGCATCTGTGATTTTATAGGATTCTATATTTCCAAAAAAACCACTGCTTTCACTGGTGGTTTCAGTTGATGTGGATTTACTTATGTCATAATTAGCCAAACCTTTTTCGTTGACTATTATATTTAGAAATGGTTCGTCTACATTTATATCATATATGTTTATACCTTCTGAAGATTTGAAAAGCGATTTCCAGTCAGTCGATAAGAATACATTTTTTGTAGACATCAATTTTTCCCCTTCAAATTCATTGACTCCTACAACTTCTAAATTTTCTAATTGCAAATTGATTTTGGGAAATGAACTTAAAAAGGAGACATCAGCGTCAGCAAAATCTACTTTAGCATTAAGGTTTTTATTAATTTCGGTTTTAACCGCCTCTATTAGTTCGTCCTTAAAAAATATAGGTACAAGTATCATAACTATGATAAGACCTAATACCAAAAACATTAAAAATTTTAAGAGTCGTTTCATGAGTGCACTTTGTTTATTTAATATATCTAACGTAAATTTTGCTTACTGTTCGAAATAATCCTACGAAATTATGATTTCATTAATCAAACTCAGTGTTATCCTTCATAGAATTAAGTAATTAGGGCGGTGATTACCATTTATTAGCTAGTTTAGCGCTAATCAATCCTTTTAAAAATCTAGGTTTTAGTGGATAATATTCTAAGCATCAAAAACTTATCTCTTTCGATCGTTAACGAAGGTCATGAAGTTCAAATATTAAATGATTTGAGCTTCGACCTCAGACAAAACGAAATATTAGGCTTGTGTGGTGTCTCAGGCAGTGGAAAATCTATGACCTTAAAGTCCATTATCAGATTGTTTGAGCAATTGGATGTTCGATATTCGGGTGAGGTGATTTATGCTAATGATAATGAGCCGAAGGATATTCTAAGTCTAGATGGACAAGAATTGAGAGCTTTGCGCAAAACTGAAATCAGTTACTTGTTTCAACAATCAAACAATGTGCTCAATCCAGGACAGAGAATTGGAGATCAATTAATCGAAATTTGTACTGACAAATTAAAAGCAGAAATTACTGCATTGGCCTTATTGGAAGAAGTTCAACTTCATCCAGCAGATCGATTTTATGCCAGCTATCCACATCAATTGTCTGGCGGTGAAATTCAGCGCATCTTAATAGCAATGAGTCTAATGAATGAACCTAAAGTGCTTCTGGCGGATGAGCCCACATCTGCATTGGATTTAAAGAATAAAAATCTAGTCATTGAATTGCTTTCCCAACTCAAGTTGAAACAAAATTTATCAATAATTTTTGTAAGTCATGAAATGGATGTTATTGACAAATTGTGCGATAGAAAAATTCTAATTAGGGCGGGATCCATTGTTAATGATAAAGAAGTTCAATCTGCCTTTGTAATGGATAATCGTATCAATGTGAGCGATGAAAATATAGTTGAACTCAAAGGTCTGAACAAGTCTTATGATAGAGGTTCCTTGTGGCAAAAATCTCAAACCCGTTCAAAGGTTTTTGAAAATTTTAATCTACAAATTAAGGTGGGTGAAATTGTAGGTTTACTCGGTGTATCAGGAAGTGGGAAATCGACATTGGGCAAGATTGTGTCATTATTAGAGCCATTCCAAAGTGGATCGTTTTTATTTAATGGAAATGATATAAATCAATTAAATAGAAATGAATTAGATACATTTAGAAAACAATGCCAAATAATATTTCAGGATAGTTTCAGCGCAATGACTCCGCATCATACTGTGGAAGATATCTTAAAAGAAGTTATTGTATTGCACAAGTTGGGGGAAGCCCCGAAGTTGATCAATACTATAATGGAAGAAGTGGGCTTAGAAGTGAGTTTGAAAAAACGTATTGCGAGAAGTCTATCAGGTGGTCAACGTCAAAGAGTTATGATAGCAAGAGCTTTACTTATGCAACCTAGCTTATTGGTTTGTGATGAAATTATTTCTTCTTTAGATAAAGAGAATCAGATAAAAGTTCTTAATCTTTTAAAAAGCAGCAGAGAAAAGTATCAAATGAGCATATTATTCATAAGTCATAATCGTCAAATTGTGGAGTCTATTTCTGACAGAGTGATTGAGTTAGATCAAAACCTCAATGAAATAGGGTAGTTTGCTTGGTTTGGTAGTATAATTCATATTTGAGAATGCTTTATTAGATAATTTTCAGTGATATGAGTATTTGTTTAATAATAACTAACAGTAAGTTTGATAAGTTGGAAAAAGTTTCGAAATCGTCGTCTTTATGTAACTTTTAATTAATCCTTAACGTTATAATAACAAATGCAAGACAAACCAAGACTTATGAAAAAGAATTTGACTAAAATCGGTTTTACTTTTCTTTTATGCTTATCTCTTTTTTCCTCTGCCTACTTACAACAGACAGAAATCCACCACAGCGCAACTAAATTAGAATTCCAAGAAATTGGTCAAATGCAAGATCAGTTTGTCAGAGGTATTGACTTTACAGCAAAGCTTGTTGATGGCGTTGTTGATGTGCTCACCAATAATAAATAATTTTAAATGAAACTTGTCATATCAAAACCATTCAAAAAAGTTTTTACGGACATCCTCTTTTTACCAGTCAACTGAATCTCTTTTAAATGTAAGTAACCATTCGCGCAAGCGATTTTAATAAAGCTCTTATTATCACTCAGAATTGAACCAATTTTAGAATTATGCGCTTCGATTTCAATTTCTGATTTGTAAACTTTTACTGTTTTATCACCTAAATTAAACCAAGCAGCTGGATATTCACTCAAGCCTCTGATCAAGTTGTGCGCTTTTTCACAAGAGGTATTAAAGACAAGTTTTGTATTTTCTCTATTGAGCTTTGGCGCATGACTGACCAAATTATCATTTTGCTCAATTAATTGCACTTTGCCTTTATCAACTAAATTTACAGTTTCATATACTATGTCAGATCCTACATACATCATGCGATTGTGTAAATCGGTGGCATTATCAGAAGGATAAATAGGAATTTTTTGCTGCAATAATATAGAACCGGTATCTATTTCATGTTTTAATTTAAAGCTGGTAACGCCCGTTTGAACCTCTCCGTTTATAACTGCCCAATTTATGGGTGCTGCGCCTCGGTATTGCGGTAAAAGTGAGCCATGTAGGTTATATGTACCTAACGGAGGCATATCCCAAACCGCCACTGGTAACATTCTAAATGCCACAACTACTTGTATATCAGCATTTAGTGATTTTAAATCTTCTAAGAAATCTTTGTTCTTTAAGTTGGTAGGTTGTAGAATATTGAGACCTTTATGAGTTGCAAATTTCTTAATAGGGGATTCGATAACTGTTTTTCTACCTCTTCCGCCCATTCTATCAGGAGCAGTTATAACCCCTACAATGTCATAACCGGCATTATAAAGAATTTCAAGACTGGGAACACCGAAGTCGGGAGTTCCCATAAAAATGATTTTCATATGTGACGTTAACGATTAAATAAAAGTCTGAATAATAGAGAAAAAATTAAGATATTAATAAATAATACCTATAAGTCTCAAAGATGAACAAAATATTAACAACCCTATTTCTATTATTCAGTGCTTTACAGATATCATTTAGTCAAACGGTAATTTTAGACGGCTATGCGTTTGCATCTGGTAATAGAGGGTACCTTGAAAGCGTTGAAGTGACCTTGGAAGATCTGGAAGGCAATGTATTGGGAAGAACCTTAAGCGACGCTGATGGACATTTTATCATTGAGACGGTAGCCAATCCCAAATATAAAGTTACAGCAACCCACGATGCCTACAATGAAAGAATATACGAGATTGAAGGTGTGGGAGAAACGCCGAAAGACAAAATTTTTCTGAAACTTGAGTTGGTCAGAGCACCGGGTTACACATTTGAAATAACTCTAGCAGAAAAGCGGGATTCAGTAGATGTGCCCACAGATGGTATTTCGGGGGCGCGTATAGATGCTTATAACAATACAACAGAGAAAGAAGTTTTTGTGCTCGATAACTATACTAATCCCAAGTTTGATGTAAATATGAAGAAAGGGAATCACTATACGATATTGATTAGAAAAGAGGGATACATAGCTAAACGTATTGAAGCTTTTGTAAACGTCAACGGTTGTATTTTGTGTGTTGAAGGATTGGGGTCATTAAATCCTGGTGTAACTGAAAACCTCAGTGCTAATAATCAAATTGGTGTTCTGCTGGCCAATGTAGAATTAGAAAAAATCAGAGTAGGTAAAAAATTAGAAGTTCAAAACATTTATTATGATTTTGGATCAGCTAGAATTACCAATGAGGCGCGAAAGCAATTGAATACACTTATTACAATGATGAATGATACACCTGAATTGTTATTAGAGCTAGGGTCCCATACTGATTCTAGAGGGGGAACAGAAGCCAATTTAAAACTGTCAGATGCCAGAGCTAAATCTGCGGTAAAATACATTAGAGATGGAGGAATAGGAGCCTATAGGATTTCAGCGAGAGGCTACGGCGAGAATATTCTCAAAAATGAATGCTCTGACGGCGTTCCATGCACAGAAGCGCAACATGCTGAAAACAGAAGAACCGAATTAAAAATAGTGGGACTATCTGATATAAGTTCTAGGATAAAATCATTGGCAGAAATAAAGCAAGCTGAAAAAGCAGAAGCCATGCTCAAAGAATTTCAATTTGGGGGACAGGTTGAATTACCAGAAGGGATGTCAATCAAAGATTTGTCTGATGATGAAGTGGTTAATATGGTTAAGCAATTGAAGGCAGAGAAAGAAGCAGAACTTAAAACCCAACAAATGCTTGAAAGCGATTCTCTTCAAGTTGAGGAAATCATCGAAGAAATAGAGGAGGAGAAAGTATTTGAGGAAATAGAGGAGGAAGAAATAATTGAGGAAATAGAAGAAGAAGTTCTTGAGGAAATACATGCAGAAAAGATAAATGAAAAGCTTGTTCAACAGGAACAAATTTCAGCTGAAATTGTAGAAACAAATAAATCTGTTAGCAATGCAGTAATTGAAAATGCAAACTTTGCTGAAGAAAAAAGATTAGACGAAGGTATGATAATACGCAAGGAAAAAGCAACACCTGTTATAACTTCTTATAGAATTGTAATCAAGCATACAGAATCAGAGTTAGATGAAAGCCATGACTTATTTTCTAGACACAGCGATTTACTTGAGTTTATAGATAAGTCAAACGCCTATAATTACTTAATAGGTAATTTTGATACAGTGGAGAAGGCAAAACAGTTTTTAAATGGATCTGTAAAGATGGTTTATCCAGATGCTTACATTGTGCAACTGGCCAATGATAAATTAATCAGGATAAATTAGAAATTCATTACAAGATTAAAGCCGGGGATAGGCGCCAGTGGACTCATTTTTATACTGATGTCATCATCGACATCAAACT
>ENA-ORXM01003976-ORXM01003976.1-marine-metagenome-genome-assembly--contig:-NODE-3976-length-13684-cov-2.854560_pt1 | contig 13684 bp, 11 predicted proteins | sample MGYA00237867_ERZ511480 | MGnify/ENA primary metagenome ERZ511480 (study PRJEB26309, sample SAMN06266103) | marine metagenome | isolation source: Algal blade | place: United Kingdom:Sidmouth, United...
TTCAATATCGATGGGGAAACACTTTTGTGTTTTAATAAGGAACTCTATGACATAATCGATATGTGGGACCTTAAATCAAGTCCAAAGGAAGAAACGGAAAAATTAAGCTTTATTCTTAGGACACTTATTTTCTCCGGAATCTATTATTTAGGCAAGGTTGATAATCCAACCAATATGGGAGCATATATACCTAAGAAGGAACATATTATTCCTCTATATGATAAAATTGAAGATGGTAGTTGTAATTGTATTGATTGCCTCCTAGATGATTTTCAATATTCCAAAGCCTTAAGAAAAATCTATAAGTATGGAATTTCAGAAAAAACGGATATTTTGGATGATGTTATTTATGCCCACTCCTTGTATCGGGTTACGGACTTTTATTCCTCATATATAGCATATACGAATTTAATTCAAAAAGCCAACAGAATGGGACGGTTTGAGATAAGCTTTTTGGCCAAATACAACCTTAAACGTTTGGGTTACTTGGTAAGAAACTCTCAGATTTATCTTGACAAACTTTCCTTTGAAGATGCTGATAGCCTGATGAAGGAAGCTCAGGCCATTGATTTGGATTCAGAATTAGAGAAAGTGAAATACTTCGTGGATATCGAAATATACGGATTTTTAAAAGAAATCAGAAACGGTGTACTTATCCAAGCACTTTGCAATGATATTGATGAAAATTTTAGGGTTGCCGCGGAGACGGCGAAAAGAATCAAAGACGGCGGCTCCGGCGGCAGGGATTTTTCCGAACTCTATTCAGCTGTAAGCCAGCTGAATAATTTCCTTAAAAAAGATCATATAATAGGTAATGGTTATACTAGTGTTGACTTATTTTTTGAAAAATCACTAACTACTTTTTTGGTTGGATATTCTCTAAAAGAATTGGAGCTTTCTAAGGAAAGAATGACATTTGGAATTCCACATATAAAGTACTTTAGTACTTGGCTCATAAATCTGGTTATCAAACGCGGAAACCCTAAAACCTTGTTACGGGATTTGAAGATACATGATATTGGTTTAATAGATATTGAGGATGGGAAGAGCTTTAAAATCATTTCTGGGATAAACAACTTTTTCAAATCAAGTTTTGAAAAAAACAAAATTTTCCCCGGAAACCATGAGCAGAAAATATTTACTTCGAACTTTGATGGCAATTCCTATTTTTCGAATTTGATAACTAAGGAGTTCAGCAATATTTGTGTTGTCTTGTCATACTTAAATTTTGAAAAGAATCATTTAAAAATAGTTTTTGATAATGTTATTGAGTTTCTTGAATATGTAAAACTTGAAAGTAAGAATGAAGCTTTTATTTATCTGCGATTGCTGCTTCACAAAAGAAAGGAAGAATTTACCGAGGAAGTGTTGTTAAAGCTCTTGGAAATTGTTTATAACAGGTATGGTTTTGATAGAACCTATTTTAAGGTATTAGAAATTATAAAAAGTAAAAATGAGCGTTTTAAACTTGAAAAAGTTGAGATAGACAAGCTCGATTTTGCTTACCGTTACCTAAACATTACAACGTTATACAATTGCCTAAAAAAGGAACAGCAGAAGTCCTACATAGCTATGTTCAAAGCGTTTTTGAAAACAGAATATTCTGACTGTCATGACTATTTTGAAGCCATAAACTCCAACATAATTTCAACCAAAGAAATCAAGGAAGGTTTTAAGAATTATGTTAACGAATATTTATATCGTGATTTAAAAGAAGATGCCGAAAACGTAGAGCATTTTAACTATCGAATTTTTCTTTTGAGCATCTTGTTATATCAAGGCAAGATTGATTTAAAAGGTATCGAAAAAGAGAAGATAGCTTTCAACTATTGGAAATTCTTAATTGAACCGGCTATATTTCCACAGAATAAGTTTAAAACGAACTGGCTAAAATATAGAACCAATGATATTATGCTGAAGGAGTTCGCTAAATCAGAATATATAATGGACAGCTTGTCGATACATTTAAGTCAAAAAATGGATGAGAAGTTATCAGAAAAATACTTTAAAATGAGAAGTTATAAGGCGACAAGCAAAGTCTAAATGTTCACGGAATTATTAAAATTCCGTTTACATCACATCTTGCGGAAATCGAATATGATGGTTCCTCTTTAGCGGTCCGAATTGGAATAAAAAACTAGAACTGAAATAAATGCTGCAGGTAATAGTGGCTCCTGTAAAATGCCCCAGTCCGGTAATATAAAGTTCAAATAAAGGAAGACAATTATCTAAAGTCATTCGGCCATAGCGCGTATTTGGTATCTTGTAGAATTATGCAAAATTTGATTGGAGATGAAAAAAGTTAATCTTAACAGTCTGACATACACTGCGGTTCCGATAACAATGCATTTGGACGAGACTAAGCAACCACTAGCGTCTGGAACAGGTTTTATCTACCAGTATAGAGAAAAATTCTATTTAATCACTAATTGGCATAATGTAACTGGGTTGAATCCAATAACCAAAGAACCTATCAGCAAGCACGGAGGCATACCTGATGTCATCGTTATGACATTACAAATTAGAAAAGAGCCATATATTCAATGGGAAAATTTTCATATCAATCTTTATGAGGATAGTGATGCTGATTGGTATGTTCACCCAATTTATAAAGAATTGGTTGACGTTGTTGCAATGGAATTAGTTATTCCTGAAAATTTTAATGGAATGCTAAGACCTATAAATGAAATTAAATTTGATGAATTTAAACTAGAGGTAGCTGATGATGTATATATTTTAGGTTTTCCTTATAAAATTAAAGGAAGTGGACATTTTCCTATCTGGAAACGTGGTAGTGTCGCTAGTGAACCTGACTTGGACTATGAGGGTCTTCCAAAGTTTTTCATTGATACAGCAGGTAAATCCGGAATGTCCGGCGCCCCAGTAGTTTTTAGACGGACAGGTATCCATGGCGCAGTAAATGGAAAAATTTCTAACGAGACAATAATTGGACAAATTCAAGGATTCGTAGGCGTATATTCTGGACGTATTGTTGGTAAATCCCAGTTGGATGCTCAATTGGGTGTGGTTTGGAAAAAAGAGGTGATAGAAGAAATAATTACTGGCGGACTTAAGGACGAAAGAAAATTTGCATAGGAAAGTCTGATATAAAAATCTTCAGAAAAATACATTAAGTTCATAAAAACGAATCAAAAAACCGAGCAATATGAGAGTAGTATGGAGGTTAAGATTAATTGTTGATGGGGAATATACAGATAGGATTGATTGTTACGAATTTGATGACTTACGCCAATTTAAATATGTCATTGATGGTAAGGAAACCTTAGATGAATACCCTGAAGTTTTTGCGGTTGGCAATCAAATCAAGGAGAAATCTAAGCCAAATATATATGAGATAACTAAGGTTCTTACTCAAAATGGTTCTGTAGAAACCTTCGTGGATGTGACTTATACTAAAGTTTAAAAAAAAACTCAAACTACTACATGGAAAATATTTTTCAAATTGTTTTTTCGGGAATTGTAGCTATATCTACTGTAGTCTATGCAATTTTAACATGGAGACTTGTTCGAGAAACTAGAATGATGAGACAATTTCAAATAACACCAGATATACAAGTGTATTTTGATCGCGGCGAGACTCGAAGCAAATATTTATATATAAATATTATTAATAAGGGAATAGGAACTGCCAAAAATGTACAGTTTAAAATAATAAAGAACTTGACGACCTATCAAACTGATTATTTTAATATTAGTGAAAAAGGAGTCATTAAAAATGGACTTCAATTTTTTTACACGAACCAAAATTTTAGGTATCTACTTCTGAAAATTAATAGCGATAATTATAGTCAGGTTAACTCTGAAGAACTTCAAATTCAAGTCAATTATATTGATATTACGAGCCAAAAACACGAAAGAATGTTTAAGCTATATCCTAAAGAATTTATGGGAATGGGTGTAATTAACCCGCCGGACAGTTATCTAGGCCGCGTTGCTCACTACACTGAAAAAATAGATAAATCCTTAAAGAATATAAAAAATTCTATAGATACGATCACCGAATCGAACGAATTAGATTCGGGGAAGTAGGAACAATCGTGTTATTTTTAAGATCATGAAAGTTTAAATAAACGATGACGGATTTTCCCTCATATCTATAGTTTATAAAGATGTAATTTACATCCATATAAACAGATTATGCACCGAGAAAAAAGACTGAGCTATGAAAAATCTAATTGCTTTTGCCCTGTTGTTGTTCTCTTTATCAGTAATGGGACAATATTCCCGTACCGAAAAGGGACAAAATTTCCATACCGAATTTAAGTACGTTAATTCTATTAATAAAGGTATTACCATTAAGAATAGCTATCCAAAAGGTGGCGAAAAATACACAGATCCCAATGGTAAAGAATACGTTTCTGTTGTATTTTGGACGTGTATTACCAATGAGACCGATTCTGACTTAGAAATAACTATCAATTTTCCAATTGATCCAATCATGGTGCAGTCTTCCCCGGACGTAAATTTTAATTTTTATTTGCCAAAAGAAGAAATGAATATTGAAAAAGCAGGCTTGTACGGTTACGGATTGGATTTAAAGTCATTTTTGGATAAGAACATAGATAGACCTTCTGAATTGCTGGTTACAATTAGTCCAAAAGACTCCCACTCTTTTTATGTAGTTGCACTTTCCAATAGAGGGGTCAATGGTGTGGTCCGGGCAGGATTTGAACTACAAAAACAAAAATTAATTTATAAAATCAATAATCACGAAATCATTAGTGGACAAGTTAAAAAAAAGTGAAAAGGTCAGCGCCAACAAAGCACTGAGCTAAACTAAAGTTCAAAAAAAGGATTGATAATTGGCTCAAAAAAGAACAAAACATATAATACATGAAGATGAAGTTGAAATCGGTTCGTTTCAACTCCAATTAATGTTCGGATCAACTTGGAAAGAAGATATTGATGAAGATGGACTTGACGTTCGGGTCATCGTTGATGACCTCGAGTGCGCCAGACATGACGTCGGCATTGGCGCCGCCGCCGATGTCCAGGAAGTTGGCGGGCTTGCCGCCGACCTGGTTGATCACATCGAGTCGAAAGGATTTCGCGCATCGCTATATTGGGGGGCTTCACTGCTTTACCAAGATAGACTGGGCGATCTTGAGTCCTCGCTTCGCTGTGTGAAGCGTGCAATCACACTCAAGCCACGCAAGAAACGATATCGCGTTGCAGCCGCTGAGTTGCTTCGGCGTATGGGATCATCGGAGTGCCTGTCTGAGTATTTAGAGTCGGCCGCATTGTCGGATTCAGAATCAGAGCGCGCGGTTTTGCTCGGTCAGTTGGCGTGGCTACAAGAGACAAGCTTTCCCTTAGAGAAGAGTTCAAACATTGGACGCACGTCAGTTTTGGAGCGCGCAGTTGCTGCAAATCCTCGTTTTCCACTGCTCCGCCGCCAGCTATTGTCCGAGTATCACCGCAATCAAAGTTGGCACAAAGCACTTGACGTATTGTTACAAGCCCGAGAGTTTCCCCGGCCAGACTCAGAGAAATTCGTGTTTGCGCTTCGCGCTGCTAGGCTTCTTCGCTACCATTTGGACAGACCTACGGAGGCCATTGCTGCGTACCAACGGGCTCTAGAAATAGATAATACGAGTTGGGTAGGATTTTGGGAGATGACCTCTCTTCTGCAAGATACGCAAAAGTGGGAAGACTTAGCCAGCTTGCTAAGCAAGCGAATTGCTTTGGGCGGCGATGCGAACACGTTGAATTACTATCGGCTGCGGCTATCGCGACTGTATTATCATCACCTCGATGACCCCGATCGCTCACTCAGTACGCTCAACGACATGACGGCAGAAGGGGATCGTCTATCTCAGATCGAATCGCTGAACCTCTTGCTTGAAACACAGCGCTATTCTGATTGTGTAGGGCTTCTGTCACGTGAATCTGATTCGACTGCCGACAGCAAAGAAGAGATCGACCGATTGCTTCAGCTCGCTGACATCCACGCGAGATTCTTGAATGACTCTCTTTCTGCTAAAAAAATCTACCGGAAAGTTTTGACCTTGTCTTCAGACAATAAGTTAGCCGTAGCTGCATTGGTTGATCTCTTGGCGGAGGATAAGGATTGGCACGCCTTAGTGGACCTGTTTCAGACAGAGCTTGAAAAATCTAAGGATACCGGAGAGCGGGCAGAACTATCTGCCTATATTGGCTACATCTATGCCATGTACCTAAATGATGTTGATAAAGGCGTGCAACGTGTCCAAGCGGCTTACGAGATAGATCGTAGTAACCCCCTTTATTACGATCTCTTTCGAACCCTATCATCTCAACAAGAAGAGTCGCCCCGTCAAAAAATATTTTGTGATACGGTGCTCAAAGGTGGCCATGATATGATCGATGCTACGGATCGATATCGCTTCGGTACACGATGCGAGGTGACACTTGATGATGATCGCATTGCGACAAAGCTCTACGAAGATCAAATGCAGTCTACGCCTGATGATCTAGATGCGCTTTTGTCTTTGATACTTATCGCAGATAGGAACAATGTCGATTACGTCTATCAACGGCTGGAGTCGATAGCCGCGTTAGCAGCCAAAGGAGCAGTGACGCCCGCGTCTGCAACTGTGGATGATGACTATGCCGAGGTTCTTGAATTTTGTCAGCTTTGGGCAGACGCCGGTCAACGATTTAGTCTTAAACACAAATCAGACATATCTAAACATCTCTCTCGCGATGCGTGGTATGCGCTAACACCCGAAAAATATAGAGACCGCCTTCGCTACAGCCATTGGTATTTGTATGAACGACACGAATTTTATGCTCCCCGAGATCACCGGGCGTTAAACGATGCTGGTCTTAAACGAGCGGCAATGATTGATCAGACCTTGGAGCGTTTTTCTGACTCGGAATTTATAGTATCTCAATATCTTGGATTTGCTCATGAATTAGAATCTAAGATTGTTGATCCATTAGATAGAAATCTACAGGTTTACATCGATCTTTTTCTCGAAAAAGTTCAACGGGCGAAACAGTATAGCGCGACAGAAGGTCGGCACGCTGACTATTTAACCTTGATGACAGAACTGAGAGCGAATCTAAAAAAGAAAATTTATGGGGATGCCCTTTCATCAGCAAAAGAGCTCTCGAGCAGAAATGACGACAGAAAATTTTCATCTTTTATGCTTGGGATCACAACCTTGCTTGCATGTATGCATGGTGATCGAGATGAAATTATTGAAAGCTTGAAGAATACCCGCAGTGGAAGTGCATCGTCAGCAGATCGTGCAACACGATTTCTGATCGAGGCACTTGGCCTTGAAATAGAAAAAATAAATGGTGAGCCAGATAATATTGCCGATGCACTTCGGCATTTTGCGCGAATTACGAAACAGGAGCCCTATCGGATTGCGCTACGTATGGAAGCCGCACAGATCTATGCCGGTATTGCTGAGCGCGAACAAGAGGCACTTGATATCTTAGAGGAACTCTTTGTTGACGACCCAGCACATCTGGAAGCAACCGCACTTGCAGAGGTGCTGTTGATTCGGTTGAGGCACGATCTGCTTTTATCTCGACTGTATAGCCGCTACATTGCAGCCACGGCTGATACAAATGAGCAAATTGCTACATTATTGAAGCATGCAGAGCTGGCGTCAACGGGGTTAAAGGATTTGGAGCGTTCGTTGATTGATTACCGAGAGGTATTGCGTCTTGATCCACTGAATCGAATCGCCTTATCTGGGCAGTCATTTATGCTTGAAAAGTTAAAGCGGTGGTCTGAAGCGATCGAGGCCTATCAGGCAGTGATTGAGGCTGATGTGTCGGATGAAGTGACACGCCAGGCGCAGATTGCGCAAGGGCGAATTTGGCTGAGGGAGCTACATGAGCCCAATCGATCGCGTACAATTCTTGAAAGCATATCAACACGAGACGATGACAGTTTTGAAGTTATTTCATTGGTTGTTGAGACCGCGAAGCGTACCCAGGAGTGGGACCGTGCAAAATCATTGCTTGCTAAAGTCGCACCCAGTGAACGACCAGACCTAAAAATTTGGGCTCAGCTTCAAATGGCAGATGTTGCATACCAACAACGTCACGATAAAGAAGAACGCCTTCGGCATGAGAAGTTAGCGATAGCTGCTTGTGCAGCTCACCCAGATCACGCCGACATCCTTTGCCAGTATTTCAGAGACCGCGGAGAAATCGAGCAACTTGTCGATATCATTTCAGAACAGATTGGCGAGGGTGGGAGTGCAACGAGCACAAATAGTTTGCGCTTACTTGTTGCCGATCTCATTTTAAGTGAGCTTGATCAGCCTAGTCGTGCGCTTGGCTTCTTGCGCGAGTTCTTAGTTGCTCAGCCAAATGACTACCGTGCGAGACAGCTTTTTGCCGTTGCTCTGGAAAAGCAGGGTGATTTAGAGGCCGCTCTTGCTAGCTACCGCACCGTGATCGAATTTATGGTCGATGATCCGGGCAGTTTTGATGGAATTTCTCGTATCGCTGCAATGGAACGAAGATATCATATCGAGCGATCAGGCATAGCCGTGTCTGCATTCTTAACCAGGCGGCAAGATACCGAATTAAGTGCGACCTTTGAAAGCCACGATGCAACATTAAGTCGTGATGCAATTCCCGGTTACTACTTTATCGGAGATCGGAATATTGAAGCCTCTATAAGACCGTTGAGTGAGTTTTTTGTGCTCGTGGCGCCATATGTAAACGCCTACTTTGCTCAAGAAGGACATGTCACAGCTCAGCCTAATGAAGATCAGGCAACGATGCTTATGGAGCTACGTAGTGCGCTTGGCGTGTCAGCCGTTAATTTTCATAGATGCACGGGCGCACCAGCGCGTGTGGCGCTTGGCGCTACGCCTGCGGTAGCCTTATCTGATGAGATCTGGGCAGGATCTACACCAGATACGTTTATATTTTGGGCCGCCTTTGGTTGTGCATTGGTGAGTAGTGGGGGGGCGATACCCTTGGCGCTTAGCAATACAGAGTTGAACTCTGTTGTTGATGCGATTTTCGAGTCACGCTCGGTAACTGAAGAAGACCGCCTGTTACGCAAAGAATTGCTACGCATGATCCCTAGACGAGTCCGAAGGCAATTGGAACAAACGGATAAGCCGCTCGTCAACGCAGCGATACTAGATCACTTTAGATTAGTTGAAAGAATGGCGGCGTTTGAAATAGCCTTCACTATTGCAAACAATCCTGCTGTTGCATTCAATGCATTGATCAAAGTTGAATCAGCATATAGCGACCCGCTAGACTCACCTGTTGTCAGACACATGCTTAGGTTTTCTGTCTCGGAGCACTATGATCGTATCTACCAATCTCTCTGGACCGGCTAGAGGACGTTTACGTCAGTGTCATTGAGTGATTGACAACGCGCTTGATGTCACCGGAAAAATAGAGGGGACAGTCGATTAGAGTTTCGCTTGCTGAATCTTCTCTCACGGGATCTGGGAGGTGTATGGCCAAGCCTTTTGGCGAGATGCGCACGGAATGCGCCGGGGCATAGCGCTGCCGGTACGCACTCAGACTTTTAGAGCGTATTCGATTCCCTGATTTTACCTCAATCGGAACAACCTGATCGCCCTGCTGAATGATAAACTCCATCTCAGCTTGATTGCGTTGCCATGCCACCAGTGTTGATACGCCAGATTGTGTTAGTGCCTGTGCAACATAGTTTTCCGCCACCCACCCTTTATAAGATCCGTAGTCTTGCTGGATGATCGCATTAATTGGTAGATCAAGCATTGCACCGAGTAGACCGACATCGAAAAGAAAGAGTTTGAATAGATTCTTCTTGGTATAGGCCTTTAATGGGATCTGAGGCGTATTTGTCTGATGGCATTTGTAAACGAGACCAGCACGGACAAGCCAATCAATCGGTCCAGCTAGATCAGCGTATCGCGACCTGGAAGGGATGACCCCCTTAAATTTGAAACGCTTCACAGATCCGTCAAGTACCGACTGTAGTTGGATCGGCACTTGCTCAAACACTCGATGAATATGCGCGGCATTTTCTTTGCCGGCATGCTTGGAAAAGTCAGACATGTATCCGGTGAGCAGTGCGTGTTGCAGGCGGCGAACCTGCCCAAAGGCCGCGATGCGATCTTCTTTTTGTTCTACGCGAAAAAGATCGACGATTTCAGGCAGTCCACCAACCACATAGTAGTTTTTTAGTACGTCCCACAGCTGGCGATGTTCGATTTCAGAAATTTTTGGAAATACATTGACGTCTAATTCGAGTGCAGGCGCAAGATGCGGCGCTGTCGCGTCTACAAATTCTCGAAATGATAGCGGATAGAGTTTGAGCGTATCGACTTTACCCACTGGAAATGAAGCGTTGTTTAGCGATAGCCCAAGGCGCGACCCAGCACCACATATTGCAAGCGCCGGCATATCTTCTGCAAAATATTTCAGACTTGTTAACGCGGCATCACATTCTTGAATCTCATCAAAAACAATAATGTCGTGCGCGACGTCTACAGGCGTGCGCGTTTTTGCCTGTATGTTCTGAATAATCTGCTGAGGCCGCAAGCCCTCATTAAATATCAGTGCATTATCGGGTTGTTCCTCAAAGTTGATGTAATGGATGTTGCTAAAACAGGTATCACCAAAAGCCTTAAGCACATGCGTTTTGCCAACCTGCCGCGCCCCATACAGCAGCAGCGGCTTGCGCCCCGCCCCATCTTTCCAACGCTTTAAGTCTGATAAAATCGCTCGTTTCATCATTATCTATGAATAATGACACATTCTGACACTTTTACCCACATAAAAGTGTCAGAAATTCACACTTTTTGCCACTTAAGTAGTGAAAACCTATGAAAATCCGCTGTTGCGCACCGCGTGACCTCACCCCAAAAGTGCGCCCCCCGATTGATAGGGCAGACGCGGTGGCATCGCGCCTACCAGCTCAGACAAGCCTCTGGTCGGGCCGGCCCTGCGCCCCGCAGAGGGGTCTACAAGTGCAAAGGGATCGACGCCCGGCGCAGGCGCCGCTAGGGCGACCTTTTGCTCTATGAGAGAATCGGGAACACAGATCAATCAAGTAGTTACATTCGCGAAGAAAAACGGCGAATCGGGAACCGCGTCCCTATCATTCACTTTGCCATTCGTTAAGCGACTTGGGACAATAATGCTGTTGGCGTAATAGCTTTCACCGGTGAGCGCGAGAAATCCTTCTCATTGCGGGTAATGATAAGATCGCATTCGCCAAGAAAAGCACTCGCAGCAATGCATGCGTCCTCGAGATCGTTCATATTGAGTCGAAGCGCTAGACTCGCTGCATCTCCGTCAAAAGGAATCATATCGATACTGTCTGAAATATGCGCAATAAACTCGCGCGCACGGGGTGCTGTAATTAGTTTCGCCAATACATAGTAATAAGTCGTAAACGCGCAGGCAGGCCATCGCCCTTCATACTGGGGATCGAAAACGATTGTCTCAAAAACCTGCGCTGAATCGGGATATGACTGCCAACGCGCGGCGACGTCAATCAGTACATTCAAGTCAAAACATACACGTTCAATGTTGCTGGTAGACATATCTTAAGATTCATTTATTGAGATATTTCGCGTGCATGTGTGCATCTTTTGCCGCATCTTCTGACAAGCTACTCTCGTGATAGCCCCCGTCAACCAGCTTTCGACGAAAATCTTCGAGAAAGGTATCATAAGATCGTGTCGCACCGGCATCATCATCCCGTTTCTCAACCTGCTGTCTCAGCGAGAAGAAAAATCTCGACACGAGTTTGGAAACGGAAGTGCCATTGTAACGTGCATGCGCTTTCGCAAATTCAATGTCGTTTTTGCTAATATAGAGGGTCAACTTATTCATACGTGCACGTGCATAACATTATACGTTACACGTAGTCTTTCGTCAACCGTTTTGGACCCAGTACCAATGCGGGATCCGATCGTGGGGTCTGACGTTGCCACCTACGGTTGCCAACGGGTCAGCAAGGTGTAGGGAGCTGGGGAAGCGGGAAAAACCCACGTCTCGTCTTGGAATCCAAGCGATCTAATTGCAACTGAATGTATTTATAAGAATCCATGTGTTGATAAAGTGGGTGTCTTAAACAGTCTTAACCGATGCCGAGCCTGGCCCTAGATGCGTAGAAAGGATGACAGGGTTGCTGCTGCGTGCCTATAGGCGTTTGTGGACTAGAGGAGCGCTTTTCGGACGTGTTCCAGCCGCTGGACAATCGCTGTGTTTTCCGTTGCATGGGCAAGTTGCTCAATGAGCGATATAAGATGAGGTGTATCAATTGACTCATCTTCGGCGGCGGCAAACGCTATCATGCCCAAAATATCTTCGCTGTCACTTTCACTCATTCTTGCAATTTTGAGTTGTATGAATAGCGTCGCATTTGGCCTAAATATACGCGCGTGTGCCCCTTTATGAATGAGGACGATCTGGTTTTGCCAGTTCGACACCTTAAAGAGGAAAAAAGCAGCAGCTTGATTGATACTTTCGACGGGTAGCGCAAGATCTAATGCGATTTGCATGAGCTTTAATGTGTCAGATTGGCGGGCATCCTTTGGCCCAACAATATCAATGTCATGCGTTACACGGCTCGTGATTCCAAGTAGTAACGACAATGATCCGCCAAGCAAGACCCAATCACCGGCAAGTTCTTTTCCGGCCCGATCGATGAAGATTTCGACAATCTCTTTGGAAAATCCGGTAAACATTTACAGATAAGCGAGGAGTAAGGTGGTGGTGCTTCGTCTTAGCTTGATGTGTTTTCCAGAAATATGTTTTGGTAGGCACATCTTAAAAACATGATCGGAAAATAATCGCTTAAATAACTCTGGAAATCTTGTTTTTAATGAGAATAATAAGGTCTCAATTGCTACGCGCTGCCTGGGTCCAAATGCCTTTGAAGATCCAGGTGGTCGCATCATTATCTCACATGCGCTTCGTAATTCATTGCGGAGTAGGTGTTGTGTCGGCGCGATATCTGCGCGCGATCCAGATAAAGGTAATCCACATGCGATCAATACACTCCAGTCCACATGTTGCGACGTGAACGCAGGTGCAACGATGTTCACGTCGCTTGATATCTGATCTTTCCGAGGATCCATTAGGTACCTTCTATTTTAACAGGGATAGAGCGCAAAGTCACTTGAGACGTCTCAACGGCTAGGGCTTGTCGGTTTAGATTCTCTTATTTGTTTTTGATCCTTTGATCCAGAGACCTTTGTTAGGATTCGCGGATAAAATTCTTTAATTCGGTAGGTTAGTTTTTCGTTTGTAGGATTCGTGCTGTTTGACGGCTAGGACGTTTGGTGGTGGCTCGGAGTCGCCGGTGGGACGAGCGATGGCCCGTCGACTGTTTTGAGACCTTTGAGGTGGTTGCGAGTATCAGAGATGAATTTAGGGTTGTATCGTCGGCGGATATTCTTGTTACGCTTATGTTTAGGCAGTGGTATAATTACGCGATATGAAGGCCTCTCTAAATTTTGATGAAGCAGCAGTGATTCAGTCCTTGGCCATGGATCCTGTACTTAAAGCATATCGAAAGCATATCGATTTTACGCTGGTGGAGCAAAATCTCAAGCTGACGTATGCCGAGCGGGCTGAACAACTGCAAAAAATGGGAGAATTTCTAAATCGTTGGCGTCCTATTGTACAGTCGGCCAGATCGCAATGATAACAGATTTTGACAAAGCACTGCGCGTGTTAACCGCAGCCA
>ENA-ORXM01003979-ORXM01003979.1-marine-metagenome-genome-assembly--contig:-NODE-3979-length-13680-cov-2.698449_pt1 | contig 13680 bp, 10 predicted proteins | sample MGYA00237867_ERZ511480 | MGnify/ENA primary metagenome ERZ511480 (study PRJEB26309, sample SAMN06266103) | marine metagenome | isolation source: Algal blade | place: United Kingdom:Sidmouth, United...
AAAACGAATGTGTTGCCTTATGAAATAGATGAAGTAACCGCAATTAGCGAAATAGATTTTGATAATGATGGTGATTTTGATATTGTAATGGCCCGAGGAAAAGAATTTGATATAGGAGAAACCTTTTTTAACAAGGAAACCCAAACATGGGGGTTTTTCACCAAACGCGGCGATTTTAAATTTCAAGATTTATTAACAGGAGATGTGCTGCAGATGACCAATTTTCAATCGCAATGGCCATTCAACGATGCCTATTATATCGGAGAAACTGGTTATCGCTATGAATTTAAAGGAGAAACGCATTCTGGTAAAGACATAAGGTTGGTAAGCAGTGATGCCTTAGGTTTTCCAGATGCTTTAAACCCAGAGGGTGGTATTCATGTGGGCTATGTAGGTAACGATAGCTGGCGTATTGCAGGTAATACCTTTTCTCCAACTACAGGTACCGTCGTCGGGGTAAAAGAATACCCTGCCTATGAACATCAGAAAGGACTTAAAACTATTTTGCTCGAAAATAGAAATGGCAAATTTGTTGATGTTTCTATAAAAGCAAAATTGTTAATTGAAGACCATACGGTTGGTGTTGCGGTGGCTGATTTTGATAATAATGGATATCAAGATATTCTGGTAATACGAAGAGGAGAATTGGTTTATGAGAATACCGCATTAGTTTATATGAATCAAGGCGACAAGACCTTTAAATCTTCCAATAATCACGGTATTGCAACATCAGATATTGGCTCAATAGGCATGGCAGTTGAGGTTTTAGACTATGATTTAGATGGTGATGTTGACGTGGTAATAGGTAACGAACGTGGTAAATGGCATTTATTAAAAAACTCATGGGGAGCAAATTCTAAAAATAATTTTGCAATTGTAAAAGTCGGTAATTCACCTGCAGGTAAAGCAACGGCATTAGGGGCTCGTGTTGAGGTTATTGGATGTGAAAACAACCAAATAAAACGTGTTGGAACTACTGGGTCTGTGTATTCATCAACGTTTAATTCGCACATAAATTTTGGTTTGGGTTCATGTACTAAACTCTTAAAAGTTATGGTGACTTGGACAAATGGGGAAACCGTAACCAAAAATCTAAATGGCAATACCATGCTCATTATTGGTGAGAAATAGTTTTAAAAATAAAGGTAACGGTATGAAAATATTAAGTATGTTTTTGCTGATGGGCAGTATGGTAATTGGTTGTAAAACTGAAAAAGAAAATTCAGTTGGCAGGCCTGTAAAAAAACCAAACATTCTTTTCATTGCTATTGATGACCTGAGACCAGAAATTGGAGCTTATGGTTCAGAAGTAGCTATTACTCCTTACATAGACGCTCTCGCAGCAGATGGTTTGTTATTCAATAATGCCTACTGCCAAGAAGCAATATGTAGTCCGTCAAGAGCAAGTGTAATGACCGGTGCACGGCCAGAAACAATTAAGGTAATTGAGAATTTTTCATACTTCAGAGATTTGAACCCTGATATCATTACTTTGCCACAGCACTTAAAAGCGAATGGTTATGAGACGGTCTATACGGGTAAAATCTTTCATCCTGGGTATACTGATGAAGAGCTTTCTTGGAGTAGAAAAGCTTATTCAGGCCCGAATGTAACACCTAGACCAAATAGAGTGAGGGGGTATGTACTTCCTGAGAATCAGGAAATGTTTAGAAAAAATCAGAAAGAAGTTATTGCAAAATATGGTAAAAATGCCCCAAGAAATGGTTTAGGAAAAGGTCCTGCTTATGAATTTGCAGATGCCCCTGATCATACTTATGAAGATGGTCACAATACAGAAATCGCTATTGCAACAATGAAAGAAATGGCTAAAAATGACAAGCCTTTCTTTTTAGGATTAGGATTCTTAAAACCGCATTTAGAGTGGATTGCCCCAAAGAAATATTGGGATTTATACGAAGACAAAGACCTGCAAATGACTGAGCAAAATGAAGGTCCAAAAAATGGTGCTACGATGGGACTTCATGCTTCTTTTGAGTTGCGTGCCCGAGCAGATATTCCTAACTATGGCGATATTGATGACGAACAGGCTAAGAACTTGAAGCGTGCCTATCTAGCAACCGTCAGCTACGTAGATGCTCAAATAGGAAAAATGCTGAATGCCTTAGACGAAGCAGGTCTGAAAGAAAATACAGTAATTATGTTGTGGAGTGACCACGGTTGGCATTTAGGAGATATGGGTATTTGGGGAAAAGCTACCAATTATGAAATAGCTACCCGAGTTCCTTTAATTATTTGGACTCCAAACATGGCAAAAGAAAACAGAGGTAAATCTACCGATGCTTTGGTTGAATTAGTAGATATGTATCCAACACTGTGCGAATTGGCAGGTATATCCAAACCGGCTACTTTGGAGGGTCAGAGCTTTACTCCCCTACTATCTAATCCCGAACAGGAATGGAAAACAGCGGTCTTTTCTCAATTTCCTACTCCTGCGCTTAGGGAATGGGCTGCAAATCCATTGTCAAAAGGAATGCGCGAAACTTCTTTTGGACCTTTAATAGAAGAAGTTGAAACGCGGATCAAGAAACAACAGGGCGAAAAATGGGACCGTGATTTATTTGAAAACCGACTAATGGGCTATTCTATGCGTACCAAAAATTATCGGTTTATTGTTTGGAAAGACTATACTGATAAAAATGCAGAACCCGTTTTTATTGAGCTTTATGATCATGCTAAAGACCCTGCAGAAACTATAAATATTGCAAAAGACAATCCTGAACTTGTAAAAGAATTATTGCTGCAATTCAACAAAGGATGGAAAGGAAATATGGCCCCAAAAGATGATGTAAGACTATGATATACCGCTTATGTTATTTAAAAATTATTGAAAAATCTCACCTTGATTACAACTAAATTCTAATCTAGTTTTATCGATAATGGATGCTTTAAGCGCTTCGCATAATTCTTAATTTCCTTGTCAGGATTTTCTATATCTACCGAAAAAATTAGATACGCGTTTTTCTCGTAGTAGCGGCTTCCAACCGGAAAGGTCTGAATAGTATCGGATAAAACTCTGTTCCAATATCTACCATTATTTGAAGATTTGGTAATCTTGGTGTATGGATTGTGCGTTGGTGAGGGCTCGCCTTTTGTATTTGCATTATCGTACTGAAGACGTATTGAACCAAAACCATAACCTTTTTCTAAATTATAAAAAGCCAACCAAGCTGCATCATCAGTAATATGACATTCTTCTAAAACATCTAGTTCATCGGAGTATAAATTTAACCGTTTAATGGTACCATCTTTTTTAGCATACGCAAAATGGGTAAAAAGACTATCCATAGTCATTTCATCATTACGTAAGAGATTTAGTTCCACCTTTTTTTGAACCGAAATAATAGACTCAAACAAAAAATAAGGCAGATTATCATAAAACTCGTAACGTCCTTCAATTAGAATCTCGGGCACGCTATCTGTACTACCTGAACGTTCCTTGACTACACGGTAATTCTCTACTTCTATGTGATTTTTGGAATCCGGTCGTAAATCTTCTAAATTAAAATAAAACTCTGAATTACTTTTAGAAAAATTGGGAGCCCAATGCATTGCAATATGGCTTCTTTTCAGCAGCTGATCTTTAAAGTTTTTCAACTCTATTCCATTTACTTGTCCGCCGCGTTTATCATCTTCCGTGCTAAAAGTAGCTTTGTAATATTTGTTCTCTACAGCTAGATTATCCTCGGAGAGCATTTGCTGAATAGGTAATCCAATCTTACTCTTTTCTTGAATACTGATATTGAATTTTTTGGTTTGATTTGCCGTAAGCGTAATCGGAAAAATTATAGAATATTCAAACCGATTTTCATTTTTAACAAATGCTGTATCATCAACCGGTATAGCAGTTCCATTTTCTGGGTCAATAGCTACTAACATCTCATTCTCCAGCAATTCACTATCCAAACTAATCGTTGGGTTTACATATTCTAAAGGACGGTCTAAGCCCGCAGTTTCAGAAACAATTACAACAGGCATCTTCTCCGACGTAGAACAACCTGAAATCAATAAAATAAAGACAACACAATTAATTAAATTTTTCATGCTCAGATTAATTCATTTACAATACAGGAATTCCCGGCTTTGGAATCGCATAATTACCATCTTCTAATGGTGCATTAGGCATTTTCATATCCCAAGATAATTCGGAAGGCACTATACTTAAATTAGACGCTTTCGCCTTTTCCAAATCAATAATTTTACCAGATTCAACTGCCATTCTACCCATGATAGTCGTCATTGAACTTTCTGCTCCGTACTTAGTATTGTTCACATAGGGCTTGTTTCCTAAAATTGCTCCTATAAATTCATCCTGTTCAATCTGTGAAGATGATGGATCATCTCTGTCTCTATATCTCCAAAGCGAATTCCCTTCTAAATCAACCATCTGAAAACGTTCATCTGCCTTACCTTTAGAACCCTGAATATTAAAGCCCAGTCTATTGGCACAATTATCCATTTGTCTACACTGTACATGTAGTTTTGTACCATCGGCATATTCATATTCTACATAATGATGGTCAAATATCTCTCCATGGTCCGGCCCTTTAAGCATTGCCCTACCTCCCATTCCACTTGCTTTAATGGGGTAATCTTTTTTAATCCAATTAACTACATCAATTTGGTGAATGGCCTGACCGGCAAGTTGACCGCCCCATAACCAATTAAAATAATGCCAATTACTAATTTGATATTCCAATTCTGTTTGACCTGGTTTTCGTGGATGTACGGTAGCCATACCAACGTTATAATAAACGTCCATAGAAAGAACGTCTCCAATATCACCTGCATGAATTTTTTCCACCATTTTATTTAGTGCAATTTCATAACGGAATTGTAACCCAACTACAACGTTTAACTTCTTCTCCGTTGCCAATTTTCCGGTTTCTATCACTTTTCTATATCCAGGACCATCAACAGCTAATGGTTTTTCTAGAAAAACATGTTTGCCAGATGCTATGGCATATTCAAAATGATCAGGTCTAAAACCAGGTGGTGTAGCCAAAATTACCGCATCACACTCATCAATAACATTTTTGTACGCTTCTAATCCCAAAAATTTACGTTCTCGCGGTACATTGACTTGTTCGGGAAAATCTATAGAAACTCTTTGAAAACTATTATCCAACTCATGTTGAAAAACGTCCCCCATTGCTACTAATTCTACAGATTTTGACGCCGTTAAAGCTTGAAATATTGCCCCAGTACCACGACCTCCACAACCCACTAAACCCAATTTTATTTTTTGCTGCCCCAAGACATTAACATTTGAAAAAACGGGAAGATGACTAAACACCATACCGGCTGCTACTGTTTTAGAAGTTTGTTTTAAAAATTTTCTCCGTGGATTAGTTTTCATATGCTTCCTTATTTACTATTCTAAAAATATTAAATTATTGTTTGAAACTGCTTTCTTATTTAAAGGCCTTTCAACCAATTTTCTATATTATCTCTAACAAAATCATCATCATTTAAATGCGGATAATCATTATAAACTCTACTTATCTCTTCATTCTGACCTGTAGATAATTTTTCCGCTTCATCTAAACACCAAATTCCTTTTAGAAGACCTTGTCTTCTCAATACTTCATGAAGACCTGCTATACACCCTTCAAAATTATTGGTCGCATCAAAAAATGCTGCATTAGTGTCCGTTACTGCAATATTCAATGACATTAATTCTTTAGATATCGTTCCGCCGGATTGTTTTACTTTATGAATTTCCTCCAAAAGCGTAACAGCTTTATTAGTCCAAACGGCCCAATGCCCCAGTAATCCCCCTACAATATCTTTTTTGATGACTTTGCCTTCAATAGTCACATTATAAGTCGTTAAAAGGTCAGCTACTATATTGTCATCATTACCCGTGTATAATACAATTTCATCACAACGTGATGAAGCGCAAACGGCACGTACCACTTCTAAAGTTTGATACCTATTAAACGGTGCCATTTTTATAGCTTCTACATTCTTGATTTCAGCAAAAGCTTTCCAAAAATTATAACTCAAAACTCGTCCTCCTACAGCTGGTTGCAGATAAAATCCAAATACCGGTATAACTTGGGCAATTTTAGCTGCTCGTTCCAATAGTGCCTCTTCTGACCAATCTCCTAAGCCATTTGTACTTACCAAAACAATATCATAACCTAATTCTGCACAGATTTTAGCTTCGGTTACGGCTTGTTCCGTATTCCCGCTAACACCGGCTACTTTTATAAATGGTCTGTCTAAATTGGCTATTTCAATTTCCTCTATCGCCAGTTGTAATACCTTTTTATATAGATTGATTTTTGGGTCTCGTATTTGGAACTGTGTTGTATGTACCCCAATTGCAATACCTCCTGCACCTGAAGCCATATAATATCTTGTTAACAATCGTTGACGTTTCTCGTCTAGCTCACGACCTTCTGTCAATGCCAAGGGATGAGCAGGAATTACAGTACCTTGATGCAACAATTTTTTTAATACGGGGTCTAAAGTATTCATATTAACTTTGTACTAATTTGATTTAAAAATCTCCTTTTCGTTCTTGGAAATGCGTAGGTTTACCTAATTGTTCCCCTCCAATTTTGACCCAATTAGCTGTCCACTTTATCATATCTTGCAGTGAGGTCCTGGGATTTCCAAATAAACTATAAGCCCCGTTTGAATTATTTAGCAATGCTGTCTCTGCAGGCTTATTTTCAAAAATAGGTTCTACCTTAAGTAATTCACCAAATTCTTCTGCCAACCATTGTATGGATATGGTTTCCGGCCCGGTCACGTTTAATTTTCTAGCTGGTGATTCACAATGTAAAAGGGAACGTATAGCATACTCATTGGCATCGCCTTGCCAAATAACATTGGCAAATCCCATACTTAAATTTATTGGTTTTTGTTCAATCACCGCCTTTGCAACTTCTAACAAAACCCCGTACCTAAGATCAAGTGCATAATTTAACCGATACAATAGCATTTCTGTTCCGTTTTTAACGGAAAAATGTTCAAAAACACGTTCACGACCTAAACAAGATTGGGCATATTCACCAATTGGTGAAGGTTTCACTTCTTCTTTAGCTCCTCCACTGTCAATAGGCACAAACGGATATATATTACCGGTAGAAAAAACAACTATTTTTGATTCCTTATATCTTTCCGAAACTCTACCAGGAAGGTAAGCGTTCATTGCCCAAGTAAAATGCTCATTACCCGATGTACCAAATTTATTACCCGCCATATAAATAACGTTTTTAACCTTTGGGAGCTTCATCAAGGCTTCATCATCCAATAAATCTACCTTGATACATTCAATACCAAAATCTGTCAATTCTTGAAATAGATTTTGATTTGAAAAGCGAGAAGCGCCAATTACTTTTTTAGTGCTTCCTGCAGCATCAATTGCTCTTTTAGCAAGCTTTGCCAAGGTAGGCCCCATCTTTCCCCCCAAACCTAAAATCATTATGTCTCCTTCAATTTTACTGATATCTTCTATTAATCGTTTGGAAGGTTTAGAGAGTTGTTCCTCTAATTCGGCTATTGTAGCTATCATAGATTTCTAGTTTATTTAATAAATATATTATAGGTATTCGCACCTGCTAATAGCACTAGCATTGCCAATCCTAAAATCATAATAACATTCAATGTTGTACTTAATTTAAAAAGGTGTTTAGCCGCTCTATCCCGCGCAATCATAAAAATCATAAACCCTATTACAGGAACAACTATGATAGTAAAACCTTGAGCCATAATTATAAGCTGTATGGGTAAATTCCCAAAAATTATAGCAACAGCTGCACCGATCAATATGACTGACATTATCACATACCGTACTTTTTGGGATTCTAACTTTCTGCCAATATTTAGAGCATCGGATAATAAAACACCGCCCAAAGTTGCGTTCCCGATTAAGGAAGAAAAAGAAGCTGCAAACAAACCGAACATAAATATTACCGTGGCATAACTACCGAATACAGGTTCTAATGCCTTACCCATTTCGGCAGCAGAATTAACCTGAATTCCCTGCGGATAAAGTACTGAAGCAGCCACTAACATAACTGTTGCCGTTATTATTCCCAGAATAAATACGCCGGATAAACTTTCTCTTTCATGTGATTTAGAATCACTCTTATCCCATCCTTTTTCTTGGACGAGATACGACTGATAGAATGCTCCTGCAATTGAAAAACTGGAAGCCACTAAAGCCAGAGCTAAAAATTCCGAGCCACTTGGTAATTCAAAATCAAATTGCTGTATTAAAAGTGAAATATTAGGCTTTGAAATTATTAGGGTTAGTACAAATGAAACCAGCATTAAAACAACCATGCCAATCATAATTTTCTCTAGAATCTTAAAAAAAGATTTAAAAAACAGTAAAATAATAGCAATAACGGAAAATGCAATTATCCATGGCACAGGCGATACATTAAACATTTCACCAAACACCATACCAGCGCCTATTGAGTTACCTGCCTGAAAAGAAGCTGCTACTATAAAAAGACCTACGCCAATAACAATACAAATTGTATTACCATATTTTTCACGTATCAGTTCAATAAGTGTTTGTTTTGAGCTTAACCCTATTCGAGTAGAAACTATGGTGAAAGCCGCCATAAAAAGAATACAAATAGGCACTACCCAAAGTAACCTAAATTCATAGTTAGCCCCAATTTTAGAACCTATTGCTAAACTACCTGGTCCCAAAACTAAAGCTGCAGTAATAAAGCCCGGACCTATTAGACCAAGTATACCCTTTCTTTTTTTATCCTTCATCAAATGAGACTGACTAAATAATTCCGATTATTAGTTTATGGGATTGGGTAATTTATCCCGACACCTAAAAATAAGATTAAAAACTGAACAACCATTTATTTGCAATTAACAAAAAAACATTGCAATTTTCCGTTCAATAACCTTTGGCTCGGAATATAAAACAAAAGCATATTGAAATATATATAAACTTTGATGATTATATAAAAGAATGAAAATAATACGGGTTAGTCTATTTGTTTTACTATTGGTTTTTGTTGGTTACATTCTTTATTCCATAAAATTAGATTGTAAACACCAAAATGGTAATTTCAATATTACCGACTACGGTGCGATTGGTGACGGTAAAGTTTTAAATACTGAGTTTATACAAAAAGCAATTGATGCATGCGTTGCAAATGGAGGAGGAAAAGTGATTATACCTTCTGGAATTTTCAAATCGGGCACGATTATTTTAAAAAGTAATGTTGAACTACATTTTGAACATAACTCCGTTTTACTTTCAAGTATTGACGTTACCGATTTCCCTTTACAACCCATGCCAAAATATCGATCGCATAAAGACCAACTTGGCGGATTCAATGCACTCATTTATGCCGAAAGCCAAGAAAATATAGCTATAACGGGCAACGGAACTATTGACGGACAAGGCGCGCTTCATACTCCTATGCCCAACCCTTATGCAGGTGATGTTGACGGTAGACCTAGAAATATACTTTTAATTTCCTGCAAGAATATTAAAATAGACGGTCTACGGATGCTCAATGCATCCATTTGGAATCAACATTATCTTGATTGTGAAGACTTATTTATCTCTAACATTTACGTATACAGTCATGGAAGTCGAAATAATGATGGTATCGATATTGACGGATGCCGCCGAGTTGTTCTCTCTAATAGTATTATTGATTCTGATGATGACGGTATTGTTTTAAAGAGTACAGGGGCAGCTGCTTGCGAAGATATTGCTATTACAAATTGCGTAGTCAGTAGTTTTTGTAATGCCATAAAAGCTGGTACCGAAACCACGGGCGGCTTTAAAAATGTTTCCATAAGTAATTGCGTAATAAAGCCCTCAAAAGAAAAAGGTAAGCCCATTTGGGATACACCACGTATAGGCGTTTCAGGAATTTCACTTATGATAGTTGATGGTGGTATACTAGAAGGTTTTACGGTAAATAATATAACTATACATGGTACTGAATCCCCAATCTACATCCGGCTTGGAAATAGAGCCAGACCTCATACACCTGGCGCGGTAGTCAACCAAATTGGAGAGGTAAAAAACATATCTATTAGTAACGTAATAGCACATAATGCCGGAACATGGGGTTCTTCTATTACAGGCTTGGAAGGTTTCCCAATTAAAAACATATCTTTAAATAATATTCAAATTTTCTCAAAAGGTGGTCTTAAAAGAGGTGATTTTAAAACAACTGTTGAAGAAGATGAAAAGGGATATCCTCACGCAATTACATACGGTAACTTACCTAGTCATACGTTTTTTATACGGCATGCAGAAGGTATATCTATAGATAATATGATTATTGGAACAAATAAAACGGATTCAAGATACCCAATTATAGTTGATGATGTAAAAAATCTTCAGATTAGAGACATTTCTTGGAAAAATGCTGACGGCACAAAACCTCTTGTTAAAGGGCAATCAATTACTAATTACCAAATTGAAGAACCTTTAGGCTGGAAAGGTAGTGTTCATTTTGAACTATTAGATTAATAGAGCTAAAAAACTGCTTAATTATTTTAAAGTTTCTATCTATAAAGTAAACTATATCTTCTCTTCTTTCTTAGCCTTTGCCAACGCGCGTTTACGTTTGTAATGTTCCTTATCTGCTATGTAGATGGTTTTCTTTACTTCACAGAAAATAGTACTTCTTTCTGCATTCATTAAGAATGTAGTTTTAACGATATCTATCTCAGCTTCCTGTTGTACTCTTGATTTTATGATTTCAATTTCTTCCGAGCTGTATTCAAAATCTGCATAAACATCTTCTTTAGCAGGTCTTTTGAAAGAGATTTCAGCAGATTTATCCCATACCACAAAATCGTCACCAAGAATATTAATAAGTTGAACCATGGGTATAGGATCTACCGCAGAAAAGAGGCTTCCACCAAAGATAGAATTTACGTAATTCTTATTTTTATAACTAATGGGCAGTTTTACGGTAACTTTCTTCAAGTCCGTGGAAACACTTTTTATTTTAGCGGTACTACGCCGGTACATGGGCGAAAGATTAAAACCATGCTTAAATATCTTATGCCTACCCACAAAACGAGAACCAAAATCTGCTAAACTACTATAGAATGACATTTTATTTGCTGTGATTATTGATTTAAACCAATAACAAATTTATCATTAAGGATGGACTTAAAAAAACGTAGATCAAAACAATTGTTAGCAACCGTGGTGCTCAACTTACGAAATTAACGCGTTACCGTTGAAGAGGGAAATAAAAAATGCGAACGATTTTTTCATCTTGGTTACTTACTGTCTTTCATAAAAGGGGGGAACATTTAATATCATTCTATCATAAACAATAAAACTGACCTTTCTCAAACTTCATATCAGACATATATCGTCCGCATTTTAAAGAACTAAAAACCAAACATATCCTCCTCTCATCCAATCATTCCACTTATTTATCCATTTAATTAATCCTCTATTACCCCTCTTAAAAACGCTTCAAATCAGCAGCACTAAACGTCCATTCAGGTGTAACCAACTCTCCATCAAACTGATTAGAATACCAGGGACTTGAACTAGCTGGATTTTTCAAGATATGAAAATCCTGTGCAGGCATATAGCTTTGTCCAATTAAAAATTGCTTGGCACCAGCTTCATTTTCGACCACATCCAATACAATCACTGCATGCCCGGGATGTCCTCCTTTAATAAATACGTCACCGGCAGAAATATCTTTAAGTCCGACTTGCTGCATCTCCCTACTCAATGAGGCAGTCCCCGCGTAGTTAAAGATTTGAGTTAGATACTTTTTAAAGTTTTGGTAAGTACTTCCTTTTTGACCGGTATTGATAAAAGTCACTTTATTACCAGCTACTCTAGGTTGCTTTCCTTTTCTCCAATCATCAAATCCTACACGATCACCGCTCGTATAATTGAAGTGAATTTTGTCATATGCTTTTTGCGAATAATGAAATTCTGCTTTCAATCGCATCACTGCATCAGCACATTGTTGTAGGTCAACAGGATCGACATCCAGATCAACGACGCCATAATGCGCACCTTGATTTCCTTTGAGTGATTTATTGTACAAGTAAACCTTTGTCCCTGCAGGTTTGAGTGGCAACAATCGTAACCAATAGGCAAAGCCATCCGAGTCCAGTACTTTTCTTTCGTATCCTTTAGGTGAAGGAATTCGTCGAAGAATAGAATTTTCTATCGAATAGTTTTTCAACCAGGAGTAGGTTGGGAGAGATCCAATCTCTAGTTGCGATTCTTGATTAGGTTTGCTGGTTTCTTCTTGTTCATTCGTTGTATCAGTCGTCTTAGTTTCGACTTTTGATCGTTCAGAAGGAGGTTCCGATTTTAAATTAATTTCTGAAGCAGCTTTACTTTTTGTGTTTGGCTTTCCACAGGCAACTATGTTTAAAAAGAGAATTCCTATAAAAATAGCTTTTACTATTTGATTGAGGCTGTAAGGGTTGAAGTGATTTGTTGGCATAGATGATTTGGTTAGAATGATGCTAGCGTATTTGCTCTGAAGCAGACATGCTTATGAGTCTAGTCTCTAGCTTTATTTAAAACGAATCGTAACTATTCAGATTGTTTGGCTTTGAAGAGGGGCTACGAACGACGTTCCTTGAAGGAACGTCGTTCGTTTGCACAAACCATAACACAACTGCTGAACAATTAAAAAAAATGAGTGTGAGACAAATTCCCTGCTGTATCTGTGCAATTTCGTGCCTTCGTGCCTTCGTGGCGATAACCAATACAGTAATTTGTCACGCACTCAAAAAAAATAGTCACAAATAAAAAAAAACAAAAAGATGAACAATTTTGAATTTAAAAATCCAACTAAAATTATTTTTGGAAAGGAGACAATAGAAAAACTAAAAGAAGAAATTCCTTCAGAGGCTAAAGTATTATTACTTTATGGTGGAGGCAGTATTAAAAAAAATGGGATTTATGACCAGGTGAAAAAAGCGCTTACCACATTTAACGTTGTTGAATTTGGTGGTATTCCTGCCAACCCAGAGTATGCCCTTTTAATGGAAGCTTTACAAGTTATTAAAAATGAAAACACCTATGATATTTTAATAGATATGTGAAGATACTATGCTCACAAAATTCTATAATTAGATTTAAAAAATGACAGATTCAATAAATATTATGATAAATTCTTTATCTTACTAAAAAAAATATAGATAATGCAAAACTTAGATTTTGTAGTTTACTATTTTAAAAAAGTAATCAAAAAATAAAAACATTAATGCTTTGGCAATTTTTTCCTTAACTTAAAAAAGTAGGCTTTCTACTATTATTTTTAAAAAATTGAGACGTTTGACTCATTAACATACTCAAGAAAGATATATGCTAACTTAACTCATTAAGAAGTTACACACGAGTAGGTACAGTAGATGGTTAAGTCCCATTACTATCTTAAAAGTCTAGAAAAGGTAAGAACATAAGACTTCTAAATTCTGATGTAATAACTTGGAAAATAGTTAGGTGTTAGCAATAATAAAGTATACAGTAATATATTATTACTATTAGATCTATTGGAGGAATAAAATATAGAAGAGTTTTTCAAATTCTATATAAGAAATGTTTACAAGTTCTACAAGATATTTTGGCCTCATACCAACCTAAGAGACCCTTTCTAAGATAGAGAGGATGCGTTATACAATACTGAATGTACATACGATTCAAAGATA
>ENA-ORXM01003980-ORXM01003980.1-marine-metagenome-genome-assembly--contig:-NODE-3980-length-13673-cov-2.700794_pt1 | contig 13673 bp, 16 predicted proteins | sample MGYA00237867_ERZ511480 | MGnify/ENA primary metagenome ERZ511480 (study PRJEB26309, sample SAMN06266103) | marine metagenome | isolation source: Algal blade | place: United Kingdom:Sidmouth, United...
TATAATGGCTTATGTCTACCCGTAAAGGGCTACAGGGTTTTTAAGCTGCTATTACAAGGGGGCTTATAGACTAAAGAAATTGTTAAAGTGACATCTAAAGGTTATAATTTTAGTGTGATACGTTCCCGAATTGGTGTGAAGGGAAAGGCGATCACTTTTGGGGTGACGATGAGTCTGATCGATCGCGGGACAATGTTTGACATTGCACCAATCGATCCCGGAGTTTTTGTCAGCATCAAATTAAACAGGTCATGAATAAATCTAATAATTCGATAAAAAATAATGACCAAAAGTCCATATCGATCTGGCTGTACATAATATTAATAGTTTTGAATCTTCTTGTTGTTTTATTTTTAATCGACCGGACAGATTCGATGAAAAATTATGCACAGCAAGTGCAACAGGCAGCTTGGACCGTCAATATTGCCAATCAAATCGATCGACGCATCGATGCATTGGCACAGACATCAAAAAACCTATCTGGGAATCGATCTATAGCCGCTTTTTTTAAAGGAAAAAACACCGACATGGAAGAGATGCAAATTGTTCTCGAGACGACGCGTTCTGTCCTTGGCGTGCAGTTTTCATATTTGATGGATACTACAGGAACGGTTGTCCATTCAACCCAATTCGAGGGTGAAAATCCGATTTTAGGTCACAACTTCTCGTTCAGGCCTTACTTTCAACAGGCGATGCAAGGAAAGGATGAATTATATCCAGCCGTTGGCTTGCGCACAGGCACCCGTGGATTATATTTTGCGTCACCGGTAAAGGATGAAGATCGCGTCATTGGTGTAGCTGTGATAAAGATGTCCATGCAAGACATTGATGCTTTGCTATCATCGAAGCCTGAAGCGCTTGCCCTGGTCACCAACGAGGGTATTGTCTTTTCATCCAATCAAGATGACTGGAAGTTGCGGTCGATTGGTCAATCGGTTGAGAAACGATTACAAGAGGTGCGATTGAGTCGTCAATTCGCAGATAACGATTTAGCGGCATTACCATTTGAAGTCATTCCGGGTAATACTGTCATCGATGAAAATTCATATCATATTCACGAAGAGATTATCACTACTGCGGATCACGAAGTATGGCGTTTGGCATCCTTAACTCAGCTAAATAATGATTTTCCTTTACCTCCGGAGCAAGCAAATACATTTAAAGGTCTTTATGGAACGTTGATATTTTTTGATTTACTCATTATTTTCCTAATCGTTAATATCGATCGAAGAAAACGTACGGAAATAGACTTAAGGCATCATCAAGAAAACCTAGAAACAATTGTCGACGAACGAACTGTGCAATTAAAGAAACGTAACGATTTTATCCGTTCTACATTTGGCCGATATATCAGTCATGACATCGTAGATAATTTATTATCTGCAGAAGGTACATTGAATACAAAAGGGGAAAAGCGGGTTATCAGTATTTTAATGACAGACATTCGCGGATTTTCGACACTCTCAACAACGCTCGATCCCACCGAGGTTGTACAATTACTCAACAATTATTTAGAAGTCATGACACGCGTCATTTTGAAAAAAGGTGGAACGATTGATGAATTTATTGGTGACGCGATATTGGTCCTTTTTGGCGCTCCCATCGAGACCGCCGATCATGCTTGGCGAGCAGTTTCTTGTGCCGTCGACATGCAAAAGGCTATGGTTGAAGTAAATAGAAAAAATGAAGAAATGGGGTTACCGCGAATCGAGATGGGTATCGGAATAAATTCTGGAGAAGTTGTTGTCGGTAGTATCGGTTCGGAGCAACGTCTAAAATATGCCGTGGTGGGCACCGCTGTAAACCTTACTGCTCGCATTGAATCCTATACGGAGGGTGGTCAAATTCTCATCTCAAGCGATACGTTTGCTCAAGTCGAATCAAATATTGTCGTCGGGGAAAGCCGCGAAGTCATACCAAAAGGGTGGTCGGAGCCTGTCGAGATATTTGAGGTTCTTGATATGCAAGAACAGGCGGATATTGAAAAGGTGCGTATAGCAGAATAGGTGTTATTATGCTTTTAAAAAATTTTTATCTCTTGGGGTCTTAGGGTGAAATTATCAAGTTAATTCGCTTTCTGTTTAGATTATATCATTATCTAAAACCCTATATACTATTCTGGCTGCTTCAATAACCGTTTTTTCTGTAGAGTATAGAAAACTTCGAATAAAATAGCTAGAACAAAACAGACTCCCAAGTAGGTGAGCGTATCTATATTTGCTTGACGACTTATACCTATATAGTATAACAGATAGTGGACTAAATGGACACCCATGAACATAATTGAGGCACGTATTAGAATGTTTTTTAATTTGTGTTTCATTTTTTTATATATATTTTTCTGTGATAATTATTCTTTATAAATGCTATTGTCTTCAAGAGAAATCGTATCGATAAAGGGCCCATCGTAATACGAGCGATCAAACAAAGTCGTCTTTACGGCTCCATTATCAAATAAGAAAGTTCCAGGTTTGCCGTTGATTTCCACCTCTACTGTAAAGTAATAGTTGTGGCACACACCCGCATGGGGTATCAAAAAAGCTAAGATTGTCCAAAGGAAGATTACTCTTAGGGGGAGCATAAGTCTGTTCGTTGTTCGGTTAAATATAACAATAATAGAATTAATGGGTTAATAGTGTCAATGTTGAGCTATTTTCCAATTTGTACCACGTTCTTTAATAATAAATATCAGTTTTGCTAACATTAATAATGGTTCAAATTGTCAATTCATGAATTTATCCCGAAAGCCTTTTCATTTCATTTCATTTCCGAAGGGGCTGGTCATTGTTGTACAACTCTAATTCTTTTTCCACCTCTTAAATGACTGAAACGACATATCTAAGAGATTTCTCTCTAACCACATATACTTGGGAATTCATTAAAGGCGGTTTCGTTTAACGAAACTTTGTCGTTATCTTTGATGTTATAGATGAATATTATCGCTTTTCGCACGATTAGAAGTTTTTTTGAAAAACACCCTATAAGTGAAGCGTCACTTAGAACATGGTACACCATTCTGAAACAGCAGAATTGGTTAAAACCGTCCGATGTCGTTGAAGCTTTTGGTACGAAAAACGTTGATATAATTGGTAATGATAGAGTTTGTATTGATGTTAAAGGGAATAACTTAAGAGTCATCTTGAGAGTCAACTATAAAAGTAATACATGTTTTATTCGATGGATAGGATGGCATAAAGACTATGACAAACTTGGCAAATCAATTTTCGAAATATAATAAATGATGAATTGGACAATTATTAAAAACGATAAAGAATATCAATCTGCACTCAACAGACTAGATGTTATTTTTCATCCTAAATCAACTAAAGAACAGGATGAATTCGACTTATTAGTCCTGTTAATTAATCAATACGAAGAAGCGAACTTTCATATTGAAGAAGCAGATCCAATTCAAGTCATTAAAATGAAAATGGACTACTTGGGTTTGAATCAAACAGACATGGTTAAATATATAGGATCAAAGTCAACCGTGAGTAAAATATTATCATATAAGTCACCTCTCACATTAAAGCATGTATGGATACTTAGTAAAATATTGAATCTACCTGTTCAATTACTTGCCCGACCATATAACGTTGAGAATTGGAACTTCATGAAAAAATTTGGAGGATTGGAGTTTCAGCAATTGACTGGTGTCTAAGCTTTGAGGTTTCTAATTAATGTCACTCCAGAAGTAATCATAAATATTATTTACCTTCTATTGTTGAGTTATAAAATTGACTCGAAGAGACCCACCCAACCTCTAAATTTGACCCCATGTCCGCAAGAAAATTAATTCAATGGAATGCCGATAGGCCGATTCGCTACCCATGGATCGGTGAGACAAATCCGTATTTTATTTTGCTTTCAGAATTTCTTCTACAACAAACGCGCTCGGATCAGGCATTGGCGTATTACTTGCGCATGACAGATGTATTCCCGACCGTGGAGTCATTGGCAGATACGCCCGAGGATGTATTGATGAAACATTGGCAAGGGCTCGGATACTACAGTCGTGCGCGAAACCTACACCGAACAGCTAAAATCATCGCGGCGGACCACAATGGCCAGGTGCCGGAATCTTATGATGAACTGATTAAACTTCCGGGCATTGGGCCTTACACCGCTGCAGCCATTTCATCCTTTGCTTTTGGTGAATCGCGTGCTGTTGTGGATGGTAATGTCTATCGCGTCTTAGCTCGCTACCATGGAATCAGCACTCCCGTGAATGCTCCGGCCGCCCGTGCTGAATTTACAGCGCACGCTCAAAAGATGCTTGGACGGCATGATCCGGCAGCCTTCAATCAAGCCATCATGAACCTTGGGGCACAAGTATGTACGCCTAAGAATCCGGCTTGCACAGATTGCCCATTTCATAGAGATTGTCTGGCATACATCGAGAACAGGCAGACCGAGTTTCCAGTTAAGATCCGTAAAAAACCGAGTCGCGATCGCTATTTTCATTTCATCGAAATCCAATATCGCAACAAGACTATCCTGCAAAAGCGAAGTGATACAGATATATGGCAAGGACTCTATCAGTTTCCACTTATCGAGCGAAACTCCACCCGAAAAATCGCTGATCGACAGCTACAATCCTTTATCCATGAGCACTTTGGCCTGTCTAGTGGACAACTGGAGTCTGTCAGCGACGCAACCAAACAAGTGCTCAGCCATCAGAATATCCATGCGCGATTTTATAAAATAAGCACGACAGAAAAGCCCTCGCTTGATATGGATAACGTAACTTTGGTATTTCGCAAAAACTTAAACAACTTTGCATTTCCAAGAACTGTCTCTTGGTATTTAAATACACGAAACCATGATCAATAAAGTCATAATTGTTGGAAACTTGGGACGCGACCCAGAAGTCCGTCATTTAGAAAGTGGGGCCAAAGTCGCCACCTTTTCTGTCGCTACAAATGAAAACTACAAGGACAAAAATGATGAATGGCAAACACGCACGGAATGGCACAACATCGTGGCTTGGCGTTATCTGGCTGAATCTGCCGAGCGTTCGTTGAAAAAAGGTGGACTGTGCTATATCGAAGGAAAACTGACGCACCGAAAATATCAAGACAAAGAAGGAAACGATAAATATATCTCTGAAGTGGTAGCTAATGTGCTGCGATCGCTCGAACGACGAGAAAGCTCAGGCTCATCGTATTCCGCGCCAGCACCATCCGAAGAAAATGCGCCATCGACAAATAATTCTACTTCCGGACCGGGATCTCCAGTCAAAAAACTCGAAGACTTTGATGAAGATGATCTTCCCTTTTAATGCGATAAAAAATATGGTTAAACGCGCAACGCGTATTGTTCACCAAACCCAGTCTTTTGGAACCTGAACCTCCCTCCCCATACCTATCCGGTTTAGCACTGTTTTGCATTCCATTGCTATCTTCTACAGGCATGGTCTTTGGCATTCTGTTATTGTTTTTATTGTTGCTCATGTCGGCGTTGGTGTCAGGATCTGAAGTGTCCTATTTTTCCTTGTCTGCTGATGATTTACAAAGTCTCAAGGAGCAAGGTGATTTAAAAGCGAAACGAGCGCTGCGATTAAAACGATTTCCACGACGTTTATTAGCTACGATATTAATTACCAATAATTTTATAAATATTGGCATCGTCCTATTATCTGATTTTTTAGTGGTGCAGTTTTTTGGTATTGAAGGATTCAAATCAGGTGGAGATTGGTTGGCTGAAAAAATTACTTTTTTATCTTATACCGGTGCCGATTATGCGCGCTTTATTAGTTTTTTAATTACCGTTATTGGTGTCACTTTTTTATTAGTTCTTTTTGGCGAAGTCGTACCAAAAATTTATGCCCGACTCAATAATCTCTCTTTTGCTCGGCGCATGTCGGGACCATTAAATACATTAAATACGATATTTTATCCGCTCAGTAGTTTGTTTGTCGGTTGGAGTAAGCGAATCGAAAAGACCTTGAACTCTTCCGCAAATATGCAAGACCATCGAGACGACATTGAAGAAGCTATAGTGCTGACGGTGAGTGGTGACTTGAATGCGGAAAAAGAAGTCAACATCCTCAAGAGTATCATCAAATTCGACGAAGTATCTGTGAAGCAAATCATGCGCAGCCGCGTTGATGTCATTGCTGAGAGCACTGAGAGTACGATGGAAGATGTGGTGAACACGATACGCTCATCAGGCTACTCTCGAATTCCTATATATGAAGAATCGCTCGATCACGTCGTCGGGCTCCTCTACGCCAAAGATTTCATCGGAACAGACAAAGACATCGACTGGCAAAAACTAGTTCGCACAGATATACATTATGTCCCGGAGTCGAAACGCATAAATGAATTACTGAAAGAGTTTCAACAAAAAAGGATGCACTTGGCCATCGTTGTTGACGAATTTGGTGGCGTATCCGGACTTGTTACACTTGAAGACGTGATGGAAGAAGTCATTGGCGAAATCACCGATGAGTTTGATGATGGCGTCGACGTCGATTATGTGAAGCTGGATGACAGTACGTATGTATTCGAAGGGAAAACATTAATAAATGATGCCTGTCGCATCATGAATGTCGCCACGGATACGTTTGATGAATTTAAAGGTGATGCAGACTCGATTGCCGGATTATTATTAGAATTGTTCGGCCAAATTCCAAGGAAGTTTCAAGAAAAGAAAATAGGGGAATTTACCTTACGCGTAGAACTCGTCAATCGGCGACGCATCGAACAAGTAAAGATTAAAGTAGATGAGTAGACATCATTATTCGCAAACATTCAAACGGTTATTGGTCGTCTGCAAGCTCGCAATGCTCATTATTGTCATTGGTTCTTTTCTTGTATCGTGCACCACCGATCCGCCTGTCCCAAAACCTCGGACATACCCGCGGTTGGAACTGCCAGAGCGGAATCCGCAAATTGTCAGTCCGGCTGATTGTCCATTCGAATTTACATTTCCAGATTATGCTAGCGTCAAAAAAGGAAAAACTTTCTTTAATGAAGAGCCACCGCATCCATGTTGGTTTGACTTAGCCATTCCTGAATTAAATGCGAATATATTTATGAGTTATCATGAGATTTCAGATCGAAAAGATTTTGAACGCCTCGTGCGCGATGCCTATAAAATAAATACGCAAATAAATAAACGCAGTGATTACATGGAAGAAATACCGGTGCGTAATAACGCAGGAATTGGTGGAATGGCGTTTGTTTTTGAAGGGGCTGCTGCATCACCTATGCATTTTTATTTATCAGATACCACTTCGCATTTTCTGAAAGGAGCCTTGTATTATGGAAACCAGGTCAGGCCTGACTCGCTCGCACCTGCCACAGTATTCATCAAAGAAGATATCAACCGATTGCTCGGGTCTTTTCGATGGAAATAGCTTGATTGCTCCCGCTTGAATTGTACGTATTAGAATTTCAACTGTACACTAGCAGTGACACTCCGTCCCGCATCGTCAGCAAAATAACGTTGCCGATTCAAATAATCGCGATAGGACACATTCAATACATTCGACGCACGTAAGACGACACGTAGTCGATTTTTTGGCAAGCCGATATTTGTTGAGGCCTCTAGTCCCAATAAACCATAAGCGTCTGGAGGTAGTACAAAGTCTTGCTCGGGCAACAGATTTTTTTGTTCGAATACGTATTTATAATTCACCGACAATTCTATATTTTCAAATCGCTTACTAGATTGAAGACTCATTTTATCAACACGATATGTCAGCGAGCCGTATATATTTCCCGGTGCAATATTCACTAAAGGAATATTTGCCTCAATATCATTGCCACGGATAAAACTATATTTTATTAAACCAGCGAAGGATCGACCGGCAGAAAATTGCGATGCTATATCCAATCCAAATATTTCGGCGTCAGTCTGATTATATACAAATACCGGAAATGCACCGCGTATGGTCAGGCGGAGTTCTTCTTGTGGATCCAGAAAAATATAATTGTCAAATCGGTGATAATATCCCAATGCGCTGATGGATACATTTGCACTAGGGACCAGTTTATATTCCAGCGTGCTTTTGATTCCGCGCTCTGTTTCTAGAGCCGCATTTCCCTCTTCTATCCCGCTCACTCCTTGATGCAAGCCGTTGCTGTACAACTCATTGATAGCAGGGTTTCGCATGGCATAGCCGGTGTTGATGGTCAAGGTTTGAATCTCCGAAATATCATATTTTAATCCAAACGCGGCATTGACATTATGAAACTGGTTATCAAACCTCAATATTTCTCGCGGCTGCGACATGCTGATGGCCACCACATCTTGCGTTTCAAAATCGTAGCGGACGCCAGCGTTCAAGTTTATTTTATTAAATGTTTTTGTGAGTGTGGTAAATATGCCTGTTTTCCATGTAAAGTAATCCGGAATTAAAGGTAATATTCCCGTTTCCGGATCATTGGTATTATCCGTAAATGTATTTTGAAATCCTGCTTTCAATGTTCCACCTGCAGTCAAATTATTCACGTAATTAATATCTGCATTGACCGTATATTGTTTTAAACTCAGTGCGGGAATATCCGATCGTCCACTGCGTCTGACGTCAAATTCTTTTCGATCATTGAGTTGACCAGCTAGGGTTAGTTGTATGGATTGGTCATCTTGAAAATAAAACTTCGTGTTTATTTTAGCCAGGTGGTGCGACACTTTCTGTCTTGGGGCTTCTATTTCATAGCTAAATTCCTCTTCAGTAAATAACGGAACATCTCGCATCAGGGCGTCCTCAAGGTCGGGTAAATTTCCAATATGCGATCCACGCAAGACACCAAGCGTGGTATTAAATGTACTTATAAACACATCTGTAAACACGGATTCTTTCCATACTTTTTCTAATTGCAGCGCGGCATTTATTTCATTCGACCCTGTATTGTTTAAAAAATAATCGGCAGCGCTTCGGTCACCATATTTTTTAAATGTCGTGACGGCTCGCCAAGAGAGTGTGTGGTTATGTTTTTGAGCTTGCGCGTTGACTATATGACCTCGACCATTTGTCTCAAAGGCATAACTAACACTGCCGTGCAGGTGAGGCTCATGTGCTATTTTAGAAGGTTCGACAAGGATGAGGCTGCCCATATTTCCACCGCTGTATGCAATGGCGTTGGTCCCTTTCAACACAGTAATCTTATTGGCTGTCAGCGGGTCGATTTCAGGGGCATGATCCCGACCCCATTGCTGTCCACTTTGTGGTATACCATTATTCAATATGACCAACCGATTGCCTGAAAGCCCATGTACGATTGGTTTAGTGATACCACTACCATTTTGAATTAAATGAACACCCGACACATTTTTTAATAACCCCGATAAACTTTCATTGGTGTTGTCTTCAATATCCTTCTTCTTGATGGCGACGCTCGGCTGGTTACTTAAAGCATTTGCTTCGCCTTCTATCGTGACGCCTTTTAATGAAATAGCCGTGTGAGGCATTTTGATGTCAATCACGGTATCGGCAGCAACATCTAAATGAATATCGAGGTTTTCACAGCCTATGTGTGAAAAAGTGATGTGGTATTCCCCAGGGCATAAATTAGATATCGTAAATGCGCCATCATCTTCTGTAAATATACCGAAGCCCGTTTCTTGCACGATGACATTAACAGCTGACAAGGGCCTTCCGGTAGCTTCGTCAGTGACAAACCCATCCACCGTCAATTGGCAGTTCTGGCCACTGCTGCCACACCATAGAAAAATAAATAAGAATAGTATTAATAAGCGATCATTGCACATTCACGGCAAATGTAACCTCTATATCGGTCTCACCTCCGGCGTTGGTGATATCTCCCTGAGCTACACCTGTCGCCGATTTGTCTGGCTCATGTCTCAATGTGATTGTAAAGTTTCCTGAAGCGGCATCTGTTGTCGTGACCGTCAATGCTTGTCCGAGAGGATTTCCGTTGTCATCCGCATCGGCATACGCGACGGTAAGCCCAGGTACATCCGTATCGAAGAAAAACTGATGTTCGTCATCTTCTTCAATCACTTCAGCGGTGATGTCTTCCGCAGGAGTCGTGCTTTCATCCGACAATTCGATGCGTCCTGTATACGTCGTATTTGCTGTTAAGTCATCTGTCGTGATCGTGGGTCCCTCTCCGCCATCTCCGTCGATATCAATAAAACGCAGAACAACTTGATCTCCCGCACCTGTAGGTGTGAGAATAACTTCTAGCGTTGTGATAAGTTCTTCCTCATTTGGAATCACTGGATCGTCTTTGTCACATCCGATAGAGAACATGGTGGTAATCGCTAAAAAGAGCAAAATGCTGTATGATCTTGACATAATGTTGTTGTTTTTATTTGATTTTGGACCGGCGAATATAAGACTGATGCTTATGTTTAAGTGTTAATGAAACATGAAAGACGTGCTTGTTTAAGTTTTTTCTACCAATTAACTCAACCGCGCATGTCCAACCTATATATGGATAGTGCGCCAAGCACTAATTTTTTCCATCACTCTTCTTCACTCATCAGTCGTGTAGCACCGGCAATACTCCATCTTCGTTCATCGATCAATGAAAAAATATTTTGAATTATATCGGACTTATTTAATGTTTGACGCACTGGCACGTATGGCTGGCAAAACCACGGCCATAAATCCTATGACCAACACGACTGCTGCAACAATTGGTAAATCCGAATAAAACAATTCCATCGGGTACGAATCAATAATGGCTTGTTCGCCCATGGAAATAATGCCATAAGTTTTGTGGATATAATAAAAGGCAAAGGCAAGCACAAATCCAATACTTATACCGATTAAACAAATTAGGCTGCCAATTTTAAATATTAAATTTCGGATCATGGATTTTCGAGCGCCCATGGCTTGCAATACTCCGAGGTCTTTTTTCTTGTCCATGACGATCATCCAGATGGCACCAATTAAATTAAATGCGACGAGAATAAGAGCGAGAATTAAAATGACTAGCGACAACCATTTTTCTATACGCATCACTTTGACGGTGGAGGCTTGTTGTGCAAATCTCCCCATGACTGTCATCTCCTCTCCAACTATATTTTGCAATTGTGCTACAAGTTCTTCTTCTTCCACATCCGTGTTTTTTTTAATTTCAATAGCACTGTACTGGTCATACTTTTTAGTGAGTGCCTGAACGGCTGATATCGGTGCCACGACATATTCGTAGTCTACATCTTGTTGGATCGCAAAGGTCCCGCCCGGGTATAGGTCTGTTGTACTGAACTGCTTATCCATCGGAGAACTCTTTTTCGCATTTGGAAGATATATGGAGACTGGTGTCAAGCGATCATTGAGGTTAAGGCCTAGCTTGTAGGCCATTCCGAGACCGAAGAGTCCATATTTGAGTCCTTCGTCTTGCACAAGATATGCGCCTCGGTTGATGGCTGTATCCATCCCGGTCACGGCATTGAAGGAGTCGTCAACACCCTTTAGTGTGCCTACTTCTTGGCGGTTATCGTATTGAAAGAGTGCTAATTCTTCTATTGTTAGACTGACTTTTTCGACGCCGTCTAGCGCATATATTTTGTCTAGTTGTTTTTTATCGATTGCAAAATGCTTGCCTTTGACGAGTTCGATTTTGATGTCGGGATTAAATGCGTCGAACATGGATAAGAGGAGCGTTTCAAATCCATTAAAAACTGACAGTATCAAAATGATAGCAGCCGTCCCGAACCCCAATCCAAAGATGGATATACCTGTAATAATTTGAATGGCATTGGTAGATTTCTTACCAAAAATGTATCGCCATGCTATTTTCCAGGATAGGTTCATAAAAGACTTTCGTTGGGTGAAAATAGGGGATAATGTGAGAAACGTAATTACAGCCTGACTTATTTTTAGCACTTGTGCAGACAATGCCTGTTCCATCTGATGGTCGCCCGAAGGACGACAACATCTATTGTCCATTATTAAGAATCAAAATAACCATCTAACGAAATCTTATCCGCCCCTGTAAAGACCAAAGCAAGGCATCCGAACATCATCGCCAGAGCAGGAGTCATCCCTTCAACGGTATCATTGGCTTTTAGGTGCACAAAAAACAATGCGACTATAAAATTAACGACCAAAATAAAACAAGCAAACCTTATTTTATACCCAATTAAAACCATTATAGCACCAAAAAACTGTACATAAACAGAGGTAACTGCGCTAATTACTGGAAGCGGAAAGGCGTTTGCTTCTAAAAAAGCGGAAAATTCAAGCATTCTCTCCCAACTTAAAACATTATCTATAACCCCATAGAATAAACGGCTACCGATGAAAATTCTAAGTATGAAAATTCCGATATGTTTATTATCATCTAAATACTTTTCTATTTTTTGTATGCTCGACATCAATTTTATTTTTCGGTGGGTTTTAAACCGCTATATTCCGGACTCTGCTACTCTTGCTAAAAACGTTTTATCATTATCTACACACTGACATGTGCATCAGTAATTGCGTCTCGTTTGGCTGGATCGACGGCTGCATTAAGTACAAATTTTTTTCAAAATCAGTAGTGATCATTACCAGCTTGTTTGTTTAATTTTTGTTTTTTATCTGGATTTTCGAACTCAATGTTGACAGACTGATGTTCGCTGCCCTAGCCAATTCATCTTGGTTCTTATTTTGTGTCTGCCTTTTACTTTTGATGAACCGTCCGATTTCAGCTTCGATGGCTTCATCGCTCATTGAAGACCAATTTTTGTATGATATTTCATTCATTAACTGTAGTTTATGCCTATAAGGTACGAAATTTCATACAGCCAATATCGAGTTTTGAAAGATTCCCTCTTTACAGTTCGATTCGTCAAATATGCATGCGTTTGGCAAAAAGAATGGTTCGCTTAGGCCGTTGCGACAATATGGTTTTCGGTGGAGAAAAGGGTATGGCTTTCCAATATATGAAATGCGTAATGTGGAGTCCACTTCGGAAAGTCACCGAACAAAAATTGCTCTTTTGTCGAAATTGCCACTTTACGATATTTACTCAATATTCATCTTTTCGATTTGCTTTTTATTTGGCATCCATAGCCACATTCCAATTAACCCCAAAAATAATATCATATACGTATAGTCCCTTTTTCTGCTTCTGTCGAGAGGCATTTTCTTCCAATTGAACCAGATGAAAACAATCATTACAATGATATGAAATGCGCCAATGATATAATTCGCTTTGTAATCGTAGTCAAGTTTGATCCATAGTTCATCATTCGTAAATGCTATAACGAAATAAGTCAACTCAATTACGGTTAATAAAATCAATACCATTTTGAGTTTTTTTAAGTCGGTTTTTAATGGTTTTGAGTTCATAATATCTTTTGCCACTATTTATTTTGACTGCTGAATTTAATACTTCTTCCTTATTTCAAGTATCTCATTTGGAACTCTATAATCGCCTTGTTTGATAAAGTTTTCGCATGACCCTGAAACTCCATGTGTGTCAGCAATCGAGACATTATAGTTTTTCTTTGAAACGAGTAATCCTTTGTGGAAAAACAGAGCTAAATGTTGGTCGGAGTTAAACCCTGTTCTACAGTAAAACCATTCTTCAACGTTTTTTTCAAAGTCACTTTTGTTAGGTGGACGCATTATGTTCTCAACTTCTTGTTTTGTCATACCCACAGAAAGCTCATGTGATTGACTCAAGGATTGTTTTGTAACTGAGCAGCCAATAACTCCGAAAAGTAATAATGCAAACAATATATTTTTTTTTCTTCTCATTCCA
>ENA-ORXM01003981-ORXM01003981.1-marine-metagenome-genome-assembly--contig:-NODE-3981-length-13665-cov-3.103474_pt1 | contig 13665 bp, 12 predicted proteins | sample MGYA00237867_ERZ511480 | MGnify/ENA primary metagenome ERZ511480 (study PRJEB26309, sample SAMN06266103) | marine metagenome | isolation source: Algal blade | place: United Kingdom:Sidmouth, United...
GAACCGGTGGGACAGACAGTCGGCTACCGCATTCGGGGCGAGGCAAAGGTATCGCGCGGCACCCGGATCGAGGTTGTGACCGAAGGCATCCTGACCCGCATGATCCAGAATGACCCCGAGCTTTCGGGCATCGGTGCGATCATTTTCGACGAATTCCATGAACGGTCGCTGAACGCTGATCTTGGCCTCGCGCTGTCGTGGGAAATTCGCAGTGTTTTGCGGCCCGACCTGATCGTTCTCGTGATGTCAGCCACGTTAGATGCCGGTCCCGTCGCACAAATGCTTGATGATGCGCCCGTGATCACATCCGAAGGCCGCGCCTATCCGGTCACCACGACCTATTTACCCAAGGCCACGGCCAAGGGTGTCCGCATCGAACATACAACCGCCGATTTGATCGTGCAGGCCGCATCCGAGGCCGATGGCAGCATCCTTGTATTCCTCCCCGGTGAAGGCGAAATCCGCCGAACGGAGGCCGCACTGGCCAATCGCCTGCCTGATGATTGCGTGATCAGGCCGCTCTATGGTGCCTTGCCGTTCGCGGCCCAGCGCGCGGCCATCGCCCCCGTCAGCCAAGGGCGCAAGATTGTGTTGTCGACGTCAATCGCCGAAACCTCGCTGACGATATCGGACATTCGCGTCGTGGTGGACGCGGGCCGCGCACGCCGCGCGCGGTTTGATCCGGCCTCTGGTATGTCGCGGCTCGTTACCGAGCGCGTGAGCCGCGCGGAGGCCACGCAACGCGCCGGACGGGCCGGTCGTGTGGCCGCCGGACATTGCTATGCGCTATGGACCAAAGGCGAGGACGGCGCGTTACCGGCCTTCCCCCCCGCCGAGATTGAGGCCGCTGATCTGGCGCCGCTCGCGCTGGAGCTTGCCCAATGGGGCAGCGACGATCTGGCGTTTCTGACACCACCGCCCGAGGGGACAATGGCCGAGGCCCGCCGTCTGTTGCAGACCTTGGGTGCGTTGGACGGCGATCTGAAGATAACCCCCCACGGCAAGGCGATCGCTGGCCGCCCGTTGCATCCGCGTCTGGCACATATGTTGCTGCGTGCGGGCCGCACGGCGGCCCCGCTGGCGGCACTGTTGGCGGGCCGCGATCCATTGCGCGGCGCGCCTGTTGATCTGGCATTGCGACTTGCGGCCCTGCGCGGTCGCTATGATGGACCCGGTCAGGTGCAGCATGCCGCACTGGGCCAAATCAAGAGCGAAATCCCGCGCCTTGCCAAAGGATTGCCGGATATCGCACCTGCCCCGTCGCTGGGTGCGATGGTGGCGCTCGCTTATCCTGATCGCATCGGGCTGCGCCGCAAGGGCCGCGACCCCCGCTATATTCTGTCGGGCGGCAAAGGCGCGGTGATGGATGCGGCCGATCCGCTGGCGGGCGCGCGGTTGATTGTGGCGACTGATTTAGATGGCGACACGCGCGAGGCGCGGATCAGGCAGGCTGTTCAGATCACCGAGGCCGAACTGCGAGAGGTTTTCAGCGACCAGATCGCATGGGATGACGTGTGTTCGTGGTCGAAACGGGAGGGGCGCGTGCTGACACGGCAACAAGAGCGTCTGGGCGCGATCGTGCTGGATGATCGCAACTGGCCCGACGCCCCACCCGACGCAACCGCCCGCGCCATGTGCGACGGGATCAGACAGCTTGGCCTGAAACCATCGGCTGCGGCCAAGCGGTTTCGGGCGCGGGTGGCACTGGTTGACGGGCTGCCTGCGATGGATGACGACAGCCTGCTTGCCAGCCTGGAAGATTGGCTGCTGCCATATTTGGACGGGGTCAAAATTACAGGCGACTGGAAGGGGTTTGACATCCTCCCTGCCCTGCGTGCGATGCTGGATTGGGACCAGACTGCGCGGCTTGATCGTGCGGCGCCTGCGCATTTCACCACACCCCTTGGTCGCAAAATTCCGGTTGATTACGATGGTGAGGCACCCTCGATCACACTGCGGCTGCAAGAGATGTTCGGGCAAACCGTCCATCCGGTCGTGGGGCAGACACCCTTGCGTGTTACCTTGCTGTCGCCCGGACAAAAGCCGGTGCAGGTCACGCAAGACATCGTGGGGTTTTGGGCCACGTCATACGCAGACGTCCGGCGTGATATGCGCGGACGCTATCCACGCCATCCGTGGCCAGAAGATCCGACACAAGCGGACCCGACATTGCGCGCAAAACCGCGTGGCACCTGAGCGTGATTTGCAATTTATTAACTTGCAGGTTAGATAAGCCCTAATAAATAAAGAAAAAGCAGGTTTCTATGTCATCCGTATTTCGCGCGCTCTGGTCTGAAACGATCCAGCCGATGTTTCGCCGTCCACCCGCATTGCAACTGGCGGCCTTGTGTCACCGCGACACATCCGATGGCGTCGAGGTCATGCTTGTGACCAGTTCAAACGGCCGCTGGATTTTGCCAAAAGGCTGGCCCATCGACGGCATGTCCGCCGCACAAGCCGCCCACCAAGAAGCGTGGGAAGAAGGCGGCGTGCGCGCCGTTGGCGCACCCGTCGATGCGCTTGACACGATCCAGTCGCACAAGACGTTTGATAATGGCCTGACGATCCCCTGCGAAACCAAAATTTATGATCTGCCCGTGACCGAAATCGCCAACGACTACCCTGAATCGCACCGCCGCGACCGCATTTGGGTATCGCCGTCCAAGGCCGCAGATATGGTCGACGAGGCCGCACTAAAAGCTGTTTTGCTTAATTTTTAATCAACCAAGGTTGATTTGAAGCCACTGACGCCTTAACCGGATGTGACAATTTATCACACGGCGGGGACAGTCGCATGGCCGACAACGATCAAGACCACTATTGGAAAACGTTGGACCGCGACTTGGGCCGCATCGCCAGCTTTGAATACGCCACACAATTGTCGGCGCGTCCGATGGTGGGCGTCGGTATCGCGATTGTGTTCATCTTGGTCGCTGGCCTTGCCTCTACCTTGTTTTTCGGTGGGACTTCAACGTCTTATGTTGTGATCGCCGCCGCTGCGATTGGCGCATACATGGCCGTCAACATCGGCGCCAATGATGTTGCCAACAATATGGGACCTGCCGTTGGCGCCAACGCGTTGACCATGGGCGGCGCGATCGTGATCGCAGCCCTTTGCGAAACGGCGGGCGCGTTGTTGGCGGGTGGTGACGTTGTATCGACGATTTCCAAGGGAATTATTGACCCGTCATCCGTGTCGGATAGCGAAATTTTCATCTGGGCGATGATGGCTGCGCTGATTTCATCCGCGCTTTGGGTCAATTTGGCGACTTGGGTCGGCGCGCCTGTGTCCACCACGCATTCGGTTGTGGGCGGCGTGATGGGCGCGGGTATTGCCGCCGCCGGATTTGCCGCCGTGAACTGGCCCAACATGAGCAAGATCGCAGCGTCTTGGATCATCTCGCCCTTGCTGGGCGGGTTGGTCGCTGCGGGTTTCCTTGCGTTTATCAAGTATTTCATCATCTACCGCGACGACAAAATCGCGGCCGCGCGCAAATGGGTGCCCATTCTGGTGGGGATCATGGGCGGCGTGTTTGCGATGTATCTGTCGATCAAGGGCCTTAAGAAAATCATCTCTATCGATCTGCCAACGGCATTGATGATCGGATTTTTCGCAGGCGGGATCATATTCGTGATCGCGGCACCATTGATCAAACGCCAGTCCGAAGGTCTTGAGAACCGCAACAAGTCACTCAAAGTGCTGTTCGGTATTCCGCTGGTGATGTCCGCTGCATTGCTGTCGTTCGCCCACGGTGCCAATGATGTGGCCAATGCGGTTGGCCCGCTGGCCGCCATCGTACATGCCGAAGAATTTGGCGAATTTGCAGGCAAGGTGAACATCCCGATCTGGGTTATGGTCATCGGCGCATTTGGTATCTCGTTTGGTCTGATCCTGTTCGGGCCCAAGCTGATCCGTATGGTCGGCAGCCAGATCACCAAGCTGAACCCGATGCGCGCCTATTGCGTGGCCTTGTCGGCGGCGATCACTGTGATCATTGCAAGCTGGCTGGGCCTGCCTGTGTCGTCCACGCATATCGCCGTGGGCGGTGTGTTTGGCGTCGGGTTTTTCCGCGAATGGCACGAAGAACGCCGCGCACGTCAGTCCAACGAAAAGCGTGATCCAGCAGAGCGCATCGCGCCAGAGGAACGTCGCCGCCGCAAATTGGTGCGCCGGTCCCACTTTATGACGATCATCGCAGCATGGGTGATTACCGTGCCTGCGGCGGCCCTGCTGTCTGGTGTCATTTTCGTAATGCTGCGCGCAGCGTTCGTTTAAACTAAATTTGTGGGCGTCGCCTATTGGCGCGCCCGCAAACCGGTTATGTCAATTCGTGTCAAATGCGTTTCCTATGTTTGGACTACACGTAATTTTGAACAGGAAGACATTTATGAAAACGGCGATTCTCTTTGGTAGTGTGATTGCATTTGCCGCGCTATCTGCATGCCAAACAACCGATACGTCAGCCAGCGGTTCTGCAACGGTCAAGCCAACAGCTAATTTTGTGGCTAAATGCCCACATCCACATGACAAGCGGGATCCGTGGCTCGCCAGGACCATGTCAGAAGGCACCACAGCAGAAAAACTGACCGCGAGTTGGAGCCCCGACCACTTAGAAGATAAGGTACTTGCAGCAGCGATCACCGAATTGAACGGTACACCGTTCCCTGGCAGTGAAGAAGAACGCATGAATCTGGCGCAATGCTGGAAAAGGCTTCAGTAGTCTGCTGACAACGGCGCACCCCGATTGAACGGGTGCGCTATTTACCCAAGCAGTAGCGCATAATCGCCTTTTGCGCGTGCAGGCGGTTTTCGGCTTCGTCGAAGATCACGGAGTGTTTGCCGTCCATCACGGATGATGTGGCCTCGTCGTCGCGGTGCGCGGGCAGGCAGTGCATGAACAATGCGTCGTCCTTGGCGCGGGCCATCAGCGCGTCATTGACTTGATAGCCGCGCAGCTGGTTATGGCGGCGTTCACGCGCCGATTGTGGATCATGCATGGACACCCAAGTGTCGGTGACGACCAGATCGGCGCCTTGCACGGCGACGTCGGGGTTGCGTTCGATCGTGTAAAGCCCGTCAAGCGCGCGTTCGGGGTCCAGCGTTTCAGGACCAGTGAACACCAGATCAAAGTCGAACTGTTTGGCGGCATGGGCGAAGCTGGCAAAAACGTTGTTGCCGTCGCCGGACCAGACGACTTTTTTACCTTTGATCGGGCCGTTGTGTTCCTCGAACGTCATGATGTCGGCCATGATCTGGCAGGGGTGCGTGCGGTTGGTCAGACCGTTGATGACGGGGACGGAGGCGTATTCGGCCATCTCGAGGATCGTGTCTTCCTCGAATGTGCGCATCATGATCAGGTCGACGTAGCGCGACAATACGCGGGCCGTGTCGGCGATGGTTTCGCCGTGGCCCAGTTGCATGTCGGCCCCCGACAGCACCATGGTTTCGCCGCCCATTTGGCGCACACCCACGTCGAAGCTGATGCGCGTGCGGGTTGACGGTTTTTCGAAGATAAGTGCGACCATGTGGCCGGCAAGGGGTTGGTCGGCATCTGGCGTGCCTTTGGGCAGGCCGTTGCGGGCGTCCTTTATCATGCGGGCGTTGTCGATGATGCCGCGCAGGTCGGCGGTCGGCGTTGTGTGGATATCGAGGAAATGTGTCATGTCTTTTGTCTTTTCTAAAAGCGAGCGCCGGGGGTTTCACACCCCCGGACCCCTGTGAGGTATTTGGGGCAAATGGAAGGGGTTACGGGTATTGCATCAGGTGGACCGGATCGCCGTCTTGGCAGGCTGTGATTTTGGCCGAGCGGAAACCTGCGGAGGTATAGGCTGCGATGGCAGCCGTGTTGGACGGATCGGGGTCAATCACAATTGTGGAATATTGCGAGAGGTCAGCAAGGCGGGCCTTGATAAAGCCCGCAGCGTGGCTTTGTCCCAGATAGGCGGGGTCACCGAGGAACATATCGATGGCGCGGGTATCAGGGGGGAAGTTTGCGTCATGCGGCATGTTCCAGACGTGGGCGTTGTAGTCTTGGATGAAGCCGATGGGGGTACCTTCTGCGCAAGCGATGCGCATGTCGATTTCGGGGGTATCCAAGTCGCCCGTGACCAGCGCCCATTCTGTATCGCCGTCTTTCCACCAGCCGCCGATATGGGGATGGGTGAGCCAATGTTTGAACATCGCCTCATCCGCCGGTGTGATTTTGCGAAAGCTATACATGGGCTGCCGCTGCGTCGAGTTTATCGATGGCGATTGCGATGTCGTCGTCGGTGATGTTGAGCGCGGGCAAAAGCCGGATGACGTTATCGGCGGCAGGCACGACAAGGATGTTCTGGTCATAGCCTGCGTTGACCACATCCAAGTTGGACGCCTTGCATTTCAGGCCAAGCATCAGGCCCGACCCGCGCACCGCCTCAAACACATCCGGGTGGGTTGCGATGAGGCCTTCGAGTTTCTGGCGGATCAAGGCGGATTTGCGGTTCACCTCGGCCAGAAATGCATCATCGGACACGATATCCATCACGGTGCTGCCGACGGCACAAGCCAGCGGGTTGCCACCGTATGTGGAGCCGTGCGTGCCAGCGGTCATGCCCGATGCGGCGTTTTCAGTCGCGAGGATCGCGCCCAAGGGGAAGCCGCCGCCGATGCCCTTGGCGACCATCATGATGTCGGGCGTGATGCCCGCCCATTCATGTGCGAACAGTTTACCGGTCCGGCCCATGCCGCATTGGACCTCGTCGAGCATCAGAAGGATGCCATGTTCATCACACAGGTCGCGCAGGCCCTTAAGGCAGGCATCAGGCAGCGGGCGGATACCACCCTCGCCTTGCACGGGTTCCACAAGGATCCCTGCGACTGTGCCGGATTTGGCCGCTTGGGTCAGCGCGTCGTGGTCGCCGAAATCGAGGTGGATGAAACCGGGCAAAAGCGGGCCGAACCCTTTGGTCATTTTCTCGGAGCCTGCGGCGGCGATGCCTGCGGAGGAGCGTCCGTGGAAGGAGCCGGAAAACGTGATAATGTCGGTGCGGTCGGGCGCTCCTTTGTCGTACCAGTATTTGCGGGCCATTTTGACGGCCAGTTCACAGGCCTCTGTGCCGGAGTTGGTGAAAAACACCGTGTCGGCGAATGTTTTGTCAACCAGTTGATCCGCCAGCTTTTGTTGGGCCGGGATGTTATAAAGGTTCGACACATGCCACAGCGCATTGGCCTGACCGGTCAGGGCCGCGACCAAGGCGGGGTGGGCGTGGCCGAGCGCGTTCACCGCGATCCCTGCGCCCAGATCCAAGATACGTCGTCCGTCAGCCTCCAACAGCCAAGAGCCTTCGCCTTTGACGAATGTCAGGGGGGCGCGGGAATAGGTTGGGAGGACGGAAGCGATCATTGGATCAACCTTTGCTGAAAAACAAGAACCCCGAGTGGTGCCAATGGCGGGGCGTCATGTCAATGTTTTAGGTGGGGTTTTTGGGTGGGATGAGGACAGGCAGAAGCGGACGCAGGAAATTAGCGTCGGCGTCGGATCACATATGTTGTGCGTGTCATCATGCCCTAGGGGTAGCCCAAGAATTTGGCGATGAAAACCCCCTTGTGAAATCCCGTCTGCCCCGCCAGTGACATGCCATGACAAAAACAGCCCCCATTCCGCCTGTGGCCTTGGCACTGATCCTGACGGCCACTGCGTTTATTGCAGCAACGATGTTGTTTGCCAAACTGGTGGGCACAGACGCCTTGGGGGCGCCGCTGCATCCGCTGCAAGTCAGCCATGGGCGGTTCTTGTTTGCGTTTGCGGCACTGGCCAGTGTGGCCGTGGTGATCCGTCCGAAGATTGTGGCACCAGATTTGCGCATTCATATCGGGCGCACGGTGTTTGGCTGGGGCGGTGTGACGTTGATGTTTGCCGCGGTCGCGTTCATCCCGATGTCGGATGCGACAGCGATCAGTTTTCTGAACCCTGTGTTCGGCATGCTGCTGGCGATCCCGCTGTTGGGCGAACGTGTGGGGCCTTGGCGCTGGTTGGCGGCGGGCATGGCGCTATGCGGCGCGTTGATATTGCTGAGACCGGGACCGGAGACATTTCAGGTGGCGGCTTTGCTGGCGCTTGGGGCGGCGGTCTTGATGGGGATGGAGTTGATTTTCATCAAGAAGCTGGCCGACCGCGAGCGTCCGTTCCAGATTTTGTTGATCAACAATGCGCTTGGCCTGACGATCGCGACGCTTGCTGTGTTGCCGGTATGGGTGCCGCCCACGGGCGCGCAATGGCTGGCGCTGGCGGGGATCGGCGTGTTGATGGCCACAGCGCAGGCGTGTTTTATCAACGCGATGGCACGGGCTGACGCGAGTTTCGTGACGCCGTTCAGCTATGTCACGCTCATCTTTGCCAGCCTGTACGACCTGATGATTTTCGACGTCTGGCCCGACGCGATCAGCTGGATCGGCGCAGGCATCATCCTGACGGGTGCTGCGTTACTGGCGTGGCGCGAGGGACGGATCAGGCCTTGAGGCGGTAGCCCGTTTTGATCCAGCGCCAGCAGATACCGACCACCACAACGCAGGCGGCTGTTACAACGCAGAGGCCGATCCACGGGCTGCTGTCGGACACGCCAATCATGCCGTGGCGCACACCGTCGATGATATAGAAAAACGGGTTGGCGTGGGACAAGGTTTGCAGCCACGCAGGCAGCGCGTCGATGGAATAAAACGTGCCTGACAGGAACGCGAGGGGCGTGATCAGGAAATTGGAGATCGCCGAAAGCTGGTCGAATTTATTGGCAAAGATGCCCGCGATCATGCCAAGCCCGCCCATCAGGACAGAGCCGAGGAAGACGAAGATGATCATCCACACAGCATGCACCGGAACGATGCCGAGGAACAGCATGGACCCCGCAAGGATCACCACAGCAACCAAAGCACCGCGCGCGACCGCGCCAAACAAATAGCCTGTGACGATTTCAGCAGCCGACAGCGGCGGCATGAGCGTATCGACGATATTGCCCTGCACTTTGGCCGACGCGAGGCTGGAGGATGTATTGGCAAATGCGTTCTGGATCACCGTCATCGTCAGGATGCCCGGTGCGAGGAACGTGATGAACGGCACGCCCGTCACATCGCCGCGTTGTGGCCCGATCGCGATGGTGAAGATCATCAGGAACAAGCCTGCGTTAATCAGCGGTGCCATGACGGTTTGCGACCAGACGTTCATAAAACGCTTCACCTCGCGACCCATCAAGGTGCGTGTGCCAAGCCAGTTGATGCGTCCAAAACGGCGCACACCCATGTCTGATTGCTGTTTCATCTCGGTTTCCCTGTTCAATTACGCCCATGGCGCTTCACATCCGTGTCTGCAGTGCTTAGAATAGGGGATTAGAAGAATAGACAAGGCCTGATGTGGGACACCCTGCATTCCGCCAGACAACTCAAAGGAATATCTATGTCCTGGACAGATGAGCGCGTTGAGACGCTTAAGAAGATGTGGGGCGAAGGTCAGTCCGCGAGCCAGATCGCCAAGGAATTAGGCGGTGTGACCCGCAATGCTGTGATCGGCAAAGTGCACCGTTTGGGCCTGTCGAACCGTGCAGGTTCTGGCGGGTCGGCGGCGAAGGCGGCCCCGAAAGAGAAGCCCGCAGCAAAGGCAGCCCCCAAGGCGCCCGCCAAGCCAAAGGCAGCGCCAGCGACAAAGGCGGCCCCTGCGTCGTCCAAGCCTGCGGAACCTGAGGTTCAGGAACTTGACGAGAACGGCATCCCGATTTCGGCTGCGCGCCGTGCGATTATTCCTGCGGGGCAGCCATTGCCGCCACAGCCATCTGCGAACGAGATCTCGCCAGAGGCGTTGGCGAAAGTCAGTGAAATCGAGAAAGGCGCCAAGCGCATCACCTTGATGGAATTGACCGAAAAGACCTGCAAATGGCCCGTAGGTGATCCGGCGACGGATGATTTCTGGTTTTGCGGTTTGAACGTTCAAACAGGCAAACCGTATTGCGAGGCCCATGTTGGCGTTGCTTTCCAACCAATGTCATCACGGCGTGATCGCAGGCGTTAAACAATTGATGGGTTAAAACCCATCTTACGACGTGAGGGGCCGGCACATCGTGTGCTTGGCCCCTCTTTATTGTCGCGGACCACAACATCGTAGGATGCGTTTTAACGCATCTTCCCGAAAGCCAAAGGAACACACACCATGACCAACACTGCTCTCATTACGGGTGCCTCCTCGGGCATCGGCCGCGCATTTGCGCATTACCACGCGTCCCTTGGCGGTGATCTGATTATCACAGCGCGCCGCGCCGAGGCGCTTGATACTCTCAAAGAGGAGCTAGAGGCTGCGCATGGCATAACGGTCACTTGCATTCCCCAAGACCTTGGCTCGGTTGATCACGCCCGCACGCTTTATAAGGCGACTGGCGGTGCGCGGATCGACGTTTTGATCAATAACGCCGGATTTGGCGGCCACGGAAAATTCGTTGACCGCGCGCTTGATGATGATCTTGATATGATTGACTTGAATATCAACGCATTGGTGACCTTGTGTCATTTGATCGGCAACGACATGATCAAACGCGGTGACGGCAAGATCCTGAATGTGTCGTCAACGGCTGCACATATGTCCGGCCCATTGCAAGCAACCTATTTTGCGACCAAGGCGTTTGTTTCCAGCTTTTCGCAGGCCATCGCAGAAGAAATGCGGGACACCGGTGTCACCGTCACCGCATTAGAGCCAGGCGCGGTCGCGACGGAATTTTTCGACACGGCCAACCTGACCGGTACCAAGCTGGGCACAGGCAGTGTTGCAACCGCCCAAGACGTCGCCAAAATCGGCTATGATGCCATGCTCGACGGTGAGCTGACGGTCATAATGACCCCAAACTACGTTTCATGATCGGCTGGCTGATGCCATTTATGCCACGCAAAATGAAACTCAAGTTGGTCCGGGACATGCAAGAAAAATCTTGAGCCCCAGAAAATTGCGCCACCGCCCAAAAGAGCGGTGGCGCGGATATAAGATGCCCGGGAGACACCAACTTGTTTGACCACTCACGGTGACAAATTACTGGTACAATCAGACCCGCGAATTCATTTGCTCTCACTCAAGCAAAAGCCCTTGCGCGCCTTCCCTTACTGTTCCAAATTCAAAAAACATAAACAGACATAAGCAGTAACCTCATGCGCAGGCTCATTTATAACGACAATCGCATTTTGCTAGAGGATCGCGAATCGATTCTCATGGAAGTCTCATCGCCGAAATGGGTCGGGTTTCTGACGATACTTGCAAATGCGCAGGCAGGTATCGCGTTTGATGCACTGATGCGTGATCCGACCTTTTATATCGGCCGCAAGGGCCCGAAATCTGCACGCACAGTACGGGTCGAGATTGATAATTTCAGACGGCAGGTGGCGCAGGCGGGTTTGAATATCATCAAATCCCGCCGCCCCGACGGCACAGAATTTCGCATTGAACGTTGCGACTGGCAAATCGAGCTGAGCGGTGCGCAGGCGCCGCAAACGCGCGATCCGATCAGCGGATTAAGCGTCGTGGATCTGGCACAACATCTTTGTTGGGTATTTGAAACGATGCGTGCAAAGGTTGCCTTTGCGGGCGGGGATGTGTCGGAATCGCTATCGCATCAGGTCGCGGCTTTGCAACTTAGCCAAGACACGATGTTGAACGCAGCAAGCTATGCCGAGATTTCGCGCATCACATATCGTGCCGACCGTGACGCGTTACACGATATGCGTGATGCGGCGATGGAATTCGCAGCCAACGATGACTTAAACGGCCTCGTGCGCGATATTTATATCCCGCGGATCAAGGTCGCCTATGCGTTCCAAGACACCAGTGCCGCGATTGAGCGGTCCAACGACATGAGCCGCATTATCGAAGGGTATGTCACATCAGGCGTCGATGTTGCCGGGCTCGCGCGGGTTTTGAACACGCGTGGCGTGATCACACGGCGTGCCCGAGATGATGAAAGTGCGATCCGCGATTTTCAGCTTGCGACGGTGATGGCGATCACCGCAAACGATCCCGATCTTATTCAAGTCAGTTTGTTCAATCTGCTTGCGTGTTTGGAATTTAGCGATCTGGTCACGCCGGACCTTAAAATCATGGGATCAGAAATGAATTACTGGTTTTGCGACAAATTCAATGTTGGCAAGGATTCCGCCCAATGCTCGCTTTTGTTGTCACAGTTCTATGTTGAAAACGGGGATTTCGGCGCTGCGCGTACAGCGATGAAACGCGCCGCGACCCTCATGAGCGGAGAGCGGAATTTGACCGATATGGCGTATTTCTTTTACTGCACAGCGCATCTGCGATTGGCCCAAGCCGATCCGGTCACATTGCCTGCCGCGGCCCAGACAATCCGTTCGCGACTGGCCCGTGCGGGCCGGATTTACAAAACCGTCGACAATATCATTGGCACCCGCAAGGTCGACCGTCTGGCAGCGCGGTTAGGCGCCTGACGGCCCGACGTCCTGCGGGGCGACAGCAGTGGCTTTAATGATCGCGAAAATCTGATCACCGACGGCCAGCTCCATCTCGTGCAGACTGGCCTTGGTAATACGTGCCAAAAGTGGCGTATTACCGGCCATAAGGCCCACCGCAACGCCGGGCCCCTGCCCCAATGACAGCGCGGTAATCGTCACTGGCAAAACATTGCGGGCCGATATGTGTTGTACGTTGTTGCGCGCAAGGATGATGTCTTGGGCGGGGATGCGCAGGCGCAGGCGATAATCAATGGTTCCGACGTGACCGGGCAGGCTGATTTGTCCGCCGTCAAAGTCGAGCGTTGTCAGATGGTCATCTGAATCGTGTCCGCGCACACGCGCCATGATCACTGCCCCCGCTTCCCGCACGCCCAGAACCCGCACCGATGCAGGATGGGACAAAACATCGGTCAATGGTCCGGCCTGCACCACCTGCCCCGCATCAAGAACGACGATATGGTTGGCCAGCCGCGCGACTTCTGACATTGCGTGGCTGACGTAGATCATCGGCATGTGCCGCAGGTCGCGCAGCCGTTCAAGATATGGCAGCACCTCTGCCTTGCGCTGTGCGTCAAGGGCAGCGAGCGGCTCGTCGAGCAGCAGCAGGTCTGGGTTGCTCATCAATGCGCGGCCCAAGGCAACCCGTTGCTTTTCGCCACCAGATAGCGCGCCGGGCTTGCGCTGCAAAAGCTGTTCGAGGCCCAGCAAGGCGATGATTTTTTCGCTGTCGAAGTTACCACCGAACGTCAGGTTTTTGGCGACTGTCATATGCGGGAATAGCCGCGCGTCCTGAAATACATATCCGATCCGGCGGGACCGTGTGGGAATATTGACGCCTTGGTCAAACACAACGTGGTCATGCAACGCGATGCGGCCCGCATCCGGCGTGGTCAGCCCCGCAATCATATTGATCAGCGATGTTTTGCCCGACCCCGAGCGACCAAAGATGGCGGTCACACCACGCGGCGCATCAAACGCCACATCAAGGTTGAATGCGCCAAGTTGCTTTTGAACGTTTACGCTGATCATCGCGCCACCATCCTGCGGGCAAGCCATTCCGACGCGATCAATGCGCCCATTGCAAGCGTGATCGAAATCCCCACCAGAACGGCCACCGCGCCCTCTTGGCCCGGAACCTGAAGGGCTGTGTAAATCGCCGACGGGATCGTTTCGGTCTGACCAGGGAT
>ENA-ORXM01003982-ORXM01003982.1-marine-metagenome-genome-assembly--contig:-NODE-3982-length-13664-cov-3.004637_pt1 | contig 13664 bp, 8 predicted proteins | sample MGYA00237867_ERZ511480 | MGnify/ENA primary metagenome ERZ511480 (study PRJEB26309, sample SAMN06266103) | marine metagenome | isolation source: Algal blade | place: United Kingdom:Sidmouth, United...
GGGCACCCGGACGACTACGACGACTGGGGCCGGTCGGCCAGTGGCTGGAGCTGGTCCGATGTCGCGCCCGCGTTCCATCGCATGGAGGCCTGGGACGGTGTACCCCACGAGCGGCGTGGTCGCGTCGGACCGCTGAGCGTGCACGACACCAGCGGTGAGGTCCATCCGCTGTGCGACACCTATCTTCGCGCGGCCGAAGAGATCGGTATCGGCCTGAACGAGGACTACAACGCGGACACCATGGAAGGCGCCTGCCTCTATCAGATAACCACCCGAGGCGGCGTACGTGCCTCGAGCGCACGGTGCTACCTGCGGCCCGCCATGCGCCGCTCGAATCTGCAGGTCGTGACCCGTGCGCAGGTGAGCGGCATCCTGTTCGACGGCGCGCGGGCCTGCGGTGTCACCTGGCGCGGCCGCGACGGCGAGTCACGGGCGTTGGCCGCGCGCGAGGTGGTGCTGGCGGCGGGTGCGGTCAACTCCCCGCAACTGTTGCAGCTTGCCGGGATCGGTCCGGCCGCGATGCTCGCCGGGCATGGCATTCGGGTGCGGCGCGACCTGCCGGCGGTCGGCGACCATCTCCAGGACCACCTCGGCGCGGACATGCTCTTTCGCGCTCGCGTGCCGACCCTCAACCAGGCACTGCGTCCGTGGCACGGCAAGCTGCGCGCCGGTGCGCGCTATCTCGCCGCCCGTCGCGGGCCACTCTCCCTCAGCGTCAACCAGGCCGGAGGGTTCGTGCGCGTACTCCCCGGGGCGACGCGCCCCGATCTACAGCTCTACTTCTCGCCGCTCAGCTACACCCGGGCTCCGGTCGGCGTGCGCCCGCTGATGAATCCCGACCCGTTTCCCGGATTCATGCTCGGCTTCAATCCCTGCCGACCGACCAGCCAGGGTCGGGTGACCCTGCGTTCGTCCGATCCGTTCGAGCCTCCCTCGATCCGACCGAACTACCTCGACACCGCGCACGATCGAGCGCTCATGTCGAGGGGCATGCGACTCGTGCGGGCGCTGGCGGCGGCACCGTCCCTTGCCGCCGTCATCGCGCGCGAAATCTCCCCCGGCGCGCCCGTCGACTCTGACGAAGCGCTCGCCGCCCATGTGCGCGAACACGCCTGGACGGTGTTCCACCCTTGCGGAACCTGCCGAATGGGCGATGACGCTACCGACACCGTCGTCGACTCGCGCCTGCGCGTGCACGGCGTGCCGGGCCTCCGGGTCGTCGATGCATCCATCTTCCCGCGCATCCCGTCGGGGAACACGAACGCGCCGGCGATCATGGTGGGTGAACGCGGCGCCGCGATGATCCTCGAGGACGCCTCGAGCCTGACGCCCGGAGCCTGACGGCGGACTCGAACGCCCCGCGCCGGACGCCCCCCGCCCGGCGGGCACCGTGCCCGCGCGGCAGGCGACCGCCGGCGTTCTCAGCCACGCCTGAATCCGGTCGCCATGACGAAGAACGTCGGATCGAGCTGCTTCATCGGCGCTTCCAGCGCGGTGATTTCGGCGGCCGGTGCGTGCACCTCGAGACGATCGAGCGTGGCGATCTTCAGCGCTTCACCGAGCAGTTCGCCGACGTTTTCCAGGTGCGCGAGGATGCCCGCCGCGTCTCGGTAGCCCTCGCGACAATGCGCCAGCTGTCCGCTGAAGCTGAAGCCGTAGAAGACGACACCGTCCTCCCCGCGAGTCTTCTCGACCATGCGATCGCCGAGCGCCTTGAAATCGTCGAGCTTGCCGTCCTGGACGGTGAAGTAGGGGACGAGCGTGCAAACGGTGTCTTCGAGAGCCATGCGAGTCTTCCTTCGATGCAGTGGGGTGGAGCGGATGGGGCCCGCGGAACCGATCGCGCAGAGCCTGTGGCGCATGAACTTCGCCAGGCGGTGACGGTCGGGGTCTGACGGTGCCGCGACGTTAACCGTCGGTCGCCTCACCGGCAATGGCCCCTAGGGCTACCATCGTCATCCCGATTCCGCTTCGCCGTCCGAGGAACCGCCCTGCCATGTCCACCAAGACGAAGGTCATCGTCGGCATTCTCGGCCTCGTCGCCGTCACCGCGATCTGGTTCCTCCTGCCGGTCAAGGAGTGGATAGAGGGGTTCCAGGGCTGGATCAAGGCACTGGGTGCGCTCGGCGTCGCGGTGTTCGTGGCGCTCTACGTCGCCGTCACCGTCGTGCTCGGCCCGGCCTGGGCATTGACGCTGGTCGCCGGTCTCGCCTATGGCGCCTGGGGTTTCCCGCTGGTCGTGGGTTCGGCGACGCTGGCTGCCGTCGTCGCCTTCCTGATCGGCCGCAACGTCGCTCGCAAGCGAGTGATGAAGCTCGTCGACGATGACAAGCGTCTGAAGGCGCTGAACCAGGCGGTCAGTCAGGACGGCTGGAAGGTCGTCGGCCTGACGCGGCTCAGTCCCGTGTTCCCGTTCGGGCTTCAGAACTATTTGTTCGGCGTGACCGACATCGCGCTCCTGCCGTACATGCTGGCGACCCTCGTCGGGATCATGCCGGGCACCGCGCTCTACGTGTACCTGGGCTCGTTGGGCAATGCGGCCGGCGAGGGCGGGGGGGCGCTGCGCTGGGCACTTCTGATCGCCGGTCTGATCGCCACGGCCGTGGTCGTGACGCTGGTGACGAAGCGGGCGCAGGCCGCGCTCGCGGCCCTGGATGTCGAGTAGCAAGGCGGGTCGGCGGGACACGCTGGACGCTCATCGGGATGACTGGCCCAGGGCCGCTTGCCGGCATCGCACGGTGTATCGTCGTCCCCCCACGGTCACGATTCAGGAGAACACATGGCTTCCGCGCGACCGATTCCGATCGGCGGTGTGCTGCTCGCCCCGGGCGCCTGCAGCAGGGGCGACGATGACGAGCGCACGTCGACGGAGACGATCGAACGGCCCGCCGCCTCCGGTCCGGATGGCGTTCGTGTCGTCGCCAGTCTGTCGGTGGAGGCCATCGCCCCGGCGCTCGCCGGACTCGCGGTCGAGGTGGTCGGCGAAACCGGCGACGACTGACCGGCAGGGCGGACGATCTTCGGACCACCCGGCGCGGGGCACGCTCCTTGCGGTCGCCCGTTCAACGGAGAGCGCGCATGAACCTGGACCACGGCCTCGACGACAAGTATACGGCCGAAGGCGGCCATGTATTCATGAACGGCACGCAGGCGCTCGTCCGCCTCCCGATGGCACAGATGCGCCGCGATCGCTTGGCCGGTCTCGACACGGCCGCCTTCGTGACGGGCTATCGCGGCTCGCCGCTCGGCGGCTACGATCAGCAGCTGGCGCTCGCGAGTTCCCATCTCGAGGCGCACGACGTGACGTTTCGTCCCGGCGTCAACGAGGATCTCGCCGCCACCGCCATCTGGGGCACGCAGCAGGTGCCGCTGGCGCGACGCCCCACGAAGCAGGGTGTCGTGGGTATCTGGTACGGCAAGGGCCCGGGCGTCGACCGCTGCGGTGACGTGTTCAAGCACGGCAACGCCGCTGGAACGTCCGCGTACGGTGGCGTGCTCTGCCTGGCCGGGGACGACCATGCGGCCAAGTCTTCCACCCTGCCGCACCAGTCGGATCATGCCTTCATGGCGGCGGTCATGCCGGTGCTGTATCCGTCCTCGATTCACGAGTTCCTCGAGGTCGGGCTGTTCGGCATCGCGATGTCCCGCTACTCGGGTTGCTGGGTCGGGCTGAAGGTCATCTCCGACACGGTCGAGACCAGCGCCGTCGTCGACCTCGGCGACGAGCAGCGAGCGTTCGTCATGCCGGACGACTACGAGATGCCGGCCGGCGGACTCGGCATCCGCTGGCCCGATCCGCCGATGGTTCAGGACGATCGCCTGCAGGAGCACAAGGCCTACGCCGCGCTCGCCTTCGCCCGTGCGAACGGCATCGACCGGACGATCATCGATTCGCCGAATGCGCGACTCGGCATCGTCGCGACCGGCAAGGCCTTCGAGGACGTACGCCAGGCCATGGTCGAGCTGGGGCTCGACGAGACGACCTGCGCGCGCGTCGGCATCCGCCTCTACAAGGTGCGCATGCCGTGGCCGCTGGAGCCCGAGGGCATCCGGCACTTCTGCGAGGGGCTCGACGAGGTGCTCGTGGTCGAGGAGCGACGCGAGATCGTCGAGCACCAGATCAAGCAGCAGCTGTTCAACTGGCGAGCCGATGTTCGCCCCCGGATCATCGGCAAGTTCGACGACGACGACCGGCATGTGCTGCCGCTGTCGATGCCGCTCTCCGCGTCCCGCGTGGCGCGAGCGATCGCGGCCCGCGTGCTTCGTCTGGATCTCGACGAATCGCTGCGGCGTCACGTCGACTCCCGGCTGGACTACCTGTCGCGACGCGCGAGCGAGAGGCTCGCCCACGTCGCACCGATCGAGCGCCAGCCGTGGTTCTGCGCCGGCTGCCCGCACAACACGTCCACCAGGGTGCCGGAAGGCTCGACGGCGATGGCCGGGATCGGCTGCCACTACATGGTGCAGTGGATGGATCGGGGCACCGAGACCTTTACCCAGATGGGCGGGGAAGGGGTGCCGTGGTCCGGCATCGCGCCGTACACGGAGGAGCGTCACCGCTTCGTCAACCTCGGCGACGGGACCTACTTCCATTCCGGGCTGCTCGCGATCCGCGCCTCGGTCGCCGCCGGGGTGAACCTCACCTACAAGGTGCTCTACAACGATGCGGTCGCGATGACCGGTGGCCAGGACGTCGACGGCGAGTTGACGCCCGCCCGCGTCACGCATCAGCTGCACGCCGAGGGCGTCACGCCGATTCATCTGGTCAGCGACGATCCCGAGCGGCATCGTCCGGAGGCGCTCGCCCCGGGCACGATCATCTCCCACCGCGACTCGCTCGACGCGCTGCAGAGAGCGCTGCGCGAACTCCCCGGCGTCAGCGCGATCGTCTACGAGCAGACCTGTGCGGCGGAGAAGCGGCGACGACGCAAGCGTGGCACGCTCGAGGATCCGGACCGGCGGGTGATCGTGAATACCGAGGTCTGCGAAGGCTGTGGAGATTGCTCGGTGCAGTCCAACTGCGTCGCGGTCGAGCCGCTCGAGACCGCGTTCGGGCGCAAGCGGCGCATCAACCAGAGCGCCTGCAACAAGGACTTCTCCTGCCTGAAGGGCTTCTGCCCGAGCTTCGTGACCGTGGAGGGCGGACGGCTCAGGAAGCCCGCGCTGCCCGAGCTCGGCGCGCAGGACCGGGTGCTGTTCGTGGACCACAAGCGCCATGACCCGCTCTCCTTCCTGCTGCGCCCCACCCCGGCGCTGTTCATCCGATCGTCGTTGATCAGCGATGCGTCCGCGCGCGAGGCCATCGCCCGCTTCGACCCCAGTGTGCTGGTAACGCGCGAGCCGGCGCTGCCGTACGGGCTCGAGGGATTCGAACGCACGCGCACCCTGCACACCGACTCGTTCGACACCCTGGTGGTCTGGCAGCCGGAAGGGTGAGAGGCCCGCGTGCCGGGCCGGCTCAGCCGTGCTCATCGAGACGGCGCAGCGGCACACCGGAGGTCGCCACCAGCCCATCGGCCTTGGCGAACACGGCATCGTAGCGGCGGGCGAATCCTGCGGTGTCGAACGGCTCGCCGTCCAGCCAGGCCAGGATCGCCGCCGGGTAGTCGGCGCCGGCCGTGTGCGAGAACGGATAGCCACCGCCGAAGCGCGGGTGCCCAACGATACCGTTGCAGCCGCGGTCGGGGGGCTCGGCACGCAGAGGCACCAGGCAGCCGCGGCGGGTGCCCGCCTCGCCACAGATCAGCACAGGATAGCGTCGTGGGATGAACGAAACAGGGCACGCAAGGGGTGAGAGAGGGAGAAAAAGCACGTACGCGCGGGCTGGGGGGCTCTGACACCGGGACTACGGGGTGTCGGGGTTGCGAGGGTAGCGGGGGGAGCGAGAGGGAGCAGCCGGGGTCCTACCGCCGGTGTGGGGCGAGATCAAAAATCGCGGGAACGCGCGACGAAGCGCCACGCGGCAGCTCGTTTGCGGCACGTCTGGAGAGGTCCGCGGTCGGGCTTGCCAGAAAAAAAGGCGGCGCGCCCCAACGGCCCGTGTGATGAAGCGGGAACGAAAAGGCGGAGCAAGCAGACGCACACTGTGTATGGCGCTGCATGCGGAGGACACAATCGCCGCCGGTCAGCAAAAGCGAAACACCAAGCAGCCGAATCTGACGCTCCCAGGTGAGCTTGCCCAGGTATGATCTCGGGGGCTCAAAAAAACGCGCGAACGTCAGACGTCCCCTTCATGACCCATAAACAAAAAGCATTGCTTCTCAGCCACCTTGAGCAATGAGCCATCAAGCAGGTGCAACGCGTCTGTGGCCAGAAACAGTGCCACGTCAAATCTAACAGTCGCACTGGGCATGACCCAGCGGTCAAACGTTGCGGGAGCGCACACAAGGTGGAAAAATCAATTGACATCCATGAACTGCTCGGGAAGCAGACAATACACGAATTGTCTTCTCTCACTACAGAAAGAAAGATAAGTCCGATAGTTTCGCCCTTCTTCTTGCGTCGCCCGGTCGGCGTACCTGCAGCGCTTCACCCTCTCACGTGCCCTGTGTGGGCACTGCCGGATGTGGACATGCTCATACCGTCTCACAAGCGTCAGTTCTCTCCATTTGGTGAACCGTGGCGAGCACATTTGATTGTGCCAAGGGGCCAAGAGCCGCACAGGTACTCTCTATAGAAGGCCAGACGGCCTCCTTGACCGGTCCGATTATGAACCTATCGAACTTGATGGCACGCCCCTTGCACTTCATGAACAGCAAAAGATTCGGAAGGGTCGTGGGTCGACTGCGTCCTTTCTAAAGCCAGTGCGCTCGGAGCCGAAGCTGGACATGCTGCCGCACAGGATATCGCTCCCTAGTATGTTCTCGCACTCGGTTAGCCCATTTGAGAATGGCAGTTGTCGGCGGTACATACCTGAGTGGCCGTGCACACCATCTTCAATGGCCATGAGAATCGCAGCGTACTCCCAGCCGGGGGCAAAGCTACCTCTGTGACGACAGATTTCGGGTCACTCTGGCCCAGCGGATGTCCTTTTATGCGAAAGAGCGGCACATACCCTATATAGCAACCGCATGTACTCTTTTGGACTCCCTCCTCCCTATGTCCAGCCTGTATAAGCGGCATTGTAAGCACACAGTGTGTATTCACTTCTTGAGGGGGTCTTTTGGGCATGAAGGAGGCAGAATTGTCCGCTTTTGAGGGCACAGGTGCATCCAGCGTAGCCGAGTTACCCAGAGTAGCGTTTATTCCCACGGTTTGTGCATCCTTTTTTTTTGACGGCACTCGGGCGCCGATCTGGCGTGCTTGTCGGGTACGGACCGGAGGGCTTGCCGACTCGGACCGAGTGTGCGACCAAAAACAATAGTCGACAAACTGGGACTAAGAAGACGTTTCTGGGTAAAGCAACTGTGCTGAGTGCGCCCGTGCCGCCAGAACCGTCATCTTCTGCCTCCTTCATGGTCAAATGGAACATTGAAAATGGACTGCGTGTGCTCATGTGCACCACGAGGGGAAAACGACGCGGTAATAGAAAAGCAAGCTCTGGGGGCATCTGCAGGGCCAGGGCATACCTATGTTGTGTTATTACGGTCTGCCAGCCAGTTCTGAATGGCCTATTGAAAGGCGAGCGGCGGGGGGAGGCAGTGCGGGGGGCGGCACTGCCGCTCCCCCCATTAGCCCCAGGAAATGCATCGACATTTTTAGCGCCGAAGAAGGTCGCGGCGACATTCTGCGTCCTGGCCACACACCCGACTCACCCGCTGGGCAGGTTTCGTCCTTCGGGGGCCACGCGATGCAGTGGGGCATCGTCCGCCTCCTCCGCCGTTGTGTGTACGAAACGAGGCAGTCTCTTGCCTGCAGACCCTCAGGGAAGGAAAGAGCAACCCTGCAGCCCCTCTACTTGTACTATGCAGCCTTGAGCATGCACACTTCAAGGGCGGGGGCGAGGACGGGACAGAGGGCTGCACGGGACCAGCGAATGCACCAGGAAGGCACAACAGCACAGCGAGCTCAGTTGCAAACGGGGACCACCTTTCAAAAATTCCAAATAGGCCTCCATAGAATGCCATTGAAGCCTGCAGATCGGGGAGTCGTGAAGCGATGCCGCATAGTAGCACCCTCAAATTACTGGCATCGTGCAAACTTTTGGCGCATCGGCTGTACGCGCTCATGTCTCTCATCTGACCGCGTGTCTCCAGTGCTACTCGCCCATTTACGTCCCCAGTACCGCGCATGAGTGACCGACAATGAGACAACAAGCAGCAAGCGCGGGAAATCAGCCCCCCACGGAAGCATAGTGGCGCCCATATCTTCCTTTTGTCTCGAAGGTCGAAGGAAGGGCACGTGTGCCTCACATTTGTTTGTATTCCCATACTGCCCCTCTTGCCCTCAGCGTCCAAAAAAAGAGACGACATGTGCAAGACTCGAGAAAAAAGACGGGAACAGAAACGAGGCGAAGCACAGGCCAGCAACTACCAATCGTCGCCCTCCATCCACACATCATCGGTCATGGCCGCTGCGACAGGAAGTGCCGCTGCCGCGGGCACAGCGGGTGCCGTCGGTAGCTCGGGTGTCGGCGGCGCGTATCCGCAACCACAGCAGCACGGGTTGTGCGAGAAATAGAACTGAGCGTAGTTGTACTCGTCGTGCAGTGGGTAGGGGGAGGTGCTCTTCGCGTGCGCCATGACGTTGTACAAGATGTTCTCCACCTGCAGCATCGTCATGTATTCCTGCTGCCCGCATGCCCGCAGTGACCGCCGCATCAGGTTGATCGGGGAGTTGCGCTGCTCGTGAGCAACGGTGTTGGCACTGTCCAAGCCCGCGTAGGAGCGGGGGTGAGGAGCGTCACTGCACAGGTGGTTGACAATATGAAAGAGATCCGACACAAAGACAACCAGGGCACAGAGAAATCCCAGTTTGCCAATAGCGGAGCGGAGCGCACCACAACCGAAATCGTAAACAAGAAAGGAGGGAAGCAAGGCAAAGTAAGAGAGGATAGTGTTGAGAAGCGCGGGCGGCCCCTCACGCTTGTCTAGCACCACAAAACCAATCATCTTCGGGTGCGTACACGCGCAGCAAATGGTGAATGTGCCCGGCGAGTAGTGCTTGTGGACGTCCTTGTAGTGCTTGGCACACGTACCAAGATCCGCCTCCTCCACCGTCGCGAAAGCGTTCGGCCGGCACCGCGACAGCCCGGGGAAGAACGCGCCGGTCACCTGCGGCTCCTCGGGCGTGTTGGGGTACTCGGCTACGAACCGTGCGCGCAGCTCGGCCGGGGTGAGGCGCGGGTCGCCCCACCTAGAGTAGTAGCGCATGGAGCTGCCGTCTGTGCCGTCCCGTGGGGTGTGGTAGTTCTCAATGGTCGCGCGGATGGACAGCAGCAGGTCGGCGACCACGAAGCGTATGGAAGCAAAAAGGTCCGCGTCAGAGGAGACGGCCGACAGGAACGATAGAAGCATGCGGTTTTCCGCCAAAAGCGCGGCAGCAGCAACGTCCTCCTCGTTGACTGCGGAAATCGCCTCCGCACGCCCCGCGCAATACGCAATGAGCGTGTCCAACCTGGCTGCCGCATCCGCCCCGCGGAGCACGTCGCTCATCTGCGTGAGCGACGCGACGTGGCGCGGCTTGAAACCGTTCACAACAGGGTCGATCGCAACCGCCACACAGAAGGAGCAAACGTCCTTGTAGAGGGAGGTGCCCAGCTCCTTCACCGTCGACCGCAGGCACCGTGGGTCGCCTGGCTCGGCGGTCGTGCGGTCGTAGTGATGCGCGCAGGCGGTCGCAGCCGGCTGCCGGGCCCGGCCGGCAGCTCCACGTGCCCGACCGACGCCGCCACCCAAAGCGCCAGCCCCGTCAGGAGCGTCGGAGTCGGCGCCTTGCCCCACCCCAGCAGCACCGTCAACCGGTTCATCACCGCCGCCGTCTTCAACGCCGCCACCGAGTCCAACGTCACCACCCGCTGGGGCACCTTGGTCTCCCAGGTTGATCGCAGCTACTGGTTGGGCGAGGGCAACAGGGAGTCCAGCCACGCGGGCCTTCCATGCTGCCAGGTCCTGAAGAGTGCGCCGATGTGCGTCAACGGTGCTTGCCGGCAACGCGTTGGTCGGCGCGATCAGCTTCTTCACGTGCGTGATAATGGCGTCGCAGAGCGTCCGCGTCGCCTGCTCTAGGTTCCACACCGCGCAGAGTAGAGCGCGGAGGCGGGTGAGTGCCAGCGTACCAGCCGGCGTCACGTCCGGCTCACGCACGTTGGGGAGGGCCGCGGGGCACAAAAAAGCCAGCGCCCTCTGCGCGCTGCCGAGCTGGCCGGCCTTTATCACGACCGCCTTAACAGGCTGCTTCAGAACGCTCCGCACGAACCGCCGAACCCACTCGGACGGGTGGAGCGACGCCGCCTCCACCGTCTTTTGGACCGACTTGCACTCCTCGCACGGGTTCACGTAGCGGCCCGACGCGAGCCGCTTGAGGTAGCCGAGCCAGATGCCGTCGGCCGTCAACACGCGGAAGCGGCCGTCTTTATCTTGACACGAGCCGCACTTGAACGCCCACAGCGGGGGGGACTTGGTCATGAGGTGCAGCGTCCACCAGAAGAGCGTGGTCATGGTCTGCCGTGACCGCGTCGGGACCGTGGCCATGCAGGGGTAACGCCCCGAGTCCCGGACGCTGGCGTAGTTGGAGTGCCACTGCTTGTAGCACGAGCCAAAAGTCGATCCGCCCGTAGTCATCGCATGCGCAATGTCCCGCATGATCGTGACAGTAGCCGCCGTGGACGAGCTCAACAATACCACCCCCGCGTCGCGCCCGTCGGGGAAGACGCGCATATGGCACTCGGCGTTCGTGCACATAAAGGACTGCAGCTGCATCACGCAGTAGCCCCCACTGCACATGATGACCCCCTCCTCCACGTCCACGCGCGTGTCGCAGCCCCTGGGAGTGCCACACTTGTCGCACATTGGCGGGGCTTGGACGACAAGCGGCTTCCCCTCCCGCATCATCTCGCACACGTCCAGATTGGCGCAAACGGCCTTCTTGCAGTTGTACATGGGCAGCGCCAACCGTGATCTGGCACCGTCGACGCAGTCGTCCTCCAAGCTCACGGCGTTAGCGCCGCGGGCGCCCGTGCCGCCGCCGCGAGATACACCCCGGCACCGCACCGCGTGCACGCACGAGAAGCCAGCGGCATTGTCGCAAAAAGAGCAGCTCGTAACGTGCCGCGTGCACCGCACGGGCGCTACCACCTTGCAAGGACCCAGGCCCGACACTACCACCGCTACGACGCTCTGGCCCGTCTGGAAGATCTCAAGGGGGCCCTCTGCGTCCCAATCCCCGGCTCCCGATCCGCCGACAGCACCAGCAGATGCATCACCATCGGCCGCGTCGCTGTTACCAAAAACGCCCGGCACTGCCGCCCGGAAATCGGAGACGGGTACGCCGAGACGTCGGCAGAGCCGTTGAATCGTCGTCGCAAAAGTGCGCGCGTGAGCACAGTTGGCGTCGGCCACGGCCACACCGGTTGGGCCCGCGAGCGCAGCCCCGATCGGAGCCCCACCATCTGCAGCGACACCGACAGCAGCCCTGCCATCAGCAGCTCCACACGCCTCGTCACTCGCCGGCGTAGCGGCTGCGGCGGACGCTCGGCCTCGACTAGACGCCCGTAAATGGGCGATATGGCCGCTCTGGCCAACGCACGAGCACGAGATGAAGCCACCCTCCCCCAACCAGGTCGTCACCACCGCCGGCGTCAGCACCTTGCCGTTCTCGTCCGTCGTGCCGTTGATAAATCGAGACAATACGCCAAAGGCGTAGCGGAGCGGCCAAACCTCGCCCCTGTAGTATTCCTCCGCCCGCTCCTGCAGGTCCGAGAACAGCTTGTCCTTAAACTCAGCGGGTGGGGAGAGAGGGAAGAGACGCCGAACCAAAAAGTCAAACCCGCCGTGCACAACCGCCGCGCACACAGCCCGCATCATGCCGGCTGACAACGTTTTCCACGTGTCCCGCCTCGTCCCGACTGGCCGTCCCTTACCGCCCGCACGACCGCCGGTATGCCGCTGCCCGGTCCCACCCCCCGACGCCCCGGCAGCGGGCCCGCCGACATTGACGCCAGCCTTGTCGTAGGCGCGGCGAGACACAACCGCCACGGGAGCATCGCGGCGACGCGGAAAAGGGGCCCGAACGACCCTCCTTGACCCCGCAACCGGCAGCACGCTGCCGATTCGGCCGCTCAAGGTGGTAAGGGCCGCCACCCCACACAGCGACGTCTTTGCCGGGGCGCAGCGCACACCAAAAACGCGGAGAGCAGGCCGGCCTGCGACCGGATCCGCACCCCTCGGCCGTTTTCGTGAGAAGGCCGCAGTTCCCCCGCCCGTGTTGGACGCGGGGGCAGCGGACGGGATCTGGATCTCGGGGCCAAAGAGGGGGCGTGGTAGGGAGGCAAGAAATGGAGAGGCGCGGCCTCTCGGGGTGGGTGGCCACAGGTAGAAATGCGGGAAGGCCAACGTGGACGGGGAGGCGGCATGGGCGGGGTGGGGCGGGCAGGCGCGGATGCTGCGTGGGTGGGGGGGGAATTGCCCGGGGAGGCGGCGTGGGCGGCGTGGGACGCCGGCACCTCCTCGGATTTCGCGGTGTGCGCGAGCGTCATCTCGTACTGCTCGTCCTTGTTGACGTGGCCGACAGCCACGACCACACCGTCCTTCTTGATTGTCGCCGTGCTGTTGTAGAACCGGAAATCCGCCCCGACGCGGTCGGCCGCACGGACCGAAAAGAGGTTGGTCGAGATACCAGGCACCAGCAGCGTGTCGGTGAGCGTCACTTGGCCGCCAAGCGACGTGGGCAAGGACACAGAGCCGCGCCCCAGGGACGGGAGCGTCTGCCCGTTGGCGACGGTGACCGTCATGGCCACGCCGCCGTAACCAGAAAACCCCTCGACGGTCGGCTTCATGTTGTCCGACGCACCCGAGTCGATCAGCCAGGGCCCGTCGCTGCCGCATGGCGGCGTCTCAGCGCTGGGTCGGTCATCGTCGCAGGTTCGTCCTGTGGTCGCGGCCGTGGCCATGAACGACACGGACGGGCCGCCACCGCTGCCTCGCGGTCGATCGGTTGTTGTCGGGCACTCGTGGGCGTAATGCCCGCGCGTCTGGCAGTTCCAGCAGATGAACCGCCGCCGACGCTCCGACCTAGGCATGGGTTTGTCCTTGGGCCACACGGGAGGCGAGCCGCGCGAGACCCCCGTCGTGAATGCCCCTGACGGCGGTCCCTCGGATTTGGTCGTGGCTTCCGCCGCAGCCTCCTCGACCGGGTAGAGCATTGCAAGCGTGCTGTTCCACCGCAACTCCGTGTTGGAGTAGGTCAGAAACTTCTTCTCGGTCTCGTACTCGGGGCCGAGGCCCATCAGGAAGTGTAGGATGGCGGTGTTGTTGTCGATCGGGTGCCCGGCGCCAATCATCGCCACCTGCAACCGCTTGGTCCACCCGGAGTATGCCATAAGGCGCTCACCGGGCTTGAGCTTGAGGGTGGCGAGCTCCTTTCCGAGTTGCAATCGGCGTGCATTGTTCTGTGCCATAAACATCTCCTCCAACGCATCCCACGCCGCCTTCGCACTGCTACAAACTTGGATGGTCGGCAGATGGTGAAGTTCGACGCTCAGCATCAGCCGAGCATAGGCGCGTTGG
>ENA-ORXM01003983-ORXM01003983.1-marine-metagenome-genome-assembly--contig:-NODE-3983-length-13661-cov-4.628975_pt1 | contig 13661 bp, 10 predicted proteins | sample MGYA00237867_ERZ511480 | MGnify/ENA primary metagenome ERZ511480 (study PRJEB26309, sample SAMN06266103) | marine metagenome | isolation source: Algal blade | place: United Kingdom:Sidmouth, United...
TGGGTCTTCCGAGGAGTCGAGGTCGACGCCACGCCGACCCCAGACAAAGTCGAAGCCGACGTTCATAGCAGTGCAGGAGTGGACCAATGATTGCTGCTATTGCGGGAGCGACTCTCGTCCTCGGCCTCCTTGTTGTCCTGCGCGGTGCCTTCCCACAGAAGCAGAATCTGGCGGACCGGCTGGGAGAGTTCAGCGAAGTCGACATGCATGTCAGTCGAAGCATCGACGATTCCTTGTCCTTGCAACTGGCCAAGACGTTGCTCGAAACCGTCAAAGGTGACGACATCTTCAACCTTCGATCGGATTTGGAAGTGACCGACACCTCGTTCGATGACTTTGCCATCGAAAAAGCCAGGGCCGGTCTCGCCGCTGGCGTTTGTCTGGCGCTTGTTGCCAAGCTTGCCGGCGTCATCTCTGGCGGCATGCCGCTGCTGATCGTTGGCCTTCTTGCAGCTTCGGTCGGCTACATGGCTCCGGACTTCGAGCTTAAGAAGAAGGCGAAAGCTCGTCGACTCGAGTTCAGTCGTGCTCTCACGTCGTTCATCACCCTGATCGGTAGCAGCATCTCTGGTGGTGGCGGTGTCAGCACCGCTATGCGCGATGCAGTTGCGATGGGTAACGGCTGGGTCTTCGACAAATTGCGCAACGCACTCGACGAAGCGGCTCTGAACGGCACCAGCTCCTGGCATGCACTCGATGCGTTGGGGTGCAAACTTCAGGTGACGGCACTGATCGAGTTGGCCGGGTCGCTCACCCTGGCCGGTAACTCCGGGGCTCGGGTCACCGAAACCCTGCACTCCCGTGCCGAGTCGAGTCGAGCTAAAGAGCTGGCCGAAATGCGCTCGGAAGCCGAGGCGAAGAGTTCCACGCTTGGCCTGCCCGTTGGCATCATGTTGATTGGTTGGGTCATCTTCCTGGGCTACCCCGCCGTTGCCGCTTTGGCGGGTGTCTGATGTCTACTCCGCCTCGTATCTCACGGCTGCTGGCGGTGGCCGCAGGGCTTGGCTTCCTGTTGCTGGTCAGCTGTGCACCCGGAACCGATGGGATCCTCATCACCAGTGCCGAAGCGCCCGCCGAAACGGGCCCGGTCTGGCCCGACAATACGATCCGAGTCGAACTTCCACGTATTCCCGTGGTCACTCTGCCCGATCTCTCAGCGGTTGGAGACTACGACGAACTACTGCACGAACGACTCGACAACCTGCCACTTCAACCCATCGACGGCGTCGAGGTCGTCACCGCCGGCTGCGCAGAAGGTGAACGGGTGTACAGCGGCGACGAAACCAGCGACGTCTTCACCGGCGACGCTGCTTCCAGCCGAGAGTCCTTTTCGTTCCGCATCGACCCGGCCGACAACTCGTCGATATTCACCGGGCAAGGGACTAACCGCGAGATGGTCTTGCGTACGAACGGTGATGGTTCCGGCACATTCATCGACGAAGGCCGCCGCCGCAAGCTCTCTATCGAAGCCTTCGCCGATGGATCGGGCCGCTACTACAACGACACCGGCTCGATGATCACCACTGTCGAAGTCGATGGCGATGGGTCTGGCGTGTTCTACCGCGAAAGCGACGACGCACTGATGACCATCACCCTCGGCAACGACGGTTCCGGAGCGCTCTTCAGCGAGACGGAACAGGATCTGGTCACCATCGACGCCAAACGCGATGGAAGCGGCGACATGTACTTCGCTCACGACGGGCGCACGGTCACCCTGCGGGTACGCCCCGACGGTTCGTGGGAATACTCAGACGACACGTTCGCTCAAGAGATCGGGGTGACGGTCAAGGCTGACGGCAGCGGCCAATATCGCGAGCGCGGCACGGCCAACATCACCCTGGATTTCGACACCGACGGCACGACCCAAGGCCCCAAGATCGTGCTCCCGCCGACACCACAGTTTGCTGTAGCGGATCGCTTTCCCGAGCTGGGCACGTTGGCATCGATTGATCCGCCGTGTGCAACCATCCTGCGCTTCGACACTGCGCTGTTGTTCGCGGTGAACGAACACGAACTGCTTCCGAGCGCACAGGCTCTGCTGGTCGACGTCGCCCCCGCACTCAGCGAAGCTGGTCGGTCCATCGAGATCAACGGCCACACCGACGCCACCGGCTCCGAGGAATACAACCTGGCCCTGTCACAGCAACGAGCCGACTCGGTCACGGCGGAGCTACTGAAATTGGGCGTGAGCGTCGAGATGGAAGTGAACGGGTTCGGCGAGTCTCAACCTGTGGCGGCCAACTTCCGTGAAGACGGCAGCGACGACGAGGCAGGACAACGTCAGAACCGTCGGGTAGAAATAGTCATCCATGGATAACACCTGGCTTCTCGTCCCCGGCCTGATCGCCATCGTTGCCGTATCGGCATGGCTCTCGGTCATTGATATCCGTGAGCACCTGTTGCCCAACCGACTCGTCGGCCCGCTCGCTGGCGGAGTGGCGATCTGGGTCGTGGTGATGGGCTTGGCCGACGGTGACATCGGTCGAAGCGTCGCTGCTCTCGGCTGGGGCTTTGCCGCCAGCGCCGTGTTCTTCGTTTTCCATCTGACCGCCGGGCTCGGCATGGGCGACGTCAAGTACGCCTGGCCGGTTGGCGCAACACTCGGCTGGTTCGGCTGGGGAAGCATCAAGGTTGCGCTCGTGGGCTTGGCTATCGGTGGTCTGCTGGTCGCTTTGCCGGGCTTCGTGCAACGCAAAGGCCTCGGCCATCGTGTCGCCTACGGTCCCGCGATGGCGTTTGCCATGGTCTGCGGGATCGCCAACGGTCTGCTGGTCTGATCCAACAACGGGTAAATTGCTGGTCCTATGTTGGATCAGCAGAACAGGCTCTGCATTTCGGAGCAATGGGCGAGTGCGTACCGGCGCCTGCAGAGCGATGATGCGCAAATGGGAATCAACGGCCGCAGCGGCCAAGGCGCAACCGGAACGGTCATAACGGAGTCGACCCAGAATGCGTTGTCGCGGTGAACTCGGTCGTGTCCATGGGATTCGCTGCGGGGGACGGTCGACTGGTACGCCGCAAGTCGACGCTGTTGTTGACGGCTTCCGCCGCCAACGACATGGTCGAAGCGTTCGACAATGCCGACGACGACGAGGCGGCCCTGAACGCGGTGAAGAAGCATCTGGTCGACACCAGCTTTGCTTCCGAACCATTGGTCGTCGTTCGCTGGGAATCGACCAGCGTGGACCTGTTGGTATTCGGTCCAATCGAGGTCCACAGTTCGGTCGCCGCCGTGCCGATGATCAGCGGATCAGGTTCGGCCAGCTGGGTCGAGCGCCGCCTCGGTTCATTCGAACTGGGCAGCGCCGATACCGTTACGGTTTGGGCGGGCAGCGAATCACCGCCCGACATCGACCTGCGGGCTGGCATCGCTGCCGCCGACGGCTTTCATCTGACCCTTCGACTGAGCGGCCCGCCCTCTGCTTCAGCGGAGCCACCAACGCCGCCTGCCGATGTGGTTGTTACGGTTGAAGATGCGTCTGGGTCTGCCTCCGAGCACGTTGTTGCTGTCGAACCCGACGTGTTTTCATCGGATGTTGCTGGTGGTGTTGCTGACGAGTTGGCTCCGCGGAGTTTTGCGCCATCGCCAGATATGAGCAGAGATGTGTTCGCTACCGATGTGTCCGGTGACGCATCAGGCAGCGCCCTCGGCGAGGAAGCCGACGTGATGTTCGGCGACGACACCGACATCAGCGCAGCCCAATCCGGCCATGTCGACCACGACCGGCGGGAACCCGAGCGAGACGCGCTCCCCGGCTTGGTCGAAGCGCTGCACTGTGCGAACGGTCACGCCAATCGACCGGGTGCAGCAGAATGTCGAACATGTTCCGAGTCACTGGCGGTCGACGCACCGGCCAGCCTGGTCGCTCAACCTGCCGTTGGTGTTGCCGTGTTCACCGACGGGAATCGATTGATCGTCGACCGGAACTGCATGATCGGCCGCAAGCCCGTCGTTCATGACAATCAGTCCAGTGTGCTCGTTGTCGACGACCCGGCCGTGTCACGAGAACATGCGATTCTCGGAGTCGATGGGTGGACGGCGTATCTGACCGATTGCGGATCGCGCAATGGCAGCTATGTCATTGCACCCGGCACCACCACCCCCGTGCGCCTCGATGAAAACGTGCAGTACGTGTTGGACCATGGCGTGATCGTGCACCTGGGCGGTCCAGATGTGGCCTTTCGTTTCGTGATGGACGATCCTTCGGATTGAACCCATGACGGCAGCGTCGGTCGTGCATCGAGAGTCGGGCGACGAACTCTTTGGCCACATCGAAGAAGCTGCCGATGATGACGATCATCTGCTTGCTGGCCTGAAACACGACCTGGCGTCGAGATCGCCGTGAATGGTTTTGGTGAAGAGCAGCTCGTTGCACCGAACGAGCTCCCTGACGGGACCGACGACGAGGCGGGTAGGGCGCAGAACCGCCGAGTCGAGATCGTTATCCGTGACTAGCGCCGCTGGCGGCTACCAGCAACCCAACGACACACCCGGTTGAAAATCGACCACCACGTCTTGTCGCTCTTCTGAGCTTGGGACCGGATCGAGGAAGACGGTGTAGATATCTTCGACGCTTACACCAGCTACGAGTTGTTCATTTAGCAGCACCTGCTCCCCGGTGGCGTACAGCTGGTCGATGACACCCTCGGGGTAGTGCTTGCACACCGACACTTTGACGACAAATGGCGGCAACGAAGCGTCGAGACCGAGTGGTTCGTATCGGTACTCAGTTGGTGTGACGCGGAATCTGTCCGTTGCTAGTTGGCTGAGCTGGGGTTTGAGTGAGGCTTCCAAGGGCCCGCCGAAGTACTCGGTGTAGTCCAGGTCCCGTTCGCTCTCGGGATCGGCAAAGATCAGGTCAATCTGTTCGAGGCCTCGCTGCACTGCGACTTCGGAGCGGTACGCCAAGGGTGGCGTGAGGCAGGTCAGCCCGGGATCGTCGAACCCGCCGTCATGGCGAGTCTGAATCTCGATGAGTTCCCACTGGTCGGTCACGTCGAACACGAAAACTTGATCGACCATCGCGACTTCTATTTCACCGCCGAAGCGTTGGCTCTGGCGCTCAGAACAGATGACGCTGACGAGCGTGTCGCCGCGGTACTCCGCTTCGATGAACCACGTATACGTGATGAAGTCGTAGCGGGCCTGGGAGTCCGCCTGGTCAACCCATACAGCGTTCTGATCACGCTCGGCCTGAACCTCGGCGAGTATCGACGGTGTGACGAAGTCCTCTAACGAATCGAGAGAATCGTTGTCGCGTACGATTGCATCACGGTTGTCGACGAAGTAGTTGACACCCTCGAGGATGCGCTCACTGTCGATTTCGCGGTCATCGGTTTCGCCGTTCGCAACAGGTGCAGGCTCGGGTTCGGTGTCGGGCGGACCCTCATCATCGAACGTAACCAAATTATCCTGGTCATCGTCATCGTTCGCACTGTCAGTGCCAGCTTCTGCGGTCGTTGCGTCGTTCGTAGAAGATCCGGACTCTGCGCCCTCGGTCCCGCCACTGCACGCCGCGCAAATGAGAAGCACAGCTAGAGCGAGCAGCGATACATCACCTGCAGAGTATGCCACGGAGCGGTCTGCGGGTGACTGCGATCACCCGTCCAGGGGAAGGCGAAGTACGGTTTGGGCTCGGGTGATCTCGATCACTGCGCCGGTGAGGTCGGGACGCCGCACCCGAGCGTTGTCCAATGGAGCAAATTGCAGTGGCACCGACGCGATATCCGAAATCCATTCGTTCGGGTCGAGTCTTGTGAAGGGGAGCGCTGGGCCGGCGACGACACGCCCGCCGTCAGCGAGCACGAGCTCGATGTGGTTTGCTTGCAGGCCAGAGTAGAGCTCGTCGGTCGGACGAACGTCGAAGTAGAGATAGAGACGGGCTTCGGCGGACCCATCGAAGGTCGGGTCTTCGATCCCACGGGCACGATCAACCTCGACTGGCTCGCCCCAAGAGACTTCCGCACGAATATTCGCAAACTCCAGGTTCTTGCTGATGCCTTGTTGGACGATGGGATAGGTGATGGCCGGCGCCGGCAGTAGAGGTCGCAGGTTTGGGTACTTGTTCTCGGTGAGGCCGTCTTGCAAACGTATGCCGCACCGGAGCTCTACTCGGGCGCCAATTCCTACTTGATCGTGCAGAAACACAGTTCTCTGTTCTACGTCGAGACGTCGCCGATCAATCTCGTCCCATCTCTCTAGGTAGTCGAGGCTTTCAGTATCAAGTGCGCTGGCCTCCGCAGACAGCGCTGCCCCTTCGCGGAACATGGATGCGAGCGCTTCAAAGAATGATGCGATTTCGGCGCCGGGAGCGTCGAGGGAGGCAATTGCCTCGGCGGCGCTGATGATGGCGTCGTTGCGGCCACGGAACCGCAACGTGTTGACTTCGAGATCGGAGCGATACAAGGTGTTGAAGTCCTGCAAAGCTTCACACAGCTCGGGTGTGTACTCCGTAGCGGCGAGCTGCAAAGGCACAAGAATAGGCCATTCGACGCTGAACGGTTGACCCGGCTCGCCGTAGTTGATTTCACTGTCGCCGCCCGACGACGATGTCGCGGTATCGCCCGGCGCGGATGCTGCCTCGTCAGCGGACCCACTTTCATCCCGTCCGCTCTGCACAGGTGCCTGCGGAGTAGTCGATGACTGTTCGCCTCCTTGGGCCTGCTGGTCTAGGGCTTCCTGCCCTGTAGAGGTTGCATCGGGCCCACCACACGCAGTGGCGAGCAACGCAACGGCCAGAGCGAGAGCGATCCAGCTTCGGCGCAGGTCGTGCATTTTCATGGACTGAGTATACGCGTCTGACCGATCGTCGTCGCTAACACAACGGCTGTGTGTTTAGTTGTGCTTGGTGACCGTTGCGGCTTACCACGTTGGCGGGCTAATCTCGCCCGATGGAGGTTCGGTCATGGGTGGTAGGTAGTCGACGGCGCATGCTTCGGGTTGGCGCGGTGGCCCTTTGCTGGGCGCTGGTTGCGTCGGTGATGACATTGACGGCTCCTGAGGCAGCGGCTCAGTTGGAGGCACCTTTGGTGACTCGTGGATCTTTCGGATCGTCGTTGTCTGGTGGTGACTCAGCGGGTCGTGCTGGCGTGTCTGCGTTTGGCGGTGCGGCGGCGGTGTTGTTGGCCAACGATGGCGACTCATGCGAGCGAACCGAAACGACGCAGTCGACCACAACCGAGGAGCGTACGGGCACACGCCAGGCGACTAATCTTTGGGGCCAGCCGCTGTTCAACGATGACGGCTCACCTCAGATGGAGTCCTACACTTATGAGGTGACGGTCACGGTTGACACCGATGAGATCATCACCGGCACGTGGCGCACCGAGATCGTCGACGGCGACGCCTCTGATGGCGATGACGACGACCAGTGGGTCGGGGCGTTTCAAGCGCTCGTTGCGAGCGCATCAGGTATGGAAGCTGTACCCGGTGTGCGCTATCACATCCGGTTGTGTGTCCGTGACGGTTCTGATGAGGTTATGGAGGCAGAGTGGGTCAACCCGGGTCTTCCGGATCAGCGACAGATTGCTGCCGGTTTAGGCGACGCGTTGCAGGGCGATGATGGATTGGCGAGCAAGGCGGCAAGTACTTGGATCGAACAGACTGTTGTTCGGTGGGACTCGCAACCAGCACGTAATCACCATCAGGTCGTTGGATTGCCGACGTGGTTCTGGGTCCCCCCAGAGGACTGGCCCAACGAGATCAGTGCGTCGGCGAGTTCTGACGATGTCTCTGTGCCGGCAAGTGTGGATCTTCGCGATGACGAGGTCATGATTGTCACCGCAACCGCAACGCAAACCGGAACCCGTTTTGCGTGGGATGCCGAGAATGGCGGGTCGGGTGAGATCGCCTGTGGGGGCGCTCCTCAGGTGTGGGCGCCGGGGTTGTTCGATGAATCTGATTGCAAGGTTGAGTGGCCGAATTCGTCGGCGGTCTGGGGCGATATCGAGATCAAGGCAGTTGGTGAGTGGGATCTCGCGTTCTTGGCCGAGGTCTACTTCAAAGACGGCGATTTCGATGTCTCCGAATCCGATCAGCAGTCAGAAGACAAGGTCACCAAGATCTGGGAGCACACCGACAGCGCTATTGATGGGCTATGGGATGTCGCTAACGACGGGTCGGTCCCTGACAGTCACAAGCTGCAGATTGCCGAGGTGCTCACGTTTGGCTTCGACGGCGCGGCACTGGATCCAACGGTTGACCCCCCAGCAGGTCCCACTGCCGGTGGACAACAAATCGGCGCGCCGGGTTGCAGTTGGTACGCCGTGCTTTGCCATATCGGCGCGGTGATTATTGACATTGTGGTGTTCCTTGTCCCCGATTTCATTCTCGAGGCGATCGATGCGTGCGCCGACGCGATCGGCACCGAGATCAGCAATATCTTCGACTCGCTAAAGTCACTGAATCCCGCCGAGTGGAGCGGCATGATCAGCGACTTCAACGACACCCGCAAGTCGCTGCAGCAAGCCCACACCGAAGGCAAGCTTGTCGAGTTGCTCACCGACATGGGGCAGGGAGCAGCAGAAGAACTTCTGAAATTGGACGAGATCAAAGACGACGACGGAAATTGGGACTTCTCCGGCACCAACGTGGTGCGCTGGATTTCTGCGCTTTCGTGTTCGTTGATGTTTCAAGCCTTCACCGGCGGCGCAGCCGCCAAGCTGGCAAACATGGCGCGTAAGGCACGCACCTGGCTCGGAGAAAAGAGCGGAAAGCCCGGCGGCATTAACGACAGCGACGTCGACGGCAAGAGGTGTGCGTTGAGCTCAAGCTTCCCGGCGGGCACCGATGTCCTGCTTGGCGACGGCGAGTATCGCAGCATTGAACTTATTGAGCCGGGCGATCTCGTCATGGCGTACGACCTTGAGACCGAGACGTGGGGCCCTCAAGAAGTGCTGGACCAATGGTCGCACCCTGATGACGGGCCACTTTCAACGATCACCGTCTCCGACGGCACAACAGTCACTGCGACCGATGATCATCTGTTTTGGAATGAGTCGACCCGCTCCTGGACTGAGCTTCAGCACATCACCGCTGCTGATCGTGTTTTCGGCCCGGCTGGTGTCCACCCCGTAGTAGCTGTAAGCACCAGCGCACCACAGAACACGACCGTCTGGGAACTGCATGTCGCCGAAGACAACAACTTCGCCGTCTCAACCGGTACCACTGACCTTCTCGTGCACAACGCGGAGCCGTCGTGTGGCGACGACGACGACAATGCCTGCTCGGGTCAATCCAGCAGCACCTGCGACGATGACTATGACGAGCCATTTGGCCCCAAACCGGACCGGCCCAGCGATCAAACCATCGATGAGATTGTTCAACACGAGCTGACAGACAATCCGGATCGGTTCGAAAACGAGTTCCAACTTCGCGAAATCATCGACAACGTCATCGAAGATGCAACCGAATACGGGACGTCGGCCGATGGCCTAACGAACTGGTGGTTCGATGCGGACACAGGGACTATCCTTATCGAATCACTCGGCGGATCGGGAAACTCAGGAGGCGTCTTCTTCCCTGACCTGCCGTACCAGGTGCGGCCGGGAATCATTGTTGGCGCGTAGCTGTGACTCTGCCTGAAACCCGACAGGTTCGTGTTGAGCATGCGTTCGCCCGCCTTGCCGTGTCCGAAGCCAAAGTAGTGCCAGTCTTGGGGGCTGACGCGCTGCTCCGGTCGTGGAGACGGACAGTTGAGGGTGAGCGCAGCATTGCCGATTACCGGTGGGTAGCACTTCTCGACGAGCGCTCGAGGTTGCATGACTACGGCCAAGCGGCACTCGCTCACAACTCGTTTCAGTTTCTCGCGTGGTTGACACCGCTCTTAAGCGCAATCGATGATCGTTTCCTTGAGACCACAACGCCAGCTGACGGAGAAACCGCTGGCTGGGCTGGGATTGATCCGACGAGATGGTGGTTTCGGCGCAGGCCAGCCGATGCTGCTCTGACGACGATGTACGCGCCGATTGAGCAGAGCCAGGACGCAGATCTGACAGGGCTCGTCCATGCGTATCCGCCGCTGCCCAGCGACGCAAAGCAGACTACGTCACTTCCAGATCAAGGCTCACTTGCTGGTGCCGTACTTGCCGGAGCGAACTTGGTCGCCGCTGATCTGCGAAGGGCGGACCTAACTGGGACAGATCTGACCGGCGCGAATTTGGCCTGTGCACAGCTCGATGGGGCGACCATGAAAGGCGCATTGCTTGACGGAGCCGATTTGCGTCTGGCCTCTGCCACTGGGGTGGATTTGACCGGGGCTTCTGTCGCTCGCAGCCGCCTCGATGGCGCAACGTTGACTGGGTCAACGCTTATCGAAGCGAATTTCGAAGGAGCGTCGCTGCGGGCCGCGTCATTGGCTGAGACGAACGCTCGGTCCGCCCGGTTCGTGAATGCAGATTTGACGCGATGCTTAACCTCTCAGGCTGACCTGACCGGCATCAAAATAGCGGGCTCGCGTGGTGCGTCGCGGTCAATGCTTAGGGCTGCTGGAAACAGCGATGGGGGCGCAAGCGACTGACGGTACCGGACCCGTCGTGGCGTTATTGTGTGTTTAGTTGTGCTTGGTGACCGTTGCGGCTTACCACGTTGGCGGGCTAATCTCGCCCGATGGAGGTTCGGTCATGGGTGGTAGGTAGTCGACGGCGCATGCTTCGGGTTGGCGCGGTGGCCCTTTGCTGGGCGCTGGTTGCGTCGGTGATGACATTGACGGCTCCTGAGGCAGCGGCTCAGTTGGAGGCACCTTTGGTGACTCGTGGATCTTTCGGATCGTCGTTGTCTGGTGGTGACTCAGCGGGTCGTGCTGGCGTGTCTGCGTTTGGCGGTGCGGCGGCGGTGTTGTTGGCCAACGATGGCGACTCATGCGAGCGAACCGAAACGACGCAGTCGACCACAACCGAGGAGCGTACGGGCACACGCCAGGCGACTAATCTTTGGGGCCAGCCGCTGTTCAACGATGACGGCTCACCTCAGATGGAGTCCTACACTTATGAGGTGACGGTCACGGTTGACACCGATGAGATCATCACCGGCACGTGGCGCACCGAGATCGTCGACGGCGACGCCTCTGATGGCGATGACGACGACCAGTGGGTCGGGGCGTTTCAAGCGCTCGTTGCGAGCGCATCAGGTATGGAAGCTGTACCCGGTGTGCGCTATCACATCCGGTTGTGTGTCCGTGACGGTTCTGATGAGGTTATGGAGGCAGAGTGGGTCAACCCGGGTCTTCCGGATCAGCGACAGATTGCTGCCGGTTTAGGCGACGCGTTGCAGGGCGATGATGGATTGGCGAGCAAGGCGGCAAGTACTTGGATCGAACAGACTGTTGTTCGGTGGGACTCGCAACCAGCACGTAATCACCATCAGGTCGTTGGATTGCCGACGTGGTTCTGGGTCCCCCCAGAGGACTGGCCCAACGAGATCAGTGCGTCGGCGAGTTCTGACGATGTCTCTGTGCCGGCAAGTGTGGATCTTCGCGATGACGAGGTCATGATTGTCACCGCAACCGCAACGCAAACCGGAACCCGTTTTGCGTGGGATGCCGAGAATGGCGGGTCGGGTGAGATCGCCTGTGGGGGCGCTCCTCAGGTGTGGGCGCCGGGGTTGTTCGATGAATCTGATTGCAAGGTTGAGTGGCCGAATTCGTCGGCGGTCTGGGGCGATATCGAGATCAAGGCAGTTGGTGAGTGGGATCTCGCGTTCTTGGCCGAGGTCTACTTCAAAGACGGCGATTTCGATGTCTCCGAATCCGATCAGCAGTCAGAAGACAAGGTCACCAAGATCTGGGAGCACACCGACAGCGCTATTGATGGGCTATGGGATGTCGCTAACGACGGGTCGGTCCCTGACAGTCACAAGCTGCAGATTGCCGAGGTGCTCACGTTTGGCTTCGACGGCGCGGCACTGGATCCAACGGTTGACCCCCCAGCAGGTCCCACTGCCGGTGGACAACAAATCGGCGCGCCGGGTTGCAGTTGGTACGCCGTGCTTTGCCATATCGGCGCGGTGATTATTGACATTGTGGTGTTCCTTGTCCCCGATTTCATTCTCGAGGCGATCGATGCGTGCGCCGACGCGATCGGCACCGAGATCAGCAATATCTTCGACTCGCTAAAGTCACTGAATCCCGCCGAGTGGAGCGGCATGATCAGCGACTTCAACGACACCCGCAAGTCGCTGCAGCAAGCCCACACCGAAGGCAAGCTTGTCGAGTTGCTCACCGACATGGGGCAGGGAGCAGCAGAAGAACTTCTGAAATTGGACGAGATCAAAGACGACGACGGAAATTGGGACTTCTCCGGCACCAACGTGGTGCGCTGGATTTCTGCGCTTTCGTGTTCGTTGATGTTTCAAGCCTTCACCGGCGGCGCAGCCGCCAAGCTGGCAAACATGGCGCGTAAGGCACGCACCTGGCTCGGAGAAAAGAGCGGAAAGCCCGGCGGCATTAACGACAGCGACGTCGACGGCACAACGTGTTCCTTCGTCACGCTGTCGAGTTTTCCTGCGGGCACACCAGTGCTCATGGCCGACGGCAGCTACACCGCAATTGATCTCATCTGGCCCGGCGATGACGTCATCGCCTACGACCTTGAGACCGAGACTTGGGGCCCTCAACAAGTGCTGGACCAGTGGTCACATCCTGATACTGGCGCATTGTCCACCGTTGAGCTCGTTGATGGCACGACCGTTACCGCTACTGATGACCATCGCTTCTGGGTAGACACCACACAAACCTGGACTGAACTCCAGTTCGTGCAACCGGGTCATGCGCTGCTCGCACCTACAGGTTTGGTCACGGTTGCTGCTGTCAGCACGACTGCGCCGCAGAACAGCACCGTGTGGGAACTTACTGTTGCCAACGACAACAACTTCACCGTCTCGACCGGCACCGCCGACCTGCTTGTCCACAACGCGAAACAATGTGACGAGGCTGATACCAACGGGTACGACTCCGATCTCGTTGATGAGGCGCTCACGGACAAAGGCCCCAACGGAGATCAGCAGTCGCTCAAAGAACTGGGCATCGACGCGACAAAGGTCAGTGACTTGTGGGACGCCTATAAGGGCGATATGACGTTCACGCAATGGCTTGCCGCTCTCGCGAGGATCAAACGCAACCAGAGAGGCGGATCCGACTTCGAAACGGCTGGCCTCTCCGAAGTCGGCTTGCCGAAGAACAATGAGATGTTCGGCACCGGAGACGGTGCTTTCATCCCTGACGGCGTGAACGGCCCAAACGATTTCGTCGAGTTCAAGAACGTCAACGGAAAACTCGACGCTGGCGTCAACAGCAACGTTGCAAACATGCTCAGGTACCTGATCGATAAAGAGACCGGTTCGCTCGACCTGATGATCAATCCGAACACCGGAATGACGCAGCAGCTCAAGAATCTCATCACACAAGCCAGAAGAGATGGGGTCACGGTGACTATTGTTCGGGCAGTGATGGATGATGCAGGGAATATTGTTTCGACAACAGTTGTCCGGTTGGCAGACATTTCCTGATGTCTCGTTTGTGGCGAGTCGAACTCGTCTTGCGGTCTGGGAAGGTGCCCCTTGCCCGTTTGCGAGCGATATTTGAAGCATTGGCAGGTTCGGATCCTTGGTTCACACCAACCCACATGTCGGACGGTGCTGATACTCCGCTGGCAGACAACGCAAGCCG
>ENA-ORXM01003984-ORXM01003984.1-marine-metagenome-genome-assembly--contig:-NODE-3984-length-13660-cov-2.744018_pt1 | contig 13660 bp, 8 predicted proteins | sample MGYA00237867_ERZ511480 | MGnify/ENA primary metagenome ERZ511480 (study PRJEB26309, sample SAMN06266103) | marine metagenome | isolation source: Algal blade | place: United Kingdom:Sidmouth, United...
TTCAACGGTAATTGAAGTAGTACAAATTGATTCGTTTCCAGTTGCATCCGTGGCGGTCAGCATGACCATGTTTGCGCCTACATTTGCACACATAAAGGTATTTGGAGAAACCGTCAAAGTTGCGATTGCGCAATTGTCGGTACTGTTGTTGTCAATTTGAGCAGCTAATAAAGTTCCATTGCCGTCAGCGTCCAATTGAACGGTCGCCGTTTGGCAAATAGCTTGTGGAGAAATTAAATCTTCCACGTTTACAATAGCACTACAAGTTGCTGTATTTCCACCGTTATCCATCACGGTTAAAGTAACGGTGTTGTCCCCTAAATTGGAACAATCAAACATACTTGGAGATACGGATAAAGTGACCGTTCCACAGTTGTCCGCACTTCCATTGTCAACGTCAGCTGCCATGATTGTTACCATGCCATTTACGTCTAATTGCGCCATGATGTCTTGGCATTCAGCAGTTGGTGCTTCGTTGTCTTCAACGGTTACGATGGCTGTACAAGTGGCAGTATTTCCAGCCATATCCATGACGGTTAAGGTCACGGTATTAGTTGCAGGATTTGACCCTACATTGGTGCAATCAAAAGTATCATTGTCTAAAGATAGATTAGTAACAGCACAATTATCAGTGCTGCCATTGTCAATTTGGTTGGCGGTAATTGTTACCGTTCCCATCATCAACTCTACGGTAATGTCCTGACACATTGCCATTGGGGCAACCATGTCTTGGACAGTGACGACAGCGGTACACATATTGGTGTTGCCATTGTTATCCGTTACGGTTAAATTGACGTTATTTGAGCCAACATTGCTACAATCGAAAGTAGTTATGTTTGCGCTTAGATTCATAATTCCACAAGCGTCTGTGCTTCCGTTGTCAATATCAGCTGCTTCGATAGTTGCCATTCCGTTGCCATTCAATTGAACGGTAATATTTTGACACGTAGCGGTTGGCATGGTGTTGTCTTCGACAGTTACTACTGCTACGCAAGTTGCGCTATTCCCAGCTTCATCTTCAACGGTTAGAGTTACGTCGTTGTCTCCAACATTTGCACAAGTGAAATCTGTTTGATTAACTGATAAATCAAGCATGTTATTAGCGTTACAATTGTCGGTACTGCCGTTTTCTACATCAGCCGCGACGATAGAAACCATGCCTGCTGCATTCAGTTGAACAGTCGTGTTTTCACACATTGGAACTGGCATTTCCATATCCTCAACGGTAACGGTAAAAGAACAAGAAATATCATTGCCCGAAGCATCCGTAGCCGTCCATGCTACCGTAGTAGGTGACATAGTAACTGTAAAAACTTCTTCTTCTAACGTGCCTTGACCCGTTGGCGAACCAGCGTCGCTATAATCATTGCTAACCGTTACAGTTGTGCAATTGTCGGTAGCGGTTGCATCCAAAGAGGTATCGGGAACGGTAAAGCTACACGTGCCAGGGTCAGTTGGTACAATGATATTTCCAGGGCAAGTAATCATTGGATTTTGATTGTCCGTAACAACTACGTTGAAACTGCAAGAACTAATTAAACCGCTGTTGTCTTCTACAAAATAAGTGACTTGCGTTGTTCCAAGGTTAAAGGTTTCGCCGCTTGCATCCAATTCACCAGTTGCAGCCGTAGCCATTGTTAATTGATACATGGTATCAACCAACATGCAGTTATCGGAAGCGGATACTACACCAATATTATTGACAATTGCCGTACAAACATTTGCATCCGTTGTAGTATTTACATTCGTAGGGCAAGTAACCATAGGTGCTTGATTGTCAGTAACATTGACATCGAAAGTACAAGTAGTAGAATTATTTGAGCCATCGGTCAAGGTATAAACGACGACGGATGTACCTAAATTAAAGGTAGAATCTGTAGAAATTACACCCATTCCTGAACTCATTGTTGCGCCCGTAATGTCGTAAGTTAAAACCAAACCAGCCGGGCAATCGTCCATTTGCATCGGCGTTAAATTTAAATCAGAAGCAACGCATTCGTTGGCATTCGTATTAACATCCACGCTTGGTTGTAAATTGCTACAATTCAAGGTTGGTTGAGAATCTGGTCCCATATCCGTTACCGTAATGTTGAACATACAAGTGTCAGACTGTACAGAATTGCTAAAAATATACGTTACGGTGGTCGTTCCTTGAGGGAATAAATCACCAGGACTGTTTGATTGAAAATCCAGCGTATAATTACACCCGTCAATCGATGGTTCTGTATAATTTACAGCAACTTCGCAATCACCATTTGACATAATATCTAAGTCATTTGGACACGTCAGATTTGAAGGTGTTGGGTTAACAAAAACGTTAGACGTACAAGTGGCAGTCATTCCATTGTCCGCTTCTACAGTCAAAGTAACGGTATTGTCACCTAAATCTGAACAGGTAAATTCATCTTCATCTATTGACAACGTTATCATGCCACAAGACACAGAACTCATGCTGTCAACATCCGCAGGTGTAATCACTACATCTCCGAAGGCATCTAACGTTACCGAAATATCTCGACAAATAGCTACGGGAGTGTTGTTGTCTTCCACAGTTACGGTTGCAGTACAAGTGTCATCATTTCCTGCATTGTCAGTAACGGTTAAAGTCACGGTGTTTGTACCAATTGCAGTACAAGTGAAATCCATTTCATCAACAGTAAAATTTAAATCAGTTGCGCCACAATTATCATTGCTTCCATTATTTACATCTGCTGCCACAATGCTCGCCATACCCATTGCATTTAATTGAATGGTAATGTCTTGGCAAACTGCCATTGGGTCAGTATTATCTTCTACAACCACGGTCGCGGTACAAGTCGAATTTTGACCATTATTGTCATCAACCGTCAAAGTAACGGTATTGTTTCCAAGGTCAGCACAAGTGAAATCCATTTGGTCTAAACTCAAAGTCAAATCGCCCATTGCTGTACAATTATCCATGCTACCATTGTTAATGTCAGCAGTCGTAATCGAAGCCATACCAGCAGCATCCAACTGAATAGTCGTACCCATGCAAATCGCCGTTGGTGCAACATTGTCCTCAACGGTGATGGTTGCGGTGCAGGTTGATTCATTGGAATTGTTATCAGTAACGGTTAAAGTTACCGTATTTCCACTTCCTAAATCATCGCAATCAAACATAGTTTGGTCAATGCTTAAACTGGCAATACCACATGCGTCCGTGCTACCATTATTTACTTGTTCAGCGGTCAACATTGCGTCGCCACTTCCATTCGTTTGAATCGTAACATTTTGACAAGTAGCCGTTGGATTAACATTATCTTCAACGGTAACGGTTGCTTGACAAGTTGCCATGTTATCAGCTTCATCTGTAACCGTCAAGGTCACTTGGTTTGCACCAATATCATCACAATCAAAATCTGTTTGGTCAACCGTTAAAGTAAACATCATGCAATTGTCTGAACTTCCTCCATCCACATCTGCTGCAATAATGCTCCCTATTCCTGCGGCATTTAACTGAACGGTTGCAGGCATACAAACTGCCATTGGATTTCCATTTTCAGAAACCGTAACTACAGCTGTACACATTGCCGTTTGACCATTATTATCATCAACAGTCAAAATCACATCGTTTTCACCAACATTTGTACAATCGAAAGTTGTTTGCGAAGCACTCAAGGTTATATTATCATTACAATTATCAGAACTGCCGCCGTCAATGTCCGCCGCTACGATGCTACCCATTCCTGCTGCATTCAATTGTACTGTTGTATTTTGACAAACAGCCATTGGGTCAATATTGTCTTGTACGGAGATAGTTGCGTCGCAAGTATTGGTATTTCCACTTTGATCCATCACGGTTAAGGTAACCATTTGATTTCCAATATCATCACAATCAAAAGCCGTTATATCTAAGCTCAAATTGGTGATTGTGCAATTATCTGTACTGTTATTATTTACAGCTTCTGCGGTAATAGTTGCATTGCCAGAAGCGTCTAATTCAGCAGTAACATCTTGACAAACTGCCATTGGTGCGATATCATCTTCTACGGTTACAACTGCGGTACAAGTACTCTCGTTTCCGTTCACATCGGTCACCGTCAAAGTCGTATTGTTGTTTCCAATATCGTCACAATCGAATGTATTTGGCGTAGCTGCTAAAGAAGCAATTCCACAATTATCCGTACTTCCACCGTTAACATCTCCAGCCACAATACTTCCGTTACCAGATGCATCTAACTGAACTGTTGCAGCCATACATAAGGCATTTGGCGCGATATTATCTTCTACGGTTACGGTTGCAGGACAAGTATTTGAATTGGAATCATTGTCTGTAACCGTCAACGTCACCGTATTTTCACCAACGTTTGCACACGTAAAATTAGTCATATCCAGCATGGTCATGACTGGCCCGCAATTGTCGGAACTTCCATTATTAATTTGACCAACTGTGAGCGTTGCGTTGCCCGATGCGTCCAATTCAATGGTCGCATCCATACACATGGCTACGGGAGGTTCGTTGTCTTCTACTGTCACGATGGAGATACAAGAATCTGTATTTCCGCCGTTGTCCGAAACGGTTAGCGTTACATTATTTGCGCCGATATTGGTACAACCAAAATTCGATTGCGACAATAATATTCCTGTAATTGGGCAATTGTCAGTACTGTTATTATTTATATCAGCAGCAACAATAGAAGCATCGCCATTCACATCCAATTCAATGGTAATGTTTTGACAATTAGCTACGGGTGGCGCATTGTCCATCACCGTGACGGTTGCGCTACAAGTAGAGTTGTTGTTGCTCATGTCAGAAACAGTCAACATTACCGTGTTTGTACCCACATTAGCGCAGGTAAAGTCGGAAGTACTTACTGTCAACATATTGATACTACAAGCATCTGTACTATTGTTATTGACATCAGCGGCAGCTAATGTTCCGTTGCCCATGCCATCCAAAACAACGGTGACATTTTGACAAATCGCAATAGGCGCAATATTGTCTTCTACCGAAACATTGGAAGTACAATTGTCCATTACTCCACCTGATTCGGCAGTCAACGTAACGACAACGACCATGTCCGCATTGGAACAATCGAAGTCGCTAATGTCAATGGATAAACTGACGGGATTGCCATTGTCATTACTGCCATTGTCTATGTCGGTGGCGACAATACTTGCCATGCCGTTGACATCTAATTGAACGGTAATGTCTTGGCAAATAGCCATTGGCATCAGTTCGTAATTATTTTCCGCATTGGAATGGGAAAAGCCAGAACTGTAGGAAAACAGGACTAGCAAACTGGTCAGCAAAAATTGAGTGCAGTGACCAATTGAAAAGGAGGTTGAAAGCTCTTTTTTCATAGGATTAGAATTTGTTAATAACCGGTTGACGGCCGACGATTGACGGTTAACGGAGGAATACGATTGAGCGTATTGATTCCGTGTTTCGTCTTGTCAAATGAAGACCAAAATTTAAATAGTTTAGGAACTTAAAATAGCGGGAGTGGCTGTAAATACGGGTGAGTATTTAATAAAAGAGCTTCCCACATATTTTCAAATTTCCTTTTTTTATTCGACTGCCAATTTTTGACAGCTTTTTCTAAACTTTGAAAATAGACAAACCAATAGCAGCCTTAACGAGGTTTATTCGTAAGGAATCAGATTGTTATAACCAAAGGATTTAGCAATGGATGTTGTACGAATGACCGCTTTGACGCAGGGGGAACGCGAGCAGTCAGCGTTACTTCGATTTATTCTTTTAAAAATAAAATGAGTCGATTATTTTTAAAAATGTAGAATGGCGACCCATTGTCGGGACTTTTGGATATAATTTGTAATAGCATAGTTGTTAGTGTTTCTACGTTAAAAAAATACTTAAATCGGGATGCAGGATGTAAAACTTAAAATCGGCGTTATATATAATTATTTTAATATATGAAATAATTGTGCCATATTTGGAAGGCGGTGGACGGCAGACGGTGAACGGTGGACGACGAGGCGGTAATCATTGATAATCAAATAGTTATAAAACAAGTTACTTTTTTGTTTTTTATGGATTAATGGTTGGTTTTGTACTTTGAGAGACCAGTTTGGATAGGACATTTCTTTTAAAATTGCGGATTTGCGGTTATATTTGGAGTTAAAAAGTTATTGACATAATTCTCTAATCTTTTAAAAAATATTGACATGAAAAAAGTTATACGCTCATTTTCTTTGCTGTTTTTCTTGATGAATTTGCAGGTGGTGGATGCGCAGGTTTGGTTTCAGGAGGGGGATAGATGGGTGAATGATTACTTCTGTTGCTGGGGACAGAAAGGTGGATATGAAGAAATTGGGGTAGATGGTGATACTATATTGGATGGACAACTCTGTAAAGTTTTAAAAAGTCAGATTACTACTGCAGAAATTTGGCCAGACCCAGGTAATGATACAATCGTTTCGGTCGGTAAATCTTACTTTGTTTATGAGCAGTCTGATAGTATTTTTGGCTATTTTGAAAATGAATTTAGACTCATTTATGATTTTTCCAGATTAGATGTCTACGAACCATTTATTATCAGAGAAAGTGAAGGGGCTGATGAGACTAACACTTGTGATACTGATTTATGGTTTTATGGAGTTGATTCTTCAAGTATGGTGATTAATGGTGTGAATCGAAGAATATTTAGATATGTCACTTTAGATGAACCAACGTATAGTAATTATTATGGACAGATAATCACAGTCATCGAGGGAATCGGGATTGTTAATGAGGATGGATACTCTGAAAATCCTAAATTTGGTAATATTATTCCTGGTCGTTCCTATCCTTGTTACGCAGATGCAACACTCTGGAAGTTTTGTAGTTTTACTTCTAATGGGGAAACTTACAATCCTGGCGATGATGATTGCTACGAACTACCACAACCCGTTTCCACAGATGAAACATCTACCATACCCATTACTTACGACCTTTACCCCAATCCTGCAAGCACCCATTTTTCTGTGCAGAATGAGTTCAGATTGCCTATTAAAAACGTTACGATTTTTAGTGCAAAAGGTAACATAGAAAAGGTCATTCCTCAACCTACGAAAGAAATAGATATTAGTGATTTAGCGAAGGGGATTTATATTGTGGAAGTAGAAATTGGGGATGGGTTGGTTTATAAAAAATTGGTAAAACAATAGCTAAAACTGGGGCAAAATGTTAATTAAAGCGGTTACTTCAAGTAACCGCTTTAATTGGACTTCCGAGCAGTCACCCAATAAATTTCTTAAACTCCGCTCGATGATTTTCCCCAATCGTCAACACCTTATCGTTCTTCATTTTGACCATGTTGCCTTCCACATACGCGATGTGCTTTCGATTGACAATGAAGGAATTTGTGAATTTTAAAAAAGTCATTAGCGGGCAATTATTCTGTAAAACTGGTAAATGTTATGGGCGTTAAATAGAATTCGTTTTCGAGCCAAATTTTCACGTAATTCCCATAACTTTCTATATAAAAAATGTCAGAAATATCCAACTGAATATGACGTTTATCCGATTTTATAAAGAGGTGATTTTGTTCTTCCACAGCGCCCACTACCCTATTAAAAATAGGAACTTGAGGCGCATTTTTTAATTGAAACAACTCATACGCCTTATTCGTCGCTTTCAAAAAACGGTCGAACCGAAACGGCTTTAACAAATAATCACAAACAGCTAATTCAGAACTCTCCAAAGCGTATTCTTCGTAGGCAGAAGTGATGATGAACAAGGGCTTTTCTGTCAGCGTTCGGAGAAAATTCAGGCCTTTCAACTTCGGCATATTGATGTCTAAAAACAAGAGGTCAACTTCTTGATTTCGCAAAATAGATAGCGCATCTGTCGCCAAGTAACAAAACCGACCAATAACAGGGCTGGTGAAAATGCCAAACTGATTTTTAGAATGAACATCCAGTAATTTCCCCATATCTGTTCGTAGCCTTTATATAGCATTATATTGCTCGAAAAAAAGACGGCGGCAAAGAATACCCAAACGTTGTTGGTTAGTAAGAAATCTTGTATTTTATTGAAAAATTGCTGCATGATATAGTTGACTTCATTGATGAATGACATTATAAAAATTTTGCATTCTTTTTGAAAAATTTGTATTCTGAATAAACCCAAAAATCCTCTTTCAAAATATATTTCAAATTACGGGAAAATGCTTGATAGTAAAAAATATGGATGGTAAACCGACCATTTTTCATGATGAACGGTCAAAAACTCGTTGGCAAAGCAAAAAAGAACTTTTATCATCACTTTCCATGCCTTTAACATGGCTTTTTTGTGGAAGTGAACTTGTGGACTATCTTTGTGGCGATACTCCAAAATATGGAGGACATCATCCAAAACTTAAAACGAAATAATATGAATCTTTCCATATCCAATCTCACCAAAGTGTATAAAAACGGAGTCAAAGCCGTGGACAATCTCTCTCTCGAAATCGGCACTGGCATGTTCGGTTTATTAGGACCCAATGGCGCAGGTAAATCGACGCTGATGCGCACCATCGCTACCTTGCAAAACCCTGATTCTGGGAGCATTAACTTTCAGGGAATCAATGTTTTAGAAGATAAAATGAGCTTGCGGAAGGTCCTGGGATATTTACCGCAAGAATTCGGGGTTTATCCAAAAAATTCCGCCAATAATTTACTGGAATACTTCGCCACCTTGAAAGGAATTGCTTCTAAAAAAGAACGGCAATTATTGATTGATGAAGTCTTGGCAATTACCAATTTGACAGACGTTCGCAAGAAAAATGTGAGCGATTATTCGGGTGGCATGAAGCAGCGATTTGGTATTGCACAAATGCTTTTGAACAATCCAAAACTCATCATTGTAGATGAACCAACGGCGGGACTTGACCCTGCGGAACGCAATCGTTTCCTCAATATTTTACGAGAAATTGGGACAAATAATACCGTTATTTTTTCCACACATATTGTTGATGATGTGAAAGAATTGTGCACGGATTTAGCGATTATGAATAGTGGTCGAGTGCTAAAAAACGCTACGCCGTCAGAAGTCATCAAAGAGATTGATGGCAAAATTTGGAAAAAAATTATTAGTCGTAAGGAATTGGAAAGTGCTGAAAATCAATACGATGTGTTGTCCTCGTCATATAATCAAGATAATTCTATCAATATTCGAGTATATGGACTGGAACAACCTGGAGTAGGTTTTTCGCGAGTGGAAGGAGGATTGGAAGATGTTTATTTTTTGGCATTGAAGGAGGGAAATTTAGTATAAAAGCGTTATCTATTTGGCAAAAAATTCTGGAACAAAATCTTTGAATTGGATTTTTAACCCTTTACAATAAGCAATGATTTCTTCCAAGGTAGCTCTATAACGATTTGATTCGATTTGACGAATGGCATTTTCTGAAAGTCCAGTTTTCGCAATTTTTTGGTCAATAGAAACACTTGAAAATGATGCTTCCACCAGATTTTTTAAATTTTTAAGCGGCATATTTTGAATCATTTCATCATGAACTAAATAGCCCTCCTTAGAATCAGCAACAACCGAATCTATTTGTATAGCCGATGCTTTTTCAAACATTGCGTTTAATGCAGAGATAGAGAGTTTTTGAATTTTTTCATCTTGTTCAACCAAATTTTCTTTATTCATCACTTTCACTATATGCGGTTATTACGATAATATTATCATGTTTATCAAGCCTAAAAACAGCAACCATTTTTTCTGCTTTCATTCGCAATTTATCATTTTTTTGAACAGAAACAAAATCTGCAATCAAAAAACTGTCTATAAAAGGCGCAGCGGCAGGTTTGATAATTCGGCTCTCTTGACGAAATAGCGCATTAATCGCCAAAAAAGAAATATTGCGCTTCTTTAAAACGATATTTTCAGCAATATGGTTTAAATGCTTTGGCAACCATTTGAAATTTAACTGTTTAAGGGCACTTTTTAATTTATCGCTCATAGTTTTTGAAATTGTTCTCAAGTATTTAACGACAAAAATAACAAAATAATACCATAATATAAAAATCATGTTCAAAACAATCTTCTTACACGAACTAAAATACTGGGCAAAACAGCCAATGGTCTATATTTATGCCATGCTACTCCTGCTAATTTCCAGTCAATTCATGGGTGGCAATTCCGAAATGATTGACGGCGAATGGAGCAAAAAACTCATCAACTCGCCTATCGAAATATACAAGGTTGTTTCCTTTTTTGAAATCTTCATCTTACTGTTACTCCCATCCATAATTGGTGTGTCGATTTACCGTGATTTTCGGTCAAACATGCACCAATTATTATATGCTTATCCCTTCAAAAAATGGGATTATTTATTGGGGAAATTTTTAAGTGGACTAATGGTTGTTTTTGCAATTTCCCTGTTCGTAGGATTAGGAACATATTGGGGAACAACATCCACTTGGGTTGACCCAAAATCCTTGGCAAATTTTACTTTAATGCCTTATTTACAAACCTATTTCGCCTTTTTATTTCCGAATATATTAGTGGTCAGCGCAATTGTTTTTTCCATCGTTGGATTTACTCGAAATGTATATGCAGGATTCGTTTTTGTAGTGATATTTTTATTGTTTAAAGAAGGGTTTAGTACTGTAATTTCTTCCACCGAATCACCGATTTTAGCTGCATTTTCTGACCCATCAGGAAGCAATGCACTTGCTTATTTCAATCAATATTGGACAGTAGCAGAACGCAATGAAATGAGTTTACCTTTTCAAGGAATTGTCGTCTGGAATCGAGTATTTTGGTTGGCTATTTCTGGGGTATTCTTTACCGTTTTTTATCGAAAATTTGAATTTCAGCAGCATTCCTTAGACTTACTAAGTTTTAAAAACTTAGCAAGTCTGAAAACGCACAAAACTCCCGCAGAAACAGCACATTCCATTCACATTCAAACAATCAATCTTCCTCAAATCACTCTTGATTTCTCCCTAAAAAACCAACTAAAAACAATGTGGTCACTCGCTAAATATGATTTCAAATTCATCGTTACGCATCCACCTTTTTTAATCTTGACAGCCGTTAGTATTTTTGCTTTAACTTTCATGGTTTCCAAAGGCGCGATTCGTTGGGAGACAGGACAATTACCGACCACCCGCAACATGCTTGAAATGCCGATTTTCATTTTTAGTGGCATCATTAATTTTATCACCTTTTTATATACTGGATTACTCATTCATCGAGCAAGGATGGCTCGGTCAAATCAGTTAATTGATAGCAATTCTGTACCAAATTGGGTACTGTTTTTATCCAAATTCTGGGCGATTGTTTTCATTCAAATACTGCTGCTGACGCTTATCTTAATTGGCGGCATTGCGACTCAAATATACAAAAGCTATTTCCACTTTGAAATTGGTCAATATTTCTTTGAATTGTATGTCATCAACTTGCCTCATTTTATGATTTGGGCGATGTTGGCACTACTTGTTCAGACACTTTTTCGCAATCAATTTTTAGCATTTTTTATCCTCATTCTATTTCCCGTAGCAATGATTACAATTGGGGAATTGGCACCACAACTTGGACTCGATTTTTTAAAAAATAGTATCTTACGTTACAACCAAAATCCCAGCGGTCGAGGTGGCGCACTCCCCTACTCCGAACTGGATGGCTACGGCACAATCCTACCGATTTATTTTACGTACAAATTCTACTGGATTTTAGCGTGCATGATACTTTTGCTAACCACTTCACTTTGGTGGATTCGAGGTTTACCAGCTTCTTTTTCAGAAAGAATGACTATTGTTAAGCAACGTTTTTCTAAAAAAATGGGATTGGCATTTGGCTTATTGTTGGCGGTATTTTTTAGCATTGGTTTTGAAATTTATTACGAAGAAAATTTACGCTTTGATACTTTTTTAAATGAGGAAAAGAAAGAAATATTTCTCACAATTGAGAAAGAATATAAGCATTTTTCAACCCTCATTTCGCCGCAAATTGAGTCGGTAAAAATGAACATGGATTTATTTCCAAAAGAGCGAGGTTTTCAAGCATCTGGCGAATACATTTTGGTCAATCATTCGAATAAAATTATTGATACCGTTTTGGTTAATTATAAAATTGGTTTGAATCATCATTTCAATTTTAACCGTGATTTTGAAATTATCAACCACGAAAAAATTGCAGATTTAACCCATTTACAAGTTATTAAATTGAAAAATGGTTTATTGCCAAATGACTCTTTAAAAATGACTTTTGACCTGCACACTTCGCCCAATTCTTGGTTTCATACCAGTCATTATGTCAAAGAAAATGGGACATTGATTAATAACGAAATTTGTCCACGATTGGGCTATTGGTTAGACTATTTAAAAGGAGAGGTTGGATTGAATGATTTTAAAGAAGCTCCGCATCCACTTGACACCATCCAACTAAGAAAACAACGATTAATTGTAGATTCACGAATGATTGATTTTGAATGCGTTATTAGTACAGCTGTTGACCAAATGGCGTTTACTCCAGGGTATTTACAACGGGAATGGATGGAAGGAAATCGACGCTTTTTTCATTATAAAATGGACAAAAAAATTAATCATTCTTTCCTATTTATGTCAGGTGAATATGAAGTTTTAAAAGACAAATGGGAAGACGTAAATCTGGAAATTTATTATAAAAAAGGACATGATTACAACCTCGACCGAATGATGGCAGGCATGAAAGCATCATTGGAATATCAGACCAAATATTTTACCCCTTATCAATTTAAACAGGTTAGAATTATCGAATTTGCACAGACGGGTGGCGCATCTGCACATGGATTTCCCAACACGATTCCGTGGGGCGAAGGCGCTGGTTTTTTGGCAAATATTGACACTACGGAGGCGGGCGGTGTGGACTATGTTTTTGCCAGCGCAGTACACGAAGTCGCGCATCAGTGGTGGGGGCATCAGGTTGGTGGCGCAGGTGCGCAAGGTGATTTAATGCTGGCGGAAACGATGGCAGAATATGTGAATATATCGGTTTTGGAACAGCAATATGGCAAGGCAAAAGTGCGTCAATATTTGAGAGCAGAAATGGGAAAATATCTCGATAGGCGTACCAGAGAACGGCATATTGAACGGCCGTTGATGTATGGAAATTCGAGTCAACCCTATGTGCATTATGCGAAAGGAGCGATTGTTTTTCATGCCTTTCGACATTATTTGGGTGAAAAAAACTTCAATCGAGCCATTCAAAAATTCCTGCAAAATCACCAAGCTGGAGCGTATGAATTTACGACTGCGCTCGAAATGGGAAATTGCATTCGAGAAGTCATTCCAGATTCTTTGGCGTATTTGATGACGGATTTATTGGAGACGGTGACGCTGTATGATTCTAAAATTTCGCAGGTAAAAACGACGCAATTGGAGAACGGGCAATACCAGATTAACCTTGACTTTTTGGTGTCGAAATATAGAAGTGAGGGTAAAGGAAATAAGGTTTTTCAAAATGAATTGGGCGATTCTTTGACGTATCAAACTGACGAAATGACTGAGCCAATATACTCGCTACCGTTAGCGGATTTTATTGAAATTGGCGTGTTTGATGGGGATAAAGAGCTGTATTTGGAGCAACATAAAATTACAGAAATTGGGAATCGGTTGAGCATTGTAGTGGATGAAAAACCGACGCTGGTTGGCGTTGACCCGTATGGGGTTTTTATTGATGTGCAGCGGCGGGATAATTTGAGGAAGGTGGATTGAATTATCAGTA
>ENA-ORXM01003985-ORXM01003985.1-marine-metagenome-genome-assembly--contig:-NODE-3985-length-13657-cov-2.886745_pt1 | contig 13657 bp, 8 predicted proteins | sample MGYA00237867_ERZ511480 | MGnify/ENA primary metagenome ERZ511480 (study PRJEB26309, sample SAMN06266103) | marine metagenome | isolation source: Algal blade | place: United Kingdom:Sidmouth, United...
CACGACGCTCTTCCGATCTAGCCCTGCCGCCAACGTTTCTATTTCGCGACTATCCTCCTCTGTTTGCTCGACATATCGCTTAGTCAGATAGGTCAAGGCAATATCAAGTGCATAAGCTTTGGCGAGAGGTGGCATCAATCGACGCTGATGGGTAGGGTAGTCAAGTAATAATGTTTCCTTTTGACCTTGAGCTGGTGCAAATTGTCGACGTTCTAGTGCATATTTTATAGCAATGGTCAAACCTGTTTTTGCCGCGCTCAACCCCGTTCTTGGTACGCATACTCGACCTCCAACCAGGGTGCCCAACATGGTAAAGAACCGACGCGAAGGATTTGGAATCGGGCTTGTATAATTTCCGTTGGAATCAATATCGCCAAAACGATTGAGCAAATTTTCTTTTGGAACGGTTACCTGATCAAACCAGATACGACCATTGTCTACACCATTTAATCCAAGTTTGTATCCACAATCTTCAATTCTTACACCTGGCATGAATTGATTGTTTTTATCTCTGATAGGAACCAAAATAGCATGCACTCCATGGCTTTCGTTACTGACAATCAATTGAGCAAATACAGTAGCCATTCTCCCGTGTCGTGCGGCGTTACCAATATAATCTTTCCCTGCGCTAGGGCTTGGAGAATGGATGACGATGCTTTGATCACCATGGTCGTAGGTAGCGGTAGTTTCCAGTCCTCTTACATTTGAGCCATGCCCGAGTTCTGTCATGGCAAAGCAACCCGGTAGTTCCATGGTACCTACATCCGTGAGATATTTGTCGTGATGTATTTTAGTGCCTAATCGCTGAATGCTTCCGCCAAACAAACCAAATTGAACGCCAAATTTGATGGAGAGACTTATGTCGTGATAGCCTAGCATTTCGAACACAGCAGCGTAGTCACCCATGTTATTTTTGCCGCCATAAGCTTCCGGAAAAGCAAGTGCACCAAGTCCCTGCTTAGCTAGTTCTTTACACCAGTATAATACATGCTCTCTTTGTGCTTCCTTATTGTTGTGTAGGGCAAGCGCAAATTCATGATCGGAAAGTAAGGCCCGCATTCTATCTCGAATTTCACCAAAGTCGTCATCTAGCAATCTAGTCAATGCTCCAACGTCAAAGGGGGCTTGATCATGCTGTTGCTGAATTGAAAAGATGGAATTTATGGTATCGCTGTCGGCTCCTCCGATTGCCTCTTCAAGTTCTTCCAGAGCTATTCTTGTTTTGGTAGAAGACCAGGTTAGCGTTTTGTCTGATTTTGCGCTTTGGCGCGCCATTTCAATTCCAAGGTTAGCCATTGAAGTAGTTGAACCATCAGGCAGTTTAGTTATGGCACTTCTGATTAGTTTGACCCATTGCCGAAATAATTCTTTGGAAGGAGGTTTTGCGGGATTGCTCCATTCTGTAAGTAATGCAAGGTCGTCCTTGTTTAGGAATGGTAATTCTGCAATTTTATTTTGAATGAGGCGTACCTCTGATGGGCTGAGTAAAGAATCGGCCCATCCGATATAGTACAATGGAAGTAAACTTAATACGCCTGGAGAGTAGGGTGCGCTAGCATTTGTCTTATTCATAATTCTGAATTTAAGAATAAATTACTAACTGGTTAATTATTTTAAATATTTTTTATGGAATAAGTCCGTCCTGCGTTAGATTTTTTCAACTTCAAGGGTTATAAACAACTCAAAAGATAGGGCTTTTAAAAAACAATAAAGGTCATCCGGGGGGATGACCTTTTGCTGTGGGGGATGTACTACATCCAAGGGGGGATGTTGGAAGTAATCCTTTTAAAATTGAACTGATTGCCACATAAGTGTGGGCTTGTGTTTTATCTTAATTTTTTTTCTAAGTTAGCTGCAACTCCGGGTGAAAGTTTTGGGATAGAATCTCTTCCCATTTCATATTCCTGTAGTTGGTCTAAGTCGATTTTTGGGTTACTTTCTTGGTAAAACGATGGCTCTCCTTTAATCGTGATATCGTGTTGCAATAACCGATTAGGAAATGGGCTTTTAAATAATAAAAATAGGAGCCCTAGATATACCATGGTTAGTATATGCTCTTTCATGGTTCGTGTGTTTTTGTTTACTTATTGTGACATCTAAATAGACATATCAATATATTTATTAAATTATACAAAAAACTATACCAAAAATAAAAAGACCATCCGAAGATGGTCTTGAAAACAGACTATGAGAGAACCGCTATTAAAGGAAAACATTAGGTAAGTGTGTAGTTTTCAACGATTTATAAAATGCCGTTAAATTTTTTTATATATTTATTCGTCAAATGTTAAAATTGTAATTTTAACTTATATGTCGAGTTGCGTACATTTTTTTTATGTTATTTAATACTAATTCCTAGTAAGCGAATATTTTGCATCATTATATTTAGGCTTCATCTCAGCCTGAAAAAGTGACTTGCACTTTTTAATAGACTCCGCTTTATTCGTTTTGTGGATATTCGCAGGTATCTGCTCTGAGTATACTTCTACATCTTCTAATATAGGTACTGGTTGAAGAAGCAAACTTAGCAGACTAAGAAGGAATAAGCAGGTAAGACTGTATTTGAGCATAGTATTTTAGTAGGAGGTGAAAGATTTAATTTAGATAGTCAGACACTTTGGGTGATTGATATAAAGCCTAGACTCGTCTAGCGCTTATCAAGCTTATCCAGACTATATTTTTTAATTACAGAGATTAATTTCTTGTCATAGCTTTTGTCAGTTGCATATCCTGCCGCTTTCAAGCCAGCCGCCCATTTTTTATAATTCTTTTTGTGACGGCTCAATTTTTTATACCTACCCTGAGTCAAGATGCTACTGTGATGCGACCAACTGGCTTTGGCACTGGTATATTTTCTAAAGAAATCTTTATGGTGGTCATCCGTTGCGTTGGTGCAATGGCCTTTCTTACAGTTTTTACTAAAGCATTTGATGCCGAAGAAGTTGTTATTATTCTTGGCTAATCTGCTATTGCCTGCATGGCTTTCAACCAATGCTTGTGCAATCTTGATACTAGCGGGGATACCAGTTCGATGCATCTCTTCAATCGCTAAAGGGCTATACTCCCGGATAAAGTCATATGCTCGTTGTGTATTCAAATCCTTAGCAGCCATTGGCGCATAGGCATTCTTTGATGTCTTACTTTTATAAGCGACGGTTTGAGCAACAGCTACATTTGATGAAGTAGTTTCTTGATCATCTAAAAGGCCGGCAATAGGCGCTTTTAGAGCAACATTAAATTTCATGTCTTTCTTAAAAAGCAAGAAAGATGTCAATAAGAGAACACCTATTTTTAGCCAGGGTAGTGTTTTTATTTTAGGTAAATGCCTACTTAGTTGAGAGAAATACTGTTTAATAAAAAAGAGCGATCGCTGCCCGATAGCTAATAAATGATTTAATAACAAACCTAGTAATGGACCAAGCTCAAGCTCCCGACCCCGAGGAGGAGGAACCGGATTATCTTGAATAACAGCCTTTTGTATGTATCGTTGGCGCGTATCGACAACGGTCATTGGAATATTATGATATTTAGAAGCACCCATAATTAATTAAATTTTATAGCCAACTATTAATGGTTATGATGACAATGCAAATATAAAACAATTTGTTGTTTAAAACCAAACATAATTATAAATTTTTTGTTTTAAAACTTAAAAAGCACCGAATTCATTCAATGAATTAAGTGTATCAATCACTTAACATACTGTTTTTGGTACTTCTTTTGTCTTTATTAGTTGACAACCTTTTGTCACGTTTTGAGCTTACCTTAATAGACAAGCTTTATTTTAATCTCATTGATGCAATTTGACGAATTATTGATTCGTTGAGTATGCGTATTATCAACAACCAATAGAATAACCTAATTTTATATCGAGTTCATTTAATAACCTTTTTATGAAAAAATCGAATTTAGTTTTTGCTTTCACCCTTTTTGCTGTAGCGGCCTTATTCTCCTCTTGTGCCAATAAAGGATGCAAAGGAGGCTGGTATGGGAATAGAAACCTGTCGAGTGTAACCCCAGAGGTAGAACAAACATCAGACTTCACTGCTACTACCAAGTATTATTCGACAGAAGTCTGCGCAGAATAAACGATCCAGGTTGTGATATCACAACTGTAATTAATATCAGACTGAGGTGCCTCTTTGTATCATAAAGAGGCGCCTCATTTTTTTAGATTACGTTCTTCACAGGTCTTTCAAACTGCCACTTTTCAACCATTTCAATAATGCTTCGGGCTACATTTTTCATTGCCTTTTGAGGTAATTCCTACAAGTATCCTGCTTCTGCATAAAATTCCTTCTTTTACTTTGTGCTGCTTTAACCGATTTGACTATCTTGCTTTTCCAAACCACAAAATTTGTGAAAAGAATTATCAATTATACACTATGGGTTTATTAAAAAATAAGATAGCGCTAGTTACGGGAGGCTCCAGGGGAATCGGTGAAGCCATTGTCCGACGGTTGGTAGAAGAAGGGGCTAATGTAGCCTTTACTTATAGATCTTCTTCCGAAAAAGCTGAAAGTATTTGTAGTGAATTAGCTGCCGGCGGTGCAGTAGTAAAGGCTTACAAATCAGATGCAAGCTCTTATACCGAATCAGAGTTGCTAGTCAAGCAAGTTTTAGAAGATTTTTCCAGGGTAGATATCCTCGTTAATAACGCTGGAATTACCCGAGATACATTATTGATGAGAATGGGAGAGGATCAGTGGGATCAGGTCATCGAAACCAACCTCAAATCTGTTTTTAATTTGACAAAGCATATGTTGCGACCTATGTTGAAGAATCGAAGTGGTTCTATTATCAACATGAGTTCCGTTGTTGGCGTTTTTGGAAATGCAGGTCAGGCCAATTATGCGGCTTCAAAAGCTGGAATTTTTGGTTTTACCAAATCCATAGCCAAAGAAGTCGGTAGTAGGTCTATTCGTTGCAATGCGATTGCTCCGGGTTTTATCGAAACAGATATGACACATGAGCTGGATGAAAAAACCAAAGAAGCTTTTCTCTCATCTATTCCAATGAAGCGATTAGGCACAGGTAGGGAAATAGCAGACGCAGTTGTATTTCTGGGTTCAGACATGTCGAAGTACGTCTCTGGTCAGACGTTAAGTGTTTGTGGAGCTTTAAATTGTTAGGGAAGAGTTGGAAGTGGGAAGCTTCCGAATATCGAAGGAAAACTTCCCACCTCCAACTCCCCACTTCCCACTTTACATAAGGTATGTCGGTAAGAGAATATCGATTTAAGTAGTCATAACTTTATTAAAAGCAGCAACAGGTGGCTGAGCAACTGTAAGTGGAACGCTAAAAGAGAATGTACTTCCTTCTCCATAAACGGAATCGACCCAAATGTCTCCACCCCAATTACTGACTATTCGTTTACAAGTCGCAAGTCCAATACCAGTACCCTCGTACTCATCTCGTGAATGCAATCGTCGAAACATCTCAAATACCTTCTCCAGGTTTTCTTTTGTTATTCCAATTCCATTGTCTTTTACAGAAATGACATACCGGTCAGTTTCTTTAACACAATCAACTACTACTACAGGATCACGTTCTCCTTTAAACTTAACGCCGTTGCTGACCAGGTTTTGAAGAAGTTGTAATAGCTGTGTTTTGTGGGCTTTGATTGATGGAAGCGTTTCTTCTTTTACAATTAAAGTGGCATTGAGTGTTTGCAATCGATGTCGAAGATTGGCTTCCACATAAACCATTGTGCTGGCTGTGGAAACAAACTCTTCGGGCTGAACTCTGGTGTCAACTCTTGAAAAGTTTAGTAAGTCATCTAATAAGGTTTCCATTCGTTTGACGGCGTCTACGATGTAGTGCATGAATTCCTTGCCGGTGTCATCATACAAGTCGTTATATCTTCTTTCAAGCAGGGTTGTGTAAGAATTGATCATGCGGAGCGGCTCCTTTAAATCATGAGAAGCTACATAGGCAAACTGTTGTAAGTCTTCGTTGGAATGTTCGAGTTGTTTATTGGAGATTCGAATTTCATCATTTTTTTGATTGAGAATCTCATTTTTTTCTTCAAGCAGTCGGTTCATTCGGTTTTGATACTTCAACTTACTCTTATACCACCACAAGAACATTAGAAAGGCGAGCAGCGCTATGGCAAAAATATAACTTTGCTGTTTTTGAATGACGTTTTCCTTTTTTAGAAGAGCGATTTCGTGTTCGTGCTTTGCCAATTCGAATCGCCTTTTTGACTGCCCCATTTCTTCTACTGTCTTTTCGCTAATCAAGGAATCTTTAGTGGCGATATATTTTTTGGTGTATAAGAAAGCTTTTTCAGTATCATTAGTTTGCTCATAGACAGAAGCAAGTAATTGGTAAATATCTGGAATTCGAGATTTAGAATCTACCTCTTTGCTAAGGACTAGTGTCTCTTCGAGCAGAGGAATAGCTTCTTGAGGTTTTTCCCAAATTAAATAAAGCTTTGATAGATCAATATTACTACCAATGGTACCCCATTTGTCAGCTAATTCAGATTTTATAGAAATCGCCTCCTTCAAAAATTTTTCAGCTTTCTGATAGTCGCCCTGCCCTCTGTAATTGGCAGCTACATTGCCCTTAGCATAAGCGATACCTGTTTTATAGTTTAGTTTTTCAGCCAACCGAAGTGAACGTATATTGTATTCCAGGCTTTTTTCATTGTTGTCGAGTTTCTCATTAACCGAACCGAGTGCCGCTAAGCAGGAATAGATAAAACGTTCATTGTTGATAGCATCGCAAATCACTTTTGCTTTTTCATAATGTTCTAGTGATTGCTCAAACTGATTTTGGTAAAAGAAAATGGTGCCGATATTATATTGTCCGTTGGCTAGGCCTACTGAATCATTCTTTACTTCATAGATAAGCAATGCCTGCATCTGGTTTTCATAGGCTTTTTCATAATTACCTAAGGTCTGATGGATCGCTGAGATTTGTGAGAACGCGTTTCCTTTTTGCGGATTTTTAATGGGGTCTTCATCCAGGTCGAGTAATAAAGTGTAATACTTGAGTGCCTCTTGAAAATTATTTCTTCGCTGGTTGCTATTCCCTAGTCCATATAAGCTATAAGATGACTTTTCAATATCGCCCATTTTATGGGCTATTTGAAAGGCCTGAGTGAAGTGTTGAATTCCTTTTTCATAATCCTCGATATTGCTGCTGGTATAGGCTTCGGCTAATTGGAAATGAATATCGTAGAGTTTACTCTGATTATTCGTGGTTTTTACTTCAGCTAAAACATGGAGGAGGCTATCTGCCTGACTGGAATAAGCAGTGGTAGCATAATATAAAAAAAGCATCAGGAAGATACTGGATTTCCTCATCTGTAATTTTTCAGAGCAAATAGCTTTAGAATTAAACGTTTTGCTTCTGTTTTCTGTTTGCAAAGATTATTCCATCTAACACCGCCTGGAGGAAAAATCAATTGATGAGTTACAACTAAGGGATAAGGAATTGACGTTGTTTAAAATTTTGTGGAAGATGCTCAATTTTAGCACTTTCTGGCAAAGAAATTGCAGCAATAAATTGTTAATTCTCCCCCGCTTTTAATTCTCCCCCGCTTTTAATTTTGCCTACGAGAAATAAAAACAGCCTTATGAGAATTCAATCATTACTATTCCTTTCTGTTGTATTCAGTGTACTATTTTCAACACAATTGCAGGCTACTGTTTTTCATGCGAAGGCGGATGGCTATTGGTATGATTCGAGCACCTGGTTTGAACCTGGCACCCCAGGACCTGGTGATCAGGTGGTCATTGATGGTTACAAGGTTACCTATGATACCGATCAGGGCGACCTTACCGTAGATGAAATTGATCTTCAAAATACGACGGGTGATGATTCAAAGTTGAAAGTTATAGGAGGCAAGACCTTAACCATTCTATCTGATCTTAGAGTCACTGCATCTCATGATTCTTATGTAGCATTAGAGATTGAAGGAGATGCTACATTAGATGTACAGGGAGTTCTTTACTTCAATAGAGTAATTGGAAATAGCTCTGACGAAAAAATGCAATTAAAAATAAAAGATAATGGAAAAGTATTCGTAGGAGGGGATTTTATTTTTGATCACAATGATTCTGGAAATGGTGAAAATGAAAATGAAATAGTATTGGAAGGTAAAGGTTCGATAACAGTAACAGGTAATGTTACTTTAAGAAATGATGGAGGAGAATCATTTTCGATGGAATTGAAAGATGAAGCTAAGGCTATTTTTAATAGCCATTTAGTAATGGAATTTACTTCAGGAACAGACTTTTTAGTTGGTTCATCTTCAGGAGCTTCTTTAATCCAGGTTGGAGGAAATATGACCATGGTCAATTCCGGTGGAGTTGGATCATTTATTTTAGGTTATGGTTTCACTGGAGGGGTTATTATAATTGATGGAAATGCCAACCTTACCTCTAGTATTGGAGGAGGACAGGTCATGTTGACGGCCTCCGGACCAGACGCACTTGTCACTGTTAAAAAAAGTATTAATCTTGTTGCTACAGCCAACAATAGCGCAGTAGTTGGAATTGTCAATCAAGCTACTTTAGCTTTAGGTGGTACGATTACTCGTATGTCAAGTTATGGTAAACTGCAAATGGATGCCTTGTCAACACTTAATCTAAATGGTGCGCTTCCACAACTCATACCTTCGTCAAATTTTTCAGGAGCATCAACAGATTCACTGTTAATTACTAATGTTTCATTTAATAATACTTCAGGAGTACCTATGGTATTGCAAAGTCCATTGATCGTCAATGATTACATGGAAATGAATACTGGAATTATTCAATCAGATAATGTCAATAGAGTCATCATTAAAGATGGGGCAGGAATAGATACGGGAAATGCAGATTCATATGTTGATGGACCAGTAACTAAAATGGGGTCTACTAATTCAGCACCGTTTGTATTTCCTCTTGGTGAAAATGGGAGATATCTTCCACTCGAAATTTCAGCACTTGCTTCAGCTCAATCAGCATATACAGCTACTGCTAAAGGCGATCCACCGCCATTTGGTAATTATGAAACGGGTGTGGTCGGCGATATTGTGGATGATGTTTACTGGAATTTAGATCGAAAAACAGGTAGTGAACCAGTAGATGTTACACTTCATTGGGATGATCTTTCTGGTAATAACTTTTTACACATGGATTCATTGATTGTTGTAGGATTGGAAGGTGGTACATGGTTTGGCTATGGCAATAATGGGACGACCGGGGCCTTGATTGGAGAAGGATCAGTAACGAGTAAAGGCGATCCGCCACCTTTTGGAAATCTTCAGTTTACGGTAGGTCAGGTAATTGCTCCAATCAGTAGCCTACCTGTAGAAATGATTCGATTCAATGCGATTCAAAAAAATGAAAGTATTGAGTTACATTGGGCAACAGCGTCAGAGTCAAATACTGAATACTTTTCCGTGGAGCGTTCAACAGATGGTGTCAACTTTGGGGCAATCGACAATGTTGCTAGTCAGGGCGAAAGCGAAGCTACTCAAAGTTATTATACGACAGATCATTCACCGCTTGATGGGGCTAATTTCTATAGATTGAAATCGGTAGATAAAGATGGTTCCTATGAATACTCTTCAACTGCTTTAGTCAAATTTGAAACGTTGCCTGGAGTTAGTATTTATCCAAACCCAATGTCGGACGCATTTGTTATCAACGGAGGGTCTGATTTTGAAATAGATGGAGCCAAGGTTGAGGTCTTTAATGCCAGCGGTAATAGAATCTATTCGGATAAAGTTAATTTTGAAAACGGAAGATTCCAGGCCTCAGCCAAAGTATTCAATATTGATAATGCAGGGACCTATTTGATTAGAGTCACAATAGCTGCCAAAACGTATAATATGAAACTTATAAAGATGGATTAAGGATTTTCGTAACCATTTTTAAAAATATAAGAACCCGGACTTGGAATATTTCAAGTCCGGGTTCTTTAGTTATAAAAATAAAAAAGACGCAAAGGAAAAAAATCCTAATGCTGTATCTGGGGCCAAGCCCCAAACTAGCCTTGCGTTTTTTTTCGTTCGAAGTAAAAGAAGAAGGGAAGCTAGTTTGGGGCTTGGCCCCAGATACGGCGACACCCAATTTGTTTCACATTCTATTTATATCAATCAAAGATTAAGAGGACTCTGCGTAGAAAATAAAAAAGACGCAAAGGAAAAATCCTTTGCGCCGAATAAATGCAACATTCCATAAATTCTTAAAGAGTGTTAGTCTCACCTTTTAGGTTGACAACCAGCCTCTTTTCATTTCTTTTTTTGGGAGTTTTATCGGCGCCGAAATATTCGGAGCCAATAAAGATTGAAGTGTTATCTCCCTGTTTAATTTTCCTCGTTCTTTGACAAACTATGTATAAAAACTGTTTTTCCTTCATAGCTATATAGTGTTATTTCTTTCAAAAAAACAACTAAAGTCCTGTGGAGATACCTGCTTGATAATTTACAAACAGGTATCTACCTATTCAGCCCACATTCGATACTTTTACCGAATGCTATAGTCATGGTATTACAATTTAATGAGCTTCTGAATCAATAAATCATTTTCTACCTGGATTGATATTATATAGGTTCCAGCAGGAATATCTTTTAAGCGGATGTGTCGTTGATGGGCCCCAGCTGGTTCATTTACCGCAGACGCTTTAGCAACGACTTTTCCAGTTAATATTTCTTTAATTTCGTAAGCAAAAGAACTGCTTTTACTCAAAGTATAGCGTAAGTGCAAGTCACCATTGGTTGGATTCGGAAAGGCTTCAAAAGCACTTAAATGATCCAGGTCGTGTAGGTTGGTTGTTTCTATCGTTATGTTAGTAGTCACCACACTATCGCAAGTATTATAGGCTTGATGCAATTCAACAAAAGATGTGTCTTGCGTATAAATCACTCCATTATATACTGCTCCATTCTCTAGCGTAGTATCAATAGTTGTAAACGAATTGGGTAGTGCCTGAATGCCAGTAACTTCAACGAGGTCATGTCCCTGGAAATAGAGCGTATCAAGTACAACGGTATCTGCTGCGATCACAAACTGATCGTTGTAAACAAACCCTTCGCAAAGCTCTGCCACGTAAGCAGCGTAAATAGTTTCTTTCTCTACAGTATGCAGTACACTGTCGGTTCGGATCACATTATTGTCCTTGTAGATACTTACCTGATTGTAAATCTCCGTTTCTGCAGGCAAATCTTCTTTTTGGCTAATTCTGTATTTGACAAAAAGTTGTGAACCTGCTTCATTACTTGTACTGTCGGGTAGGGAGATATTGTTATAAGTAAATCTTAAAATCCTTTCTCCGGTAATTTCGAAGTCGTAATCGTAGTTGGATGCACCAGGCTGTATAGTAGTGATATCCAATTCTTCGGGTATCTTATTTTCAATAATGATATTTTCGAGTGTATCCGATGTGGTATTCTGACAGCGGATGTGATATTCAATATCAATGTTTGGCTTAATGTAGTTTTGGTTATCATGTCCTTTTGGAAATGCTCTTAGCATAGGAGGTGTTTCTCCTATAGGAGTACTTTCCTGTGCATCGTCAGATCGATGTGGGTTGGCATCATCTTCTGCGTATTGATTGACATAGCCCAGGCTAATACCTCCCCCCATGTTGGTTCCACAGCCTTCAATCGTTTGGGTAGGCATACTGCGACCCGGGTGATTTTCTGATTGAGGTGTTTCGAGGCGAATCGTGGTACCTTCTGCAGGTTCTGTAACGGTAATCGTACCACCTGGAGGTAATTGAAAAGCATCTGTTTTAGCAATAAGGTCATCAATGACAATGATATAATGACTTGGCGAGCCCATGCCTCCTGTTCCATCATTGGTCAACGTGAATTTGACAGAGTCTGGTTCGCAAACTGCGTCTACACGGAGAGATGAATTGTCCCAACCAGAAGGCGGAATACAACTTTGATTAGGGACGATGTTTAAACCCATTTTATGAGTTTCTCCCTGGATTGCATTGGCGCAGTCCAAATAAACAGTTACCTGAAAACTATCGGTTGCGCCAGGAGCTAAAGTTCCTATACCCACGATCAATTGATTGCCATTAAGTGTGTAAGGTTGGCTGACGGAATTTAAAATAAAATCATCGTCCAACTCTATTTCTACAAATGTTCCAAAACCAGCAACAGTACCAGAGTTATGGTATCTTACCGTATAAGTGGCGTCTTCACATGGTCGTATGAATGGAGTAGAAATATCTGCTTCTAATTGGTAGCAGTTGCTAGCTGCTTCCAGTGCAAAATCAATGTTAGAAATGGTATCGTAATAAGAATCTACAATCAAATTTTGGCTAAGACCACAAACACCATCCCAATATTGGTTGGGAGTGATGACTGAAATGTTATATGTACCAGTATCTATGTAAGCCGTATAGTTGCCATTGATATCAGTAGTGGCGTAAAAAGTTCGATCACTACTTTCCAATACGACCAGCCAGTCTTCCAAACCAGTTTCACCAGCATCTTCTATACAATCACTGCTTGTGTCCCAGTATACAGAACCTTCAATATTAGTGGTAACTGTTGCACCGTCAGGCCCCGTTTTGAGTAGATACATTTCGCTCGTAGCAAGCGTGTAGGGGCGCGATTGAGCTGCAATTAAAAAGCCTCCGTCAGATGCCTGGCTAAGCGCATTAACATTATCCTGGTTGCCGCCTCCTTCATAAACTTTTTGACTGACAAAGTTGCCCAGGTCATCTGTAAATACTAGAAAGACATCCAGCGAGTCACTACCGTAACTTCGGGTAGATCCTCCAATGGCATATCCACCGTTGTCAAGCGCGGCAACATAACCTCCCCATTCGCCTAAGGTGCCTCCCAGAGGAGTACTCCATTCTTCTGTTCCTGATGAGTCCAATCGCAATAAGTACATATCCGAATCGCCATTGGCAGGATTGAAAGTGACTCCTCCGATTACACAACCGTTATCATCTGTTGGGTCAACACTGAAAGCGTGATCGCCCGCTGTGTTACCAAAACTGTAACTCCAGACGTCGTTGCCGTCTTCGTCTATTCGAACAACATAAGCATCACTCGGACCATTGGTTGTACTCTCAGTTAGTCCTGCTGCAATATAGTCACCATTGGCAGCGATGACAAGGTCGTAAAGTTCTTCATTAGCACTTCCACCAAATCGTCTGTCCCATTGAATGGCACCAATATTGTCAAGTTTAACCAACCAAAAGTCGCGTCCTCCCAGAGGTGGCTGTGTAACATCACCGCTGATATTCGAAGTAGTCCAGCAACCTAACAAATAGCTACCGTCGTTACTTTGAACAATGCCATGAATACGATCAAAGCCATCACCTCCATAAGTTTGTTCCCATTCTATGTTTCCGTCTGAATCAAATTTGACTAAATAACATTCTCCGTTCCCACTTGAAGGCATGTCGTAGGTGAATCCACCGACAATATAACCACCGTCAATAGTTTGTTCGATTACTCGTATTTCATCATAGGTATTTGTTCCGAAGGAAAGTTCCCATATGGTGGTTCCATATTTATCGAGTTTAGCTATGTAAGCATCATCAATAGATATCCCATCGCCAGTATGGCCTGCAATGACAATATCTCCTTGTGGCGTTTCAACTATGGCATTTACGTAGTTGGTAGTATCAATGTTGATAAATTGTTCCCATTGCTGGGCAGAAAGGCTGGTATGAAGGAGTAGGATTA
>ENA-ORXM01003986-ORXM01003986.1-marine-metagenome-genome-assembly--contig:-NODE-3986-length-13653-cov-4.263922_pt1 | contig 13653 bp, 11 predicted proteins | sample MGYA00237867_ERZ511480 | MGnify/ENA primary metagenome ERZ511480 (study PRJEB26309, sample SAMN06266103) | marine metagenome | isolation source: Algal blade | place: United Kingdom:Sidmouth, United...
CTTCCGATCTAAACTATAAAGCAGTGCATAAATGAATGCTGCTGCAAAAGGCACTACACCAATCAGCACAAATAATAGAATACTTACGTTTGATTTCTTAATTTTCAATTACTTTTTTCCTAAAATCTTCATATAATCGAATCATATATTCAGGGGCCGGTTCCGCAATAGCATTTACTTCTAATTGCTTTAAAGTAGGGCCATATTGCCTTTTTCTAGCATCCAGGAATTTTTCTTTCCACTCCGGTTCTAATTTCTCCATGGACAAAACCGTGTTAGAATCCATGCCGTTAGCATCTGCTTTCTTTAACTGGGCTTCGGGAGAAAGCAGAAAATTAATGACCTGCATCGCTCCTGCTTTTTGAGGTGCATTGTGTAAGATACCTAGGTAATTAGAATTTCTAATGGTTCCGTTTTCCCAAGCATACCCTTTGGTTGATTTAGGATAAAGACCGGTTAGTACTTTGTCTTCAATACCTCCTTCGCTAAAACCATATGCTATGAGTAATTCTCCATTGGCATATAACTGATTCATTTTGGATTGTTCTTTAGGAAATGTACTTCCTTCCTTCCAAAAATACTGTTTGTTATTATTAATGAAATCCCATAACTTTTCCGATAACTGATTGTACTTATCTTCATCAAATGAACCATTCAATGCATTGGGGCCCCCACCTAACTCTGCCATAAAACTTTTTAAGAGTGTCATTCCCGTAAAGTCATTGGATATGGTAAATGTTCCTGGATGCTCCCTAATGAACTTTTCCAACTCAGGAATGCTTTTAGGTGGACTTGGCAACTTCTCCGAATCGTATACGATTGCAAATTGATTTATGCTCCATGGGGCTTCCATGCCATTTACAGCTTGCTGAAAATCCGTACTGATAAAGGAATCTTCAAAGTTGATGAAAGATGCATTTGGAAGCAATCCTACAAACGGACCCCATAGCCCTTCTATCTTTCTCAATTGAAAAAATGTCTCTCCATTAATCCAAACCATATCCACTTGTCCTTGTTCGATATCGGCCTGTTTTTCTCCCATAACCAATTGCACAATCTCAGGTCCTTGACCTCCGCTAATTTGTAAGTCGATGTTGAATTTTTTCTTAACACTTGGCACCACATAATTATTGATGTAGTCATTAATAGCCGTACTACCCTGCCACATCATAAAATTAACTATAGTACCCTCGGCATTATCTTGAATCTCTTCCCATGATGCGCTTTTAAGTTTCTCATTATCCTGCGTTGTTTTTTCCCCACAAGAGAGCACTGAAACACCTATTAAAATACCAAATAGTATATGATTAACTCTTCTCATTAAAATTACCTCTGTTTATTTATAAATCACTTAGTCGCTTAATGGGTGAATCCTTTTAAAAATGTTCAACTTATTTTTAAGCTAGTCTTTTTCCCACCAACCTTTACTGTTAATATTATCCCCTCCAATGCTTTCTGCGGCAGCTTTATAATTTGCACTATTAGTAGCTTGCTCAGATTCCGGATACAAATACCGAACGGGATATTTATTGTTGTTCAAATTATCCGGCCCTGGTTTTAATTTAGGAACACCCGTTCTACGCACATTAAACCAAGCTTCATGTCCATTAGAAATTAAACTAAACCATTTTTGTGTCAAAATCTTGTTTAGATTATCCGCACCATTAAGTAAAACTGACTCCTGGGTTAAATATCCGGCAGGTACCTCAACCCCATAATATTCAAAACTAGCTGTTACTGCGGCTTCGTAATAGGCTTGAACATCTCCCGAAATATAACCCCGTTCCGCCGCTTCTGCTAAAGCGAACTGCACTTCTGAATATTGCATAAATTGCGCATCTACTCCGTCAGGAACATCCCTAAAAATAGCACCGAACAAAGAAACGTCATTTAAATCTATTCCCTTTTCTGCAATAGTTTCTCGATCTTGACCATTGACCAATCCCTTGAATTCAGGATTTCCTGTATTAATGCTTACCTGGGTTGGTTTGTACAAAACCTCAACCCTGGGGTCGTTCCACAAAGTTAAAACCGAATCAACGGTTGCCGTCATACGATGTTCTTGATACAACCCTAAAGCCGCCAAAGTCATGGGGTACTGATTGGGTGCAGAAGTCAAATATGGTAAAACCGCGTTATCCGCATTAGACCGCATCAACTTGCCTGAAGATGCCAAAGTTTGAATTTCCGAATAATCCGTCAGTCGTTTACTGATTCGCATGAGGTATCGCAACCTTAGTGAGTTGGCAAAACGCATCCATTTATCCAAATCCCCATTGAACATAACATCGCCATTAATAGTTGCACTGGAATTTTCTAAAGTCGTTGCTGCACGTTCCAGAACTACCAAGATGCCCGTTTCTGGATCTGTATAAATACTTTCTTGAGTATCGTAAGCGGGAGTAAACTGACCTTCCAAGGCATTAACGGCATCGGTATAGGGAACATCTCCCCACATATCCGTTAATTGTGAGAACAAGAAACTCTGCATGATATCCCCAATGGCATTATAAGACTCATTAGAGCCTTGTAGCTCTCGCATAGATTTAATATCACTCAACAACTGAAAAATAGTATTCCAATACTCGCTATTCGTTCCCATTTCATAACGATCAATACGCTCAAATTCTACACTTGCAGCAAATTGCTGAATGTAATTGGCCAAACGAAAGCCTTGATTATAGGCGTTTTGGTTAGCTTCCACCGAAATAACGTTAGCAAGCAAAAACTGCGGATCAACCGATTCCGGAGCGTTCGGGTTTTCGTTCAGTTCCTCAAACTCATCTGTGCAACCGCCAAGAAGCAAGACAAAACTGAATAGACCTAATATATATAGTTTGTTCATCGTATTATTTTTTTGTTTTCCTTTCATAATTCCTCCTCTTAAAAATCCGTTTTAACACTGAAGCCAAAACTTCGAGTGGATGGATATGAAAAGTCTTCTACACCATAAACAATTTGTTGTTCCTGCAGCGCATTGAGTTCGGGGTCAAAATGTGGATTCTCTGTAAATAACAATAAATTGCTACCCACTAAGCCTAATTTAATATTCTGAAAGCCGATGGATTTTGACACTTTTCCTGGTAGATTATAATACAGACCCAACTGACGTAATTTTACATAAGACGCACTATAAAGCGCGCTGTCTTCATTACCGCGATCAAAAAAGTTGTTGTAAAATTGACTCGCCGGGACTGCTGTAGTATTCGGCACGTATTCCGGGCTTTCGGCAGTTCCTACATTTACGACCCCATCGCCAACGACACCATCTTCCCGACCCACTAAAGTTTCTTGCAAAACACCCGAAGTACTACCCAATGCTTTTATTCTGGAAACGATCGTGCCTCCTTTTCTCCAATCGAAAAGTATGGTCATATCTATATTTTTATAGGAAAACTTGTTATTGAAGCCTACCGTAAAATCAGGATTATAATTTCCTAAAAGCCTAAGATTACCATCTTGTATGGGCAAGCCATTATCGCCATAAACAGTTTTTCCATCTACCTCAAGGAACCCAGTACCATACATGTCACCTACACGACCGTTCTCACGAGCAATATAGAAAACGGTGTTAGAACCGCCACCACCGGAGAAAATATCTGCTGTGCCAGTCACAAACTGGTCTACGCCTTCGGGCAACTTGGTAACTTCACTTCTATAGGTTGAATAATTGACCGATGACTGCCAATTAAAATCTTCTGAACGAATAATTTCTGCACTTACCAAAGCTTCAAATCCTCTGGTTCTAACTTCACCTCCATTTACATTAAAGTTCGAAAAACCACTGGTCTGCGAAATAGGTCTGGAAATAATCTGGTCAATACTCGTATTCTGATACCCTGCTAAATCCAATTGAAACCTTCCATCTAAAAACCAGGCTTCTAAACCAGCCTCTAATGCATTTAGACGTTCAGGTCTTAGATTGGCATTCTTCAACACGGTTTCATTGGTGACCCGAAAACTAGACCCATAATTTTGGTTAAAAATAAAGTTCTGAACGTTTTGATACGGGTCCGTATCGTTACCCACACTAGCCGCACTAAACCTAAGGTTCAAATAAGAGATGGCGTCCGGCAGAGTAAACATGTTACTCACCACATAACTAAGTCCAGCTGAATAGTATCCGAAAGAATTATTATCGCTAGGTAACGTACTACTCCAATCATTTCTATAAGTGGCATCCAAATACAGTGAATTTTTATAGGAGAGATTCCCACTTGCATATACGCTATTAATGCGTTTATTGAATTTCTGACTATCACCCACAAGTGGTGTTCTTGAGTTTGCCAAGGTATAAATGCCAGGAATAGCCAATTGAGAGGCTTCCGAAAATTTATATTGAATGTCTTGATCAAAACGGTTTGCTCCTCCTGATACATTATATTTCCAATCGTCATTAATCTTATCTGAATAAGAAAGAAGCACATCTGTATTCAACTCGCGAAAACGAACATCATCTTCACGATAGGTTCCTAACGGATTCTGATTGGTACTTACCGCACGGCGAAACTCCCTTTTATCATCATATGTATCAATACCAGCGCGAACACTAAGACTTAGCTTATCCGTAATATCGTAGGTAGCAGATACGTTTCCTAAAATTCGGTTTTTATTAAAGCTGTTTGTGTTTTCATAGACCGTTAAATAGGGGTTGGTCAACCACAAATAGTTAAAATCATAATGCTGAATACCTTCTTGGCCTGCCTGCCAATAGTTCTGTAGCGACTCTACATTAGTGTTTCTACCCGTCCAGTTAAATCCGTACAGCGGATTTTCATAGCCATAACCCAAATTAGGTCTATTACCACTTCGGGTATTGATATAGTTTACAAAGGCCTTAAATTCTAGTTTTTCATGCACATTTTGATCTACACTAACGGCGAGACCATTTCTTTTTAAATCCGTATTCGGCACAATTCCGTCATTTTTTAGGTTACTATACGATAACCGCGCGCTTCCCTTTTCTCCGCCCGTACTAATGGAAATGTTATTTTGATATGTTACCCCTGTTTCAAAGAAATTACGAACGTTGTCCGGTCTTGACACCCACGGTGTAGGGGTTATCTCCGTAAACGAACCATCTGGACGGGTTCTGGAAATCACATCTCCTGCCCTTACAGGATTACCGTTGATATCTGTGGAAGGACTATCGAACTGAGCAATGAGCTGACCTTGGTCTAAACGTGGGCCATAACTGCTGATACCTCCATCGTTGAGACCTGCTCCAATTCCATTTTGAAAGGCATATTCCCCATTGGAACCTCCGCCATACTCGTTTTGATAATCGGGCAAGGTCAATAGGCTTTCCACCGTCAAAGTGCTATTGATGCTTATACCCAATCCCTTTTTCTTTCGGCCTCTTTTAGTAGTAATGACTACAACTCCGTTTGCGGCACGTGCTCCGTACAAGGCTGCAGAACCAGCGCCCTTTAAAATGGAGATTGATGCAATATCATCTGGACTAATATCTGCACCGCCATTACCGAAATCCACTTCTTGGAGTGCTCCGTCATTTACCAGGTTACTAGTAATCTGCTCATTACTGATAGGCACACCATCAACAACAAACAAGGGTTGGTTGCTACCGCCCAAAGAGTTTTCTCCCCGAATTACAATTCGCGAAGAAGAACCCACTCCTGAAGAGCCATTTGTAATCTGAACACCCGCCACACGACCTGCAAGACTGTTTACCATGTTCGTTAACGGCACTTCTGTTAACTGTTCCGCTTTTACTGTTGTAACTGCAGAAACCAAAGATTGTTTCTCGCGCTCAATACCCAGCGCCGTCACTACGATTTCGTCTAATTGTTCTGAAGAGAGTTCTAGCGTTATGACCTCTGGTAAGGTTCCATTAACCGTTTCAATGTCCTTGGTTACATATCCTATGGATGCAATACTGACAGTAAAATAAGTTGCTTCCGTTTCTAAGCTAAAGAAACCCAATTCATCTGAAATCACATAATTATTGGTTCCTACCTCGTTTACCGTAGCGTAGGGCACAGGATTATTATCTGTATCTACTAATTTTGCAGTGTAGGTGTTGGACTGGCCATACGCCATTACCACGCATAGTTGCATAAGCGCTATTATAGCTGTTTTCATTAAATTTCAATAAGGGTTGTTATTTGTTTTACGAAAAAGGGCAAGCACTAACCTGCTACCTTATCTAACCTTTTCAGGTTTAAACTAAGCTGCAATGAAGAACGCAGGAGGACCTCTTAATTGAGAAGAAAATGAAAATTCGTTTGAATAAGAAAGTGATTTTAAGTGATAAGTACGATTTGTATTGGCCGATAAATGGTTTAGAATGAACTCAACTAAAACAACGTCATCAGAAGAATACAAAAATTGATGCAGCGCATGAGCGGTATCAATATCCGATAGCTCATTAAAATAATGTGTCTTTGCTTTCTTCCAGTAAACCCCGTTTACCAAAGTGCGGAACAGCGTAGACTGCAACCATGGGAGTGCTTTAAATTCATTTGCATTAAAAAAATCTTTACGCATCCCTAACAGATAGATTCCTCCATCTGTTGAAGGACCAACCACCATATCGTCCTGTTGAATCCGCTCAACGGATTGTTGCAGTACTTCAGAAGTTAAATCCGGTGTGTCATTACCAATAGAAATCACTTTGGTGTAGCCTAAATCAAAAACTTCCTGAAATGCATTGGCGTAACGCTCCCCAAATGTTTTTCCCTTTTGAAGATTCTCGTCTATTACCACAACATCGGCATAGGTTGAGGATGCAATTTTATGGGTTCTATTTATAAGAATGTCAAAGAAACCCTTGGATGCATTTTTATTGCGTTTACCAAAAAGCGACTTACGTTCTGCTTCCAGCTGTGCCGAAAGCGAGAATATTAAAATCGCGGTATCCTTGTTTTTTTGCCCCATTTATAAATTTAGGTCGTAATTGATTTTGAACCTTACTTCTTTTTTGGGTGCAAGATACTAAAGAAGTTATATTCAGTTCATCGGCTTATAAATAATTTCTTACACACAAATAATACGCCTACAAAGGTTTATTCGGATAGAGAACATTGCCAATGACTGTTTTACAACGAATTGTCAATCGATTATCTACATCTATTTACCGACTACGTGGTTTGTTGGTTACTCGTTGAATGACCGTATATTCATCCATTTTGTCCTTTTAACGAAAAAAATGGTCGGATAACCCCTTATTTGGAACATAGCATGGACCGCAGCGGTTCTTTGTATGAGACCCAACGGTCTGTTTAACCCAAATTTTAAAATTATGACCAAGAGCTTAAAACGCATGGCAACCATGCAAAGAATGCAAGTAACAGGACTAGAGCTTTTTTATAAGAACGGATATTATAATACTAGTATTGATGATATATTAAAAGAGTTATCCTTATCTAAAGGAGCCTTCTATTATCATTTTGAATCTAAGGAGGACTTCTTTATTCAAATTATAGAAAACTTGTTGGTGCGTAAAATGTATAGTCAGCTTATCGAGCCTATTGAAGGTCATGACAATACATTGGATCTGATTACTCAATGTTTTGAAGAGGCTTTAGAGACAGCTGTTCATAATGAGTTTGATTTTGGCTTCGTACTTAGTAACTTCATTAACGAGTTTAATGGTAAGAACGAGACAATAATGAAGCATCTTAACGATATTCTTCGCATTTGGGAAGTGAATTTAGTATCTGCAGTACAACGCGGTAAATTTAACGGTCATATTGATAGACATATAGATAGCGAAGGTGTTGCCGTATACCTTATGAGCTCTTACATAGGAGTGCGAACTTTAATGGTTGAAACCGCACCAAGTGCACGTAAATATCGTTTTATGTCTCAACTGCGTCAATACTTTAAATCCTTGGAACCTAAAAGGGAAACGGTATAATGTAGCCCTAAGAGCTGTGAAGCACGCTTTCAATTTTAGCTATTACCTGTTCCGGTAGAATAGTATTCATTGCCAGTTCATAACCCTTCGGCATTTTATTACCATAGACCGATGTTGGAATAAGCGGAAATTTATCCCGATCAGCACAAAGGGCGTTATTGATATCTTGACCAAAGGGATAAAATCCGGCATGCGGATGAGTAACTCCCCAAATTGAAACTACGGGAATACCATACATAGCAGCCAAGTGAGCATTGCCACTATCCATAGATAGCATTACATCCAGATTTGAAATGAGCGCCAATTCCTCTTTAAAGGAAAGTTTACCCACCATACTTATACAGCTTTTGAACTTGTCACTGATTTTTTCTAACTTTTTTTCTTGAACGGGCCCACCTCCAAAAAGAAAGATTTTATACTCACCCTTTGTATTAAGCTTTTCAATTACCTCTTCCATTAATTCCAATGGATATGTTTTTCCTTCAAATGCAGCAAAAGGGGCAATGCCAATCCATCTTTTTGAATCTGAACCGATTATTTTCACGGTTTCCTGCGATAATCCTACTTTGGGCAATATTGGATTTTTAGATAAATCGATTGGGAAACCCAAGTTCTGAAAAACATCTACATACCTTTTATGCGTAGATTTTAAAGGTTTGAAAATTCTGGAGGTACTAGATGTCAATGCTTTTTTTTCTGCACGACCTTTGTCTATTTGTACAACGGGAATACCACCAAATTTAAAGTACCTCTTGAGCACCTTACTTCTAAGAACATTATGCAAATCTGCTACAGCATCAATATTTAATTTAAGAAGCTCTTTGTAAAGTCTATACAGACCAAAAACACCCTTGTGCCTTCCTTTAACATCAGCTTCAAAAACACTAACATTGGGTAATGAAGCAAACATAGGACCGAAAAATTTACGTGTAAGCAACGTAATTTTCAGATTAGGATATTGTTTGGTCAAAGCAATAAGTACAGGAACTGTCATTGCGACATCGCCCATAGCGGAAAGCCTGATTACCAATATGTGTTCGGGTTTATTTTTGGCCACGGAGAACAGGATTCATCTCATCGTCATTATACATCTTCATCTGCTTGTATACTTTCATATACTTATCGCCGGATTCTATATCCGCCAATAATTGGTCTATAGCAGTAGAAAGGTCCTTTCGTTGTTCAAGTAATACATTTAGTTTTTGAGTACACTTTTTTATATGCTCAGCAGAAGCATCCGTTCTACTGGCTTCCTCCTGCATATGATATATTTTCAATGCCAAAATAGAAAGTCTATCTATAGCCCATGCAGGACTTTCCGTATTTATAGTTGCATCATCTTTTACCTCTACGGCATTATATTTCTCAAGGAAATAACTGTCAATATATTCTACTAAGTCTGTACGGTCTTGGTTACTTGCATCAATTTTTCGTTTAAGAACTAAAGCATCAGAAGGAACTATGGCCGGATCACGAATAATATCTTCATAATGCCACTGCACGGTGTCTATCCAGTTTTTTCGATAAAGCAAATGAGCAATATCATCTTTAGGATATGGGTTTTCAAAAGATTGATGAACATCATCCTTTATATGATACTTCTGAATACTTTCCTCAAAAATGGTAAATGCGAACTTACTAAACATTCTTTATTGCTTTAGACGCAAAGTTATTCATAATTATTTTATCGCAATACTGGTCATCAATACCAAAAAGGGAATAATAACGGCCGCCATAAGCATAATCTCTCTAATGTTGGCTTTCCTTAATGATTCAATATATTTTGTCATAAAAACTACAGATGGAAAGAAAGTTACCATTATAGGGTAGACATTATCTGCTAATAAAAGTATATTTAGAATTAGCCCGATGATAAAAGAAAGGGCGATGAGGCGCATGGTAATTACCTTACCAAAACCTGATTTTCCTAATTTTAAAAATGCCAATAGCCCTGCTACAAATGTGCCCAAAGCAAATAGAACCAACTTAGTGCTATGTCCCCAATAGGAAAAATAGGAAATGCTGAGTGAAACCGAAAACTTATAATGTTCTGAAAAAAAGTTTGGTGTACCGTATAAAATAAGCACACATTCCGTAATCATCAGCACCGTAAAAATTGCCGCAAGCGGCACGAGCCAGTTTCTAATATTCTTTGGTTCGTAAAAATATATTGCCGCTAAGACTAAAATTAAGAATAGCAATGCCCAGTCATAGAATAGACTAGAAACCAGGACCCAAATAGTAGCATCAAAAATTTTGAACTTAATATTTTTTAAAGATCTAATACTAATTAGTCTCCTAGTGGCAAGAAGTAGAAAAAAACTACAAAAAATGGCATTTGAATCTAGAAGTGTTTCTGGAAATACCACCATTAAAAGCCCATAAAATAGAATAGCAAAAGAGTTAACACCAGTTACTTTGTTCCGTTTCACTATAAAGTTGACAATGAACACACTAAAAAACAACACTGCCTGAATAAAAAATTGCCAGAATATCTGTACAAGAGAATAAATTCTATCGAACATAGAGAAATGCACGAACCAGTAGAAAACAAATAAAAACGAAAGAACTATTATGTAGTTAATTGGCTTTGTCTTGCCAAAAATGATTGATATCATTTGAAAAAATTATCTAAATTTTCACCCGTCGGCATTGTTTTTTATTCGTAAAAAGAGAGGTGTTAATTTGGAAAAAATCTTTCAATCTTCTACCTAAAACCTAACTTTAGTCTTGCCTATAAATTAACGAACTAAATCATAAAAATTAAAATTTAGAAAGTTCCCGGGCTTTTTATACTTTTGCAAGTGTAAATATAGCTAACATGACATCATTTTTTGAAGGAATAGCGGATTTGTTCGTAAACCATTTGTTTTGGCCATTGGATCAGTTGCGTTTTATGCATAGCTGGTGGGGTGCCAATTTTATAAACTGGATTCTTGCTGCAATTGGTTTTGTTGCTTTTATCTATTGGATGCTGCAACTTAAACAGTATAGTGACAATGACGAAGAAGATAAATCTATCTCTTCTCACTCTTACCTATAAACCTATTTTAGGTCTTTTAACAAAGTATTGATATAGGATTCTTCTTCTAAAGATCGAATCCTATATCTTTTCTATAGTTCATATTCTCGAACTTGATTTTCTCAATGTTCTTATAAGAAGTAGCTAATGCCTCTTTAAAGTCGACTCCAAACGAAGTAACTGCCATTACCCTGCCTCCGCTAGTTACAACTTTACCTTCTTTTAAATTCGTACCAGCGTGAAACACCAAAGAATCTTCAACGGACTCAAAACCGGTGATTTCCTTACCTTTTTCATATGCTTCAGGATACCCTCCGGAAACCAACATAACTGTAGATGCCGTTCTTGGGTCTAGCTCTAAATCTATACTGTCTAGAGTTCCGTTGGCTACTGCCTCAAAAACTTCAACTAAATCATTCTTTATTCTAGGTATAACCACTTCCGTCTCCGGATCACCCATACGTACGTTGTACTCAATAACTTTAGGTTCATCGCCAACCTTTATAAGACCGATAAAGATAAAGCCCTTATAAGGTAGGTTATCCTTTTTAAGCCCCTCTACGGTAGGCTTGACAATTTGCTGGTGTATTTTATCCATTAAAACCTCATCAGCAAAAGGAACCGGTGAAATAGCACCCATACCGCCTGTATTCAACCCAGCGTCACCTTCACCTATACGTTTGTAATCTTTTGCGGTTGGTAAAACCTTATAACCACTACCGTCTGTCAATACAAAAACACTTAATTCAATACCAGCTAAAAACTCCTCAATAACAACGGTAGCACTGGCATCACCAAACTTAGCGTCTACCAACATGGTTTTCAACTCTTCTTTGGCTTGATTTATATCATCTAAAATAACAACCCCTTTCCCCGCTGCCAGTCCGTCTGCCTTTAAGACATAGGGAGGTTGTAACGTTTCAAGAAAAGCGAAGCCTTCTTGAAGTGTATCTGCAGTAAAACTTTCATAAGCTGCAGTAGGAATGTTATGCCTAATCATGAACTCCTTGGCAAATTCCTTACTGCCTTCTAGTTCCGCACCTGCTTTTTGAGGTCCAATTACTGGAATGTTCTTTAATTCCGCATCACTTAAAAAGTAATCATGAACTCCGTTTACCAACGGGTCTTCTGGGCCAACTACAACAATATTAACCTCATTCTCAAGAACGGCTTTCTTTATGCTTTCAAAATCATTTACACCAATTGGTATATTTTTTGCGATTTCGGCAGTACCGGCATTTCCAGGGGCTACATAAAGATTATCTAGTTTGGGGCTTTGTTTTAGTTTCCAGGCTAAAGTGTGCTCGCGACCGCCAGCACCTAAAATAAGAATATTCATGTTCTAAGGTTTGCGCAAAAATACGTTTTGGAGGGGAATTTAAGGCACCTGTGGATATAATATTAAGAGAAAAATTAATCTATAACCAATAGCCAATGAAACTGAAAATAAAAATGTTGGATAATATATAATAAACTGTCCTAGCCTATTCTTTAGTAACACCTTCCTTATCTTCGGATTTTATACGTTCTTTTTTCCTTTTAGCAAGATTGGACTCTTCTACCTTAGATTTTATTCGATCAACTTTTCTTTTAAGCAGTATTTTTTGTTTTAGAGTAGCAAAACTATAGTTGTATTTGAAAAATATATAGCCCAAAGCGATGACAACTGACACTAACATGATTACCATTCCCAAGTTTTTGGCCGTACTCCCTAGAACAATGAACAGCATTACGAAAAGTAAATTGAAACAACCAATAATAAAACTTGCCTGTTTATGTGTAAGTCCCCAATAATCAATTAATACATGATGTGTATGATTACGGTCAGGCGAAAATGGTCCTTTCTTATTAGCGATACGAATTGTAAATACTCTTGCCGTATCAAAAAGTGGTACTATTAAAATACTAATAGCAATCAACGGAGCGTTTTCAAGAAGAAACGGAAGTTCTGTATATGCGGTTGGTCTTAGTGCCAAAAATTTTAGGGTGAGTATACTGATAATCAACCCAACGATTAAGGAACCAGTATCTCCCATAAAAATCTTTTTATCGGAAGATAGATTGAAACCCAAGAATGCCATGAGACTTGCATTCATGGTTATGCTTATTAAAGCGAAAAAATACTCCCCCGTCATGTAGAAGATCGTTGTATATATTACCATTATAACTATACCCACTACGGATGCCAGTCCATCTATACCATCTATTAGATTATATGAGTTAATAATCGTTAACATCATAAACCCAGCAATAATAAGATACAGGTAGTACGGTATTTCGTTTATATTCAAAAATCCATTTAGAGAATGGATGGTAAAGCTTGGGTTTATTAGAATGAAAATTATTGCGAAAACCTGTGCCAAAAGCTTGGCCCCAGGAGAGATTACGACCAAATCATCTTTTAACCCAATTATAAAAAGTACTGTTAAAGCCGGTATCATATACATGGCTTCGTCAAATAAATCTCGGTCTCTTATAAAGAAAAGAGCCAGTATAAGTACATAAAAAAAAGAAACGCCTCCCAAAGTTGGTGTTCTTAAAGAATGGGAACTTCGTTGATTGGGATCATCCATCAGCCGCTTGTGCTCTACTACCTTTATAATTTTTGGAATAGTTAAATAGGTAAGGAGAAATGCTCCTATAAATAATGATATGGCGGTTTCTAAGAAAAACAAGAGTTTATATTTTAGTCAAAAATAGTAAAAGTAAACACTTCATTTACATTAAGGGCGTAGTATCTAACCAAAGGCTC